>ERZ1673722.938-NODE-938-length-33363-cov-14.708478_pt1 | contig 33363 bp, 20 predicted proteins | sample MGYA00580222_ERZ1673722 | MGnify/ENA primary metagenome ERZ1673722 (study PRJEB41218, sample SAMN15661750) | gut metagenome | host: Homo sapiens | place: Canada: London | collected 2015-08-20/2019-03-30 | study: EMG produced TPA metagenomics assembly of... | reverse complement strand
AGTACTTGGCTGGAAGCGGCCCGGGAGGATAGGAAGCTGCTGATTAACTAAAAGCACATCCGTCAGGATGTGCTTTTTACTTGCCTTCATTTGGTTCAGGGCTCTCGTGGCGGCTTCGCTGCCTTTTTTAGAGGATGGTATTCTCGCATCGTAGCCTTCCCCTCTAGGGGAAGGTACTCCGCAGGGGCGGATAGGGTGACTATGGTATAAAAGACAGCTGTGATAAAGTTTCCCGGTCACTCCTAGGATTGGTTCTCTTTGCTTTCATTTGGTTCAGGGTTAAAGAGTCTGCGAGACTGCTCTTACAAGCTTTTTCCTGTCACGTAGCAACAGGAAAAAGCTTGTAAGAGGGGATCGTGTGACAGACGGTGAAGGCAGTTTGTGTACTATTCTACGACGTTTGGGGATAGGGTTTCAGGATAGCGGAATAGTTTAAGAACAAAGTTGCTATCGAAAACGAAGCAAAAGATCGCAAAGATGCAGACACGAAGCTGAACGCTAAAATCGACAGCAACGCTGCAAAAGTTCAAGAGCAGCTGGACGCTCAAGACAACAAAAACAAAGCACAAGATGAATCCATCAAAGCAAACGGCGCAGCAATCGAAGCTAACAAAGATGCAATCAAAGCTAACGCTGATGCAATCAAAGCTAACAAAGAAGATGCTGATGCAAAAAATACATATTTTAACAGCCGAATCGAAAACAATACCGCTAACATCGATAAAAATAAAGTTGCTATCGAAAACGAAGCAAAAGCTCGTAAAGATGCAGACCAGAAGCTGCAGAACAACATCGATAAGGAAGCAGCAGCTCGCATTGCAGGCGATGATATGCTGAACAGCCGCATTGATCAGGTGGCATCGGATGTGAATAAGGGCATCGCCAAGGCATCCGCTCTGGCTGCACTTCACCCACTGGACTATGATCCGGACAATAAATTCGACATTGCTGCCGCAGGTGGTTTTTATAAAGGCGAGAATGCATTTGCTCTGGGTGCATTCTACCGTCCGAACAGAAATGTCATGCTGAGCATGGGAACGACCTTGACCGGCGGTGATAATGCTTACAATGTCGGTCTGACCTTCAAAATCGGTAAATCCGGTAAGCACACGGAAGCTGGTCTTACCACGGCTGACCTGTACGCAATGATCGGTGCTATGCAGGACAAGATGGATCAGCAGCAGAAGAAAATCGAAGAACTGGAAGCAAAACAGGCTAAGTAATCATTTCCCTGGAGGCTTCGAAAAGGTTCAGATAAAATCTGGGCCTTTTCTTGTGCATAGGGAGGCTATCCGAAATATGATTCGTCTCTATATTATTTCCCATAGCACATATGCATATTTGGTATAGATATATAGAAATTTGACAATATAATCGGGGGGGTAACATATAGGCGGGGTTTTAAGCTTCTAAATAATAGTTGTTTTAGATTCTTCGTGGTGTGGCGAGCGTGTCTCGCAGAAAAGAGGAATGCAAATGAAAAGCAAAAAGATGTTAGCACAGATTGCCGCCTTTTCGCTGGTCTTCGGAATGACGGGTGTGGTTTCATCATGGGCAGATGAAATCATTCTCGATGGAACGACTGTGAAGTTTCCAAATGATGCAATAAGTCTCGTAAAAAATGAAGATGGTTCCTTTACAGTAAATAATCAAGACGTAAAAGGTGTTTGGCTACAAAACGGCTCCAAGCTGACCGCTAATCATGTCAATTTCATTAATGGCGGCAAAGGATCTAGTGAAATTTCTGTAGATAATAGGAGTACTCTTACTGTAAATGGTGGCAGTATCGATAGCGATCAAGATGCATTTAATGTAAATGATGGAAGTAAAGCGGAAGTCAATGAAGCGAAAGTAACTACTGGCGCTTGGGCAAATAATGCTGCCATCACGCTGAAGAACAGTACGACATCGGGAAATTGGCTGTATGCGGGAAATGCATTTCCTGAAGATGAGAATGATAAAGGTGATGTAGCAGAAGGACTGCCTGTCGGATCTATCACTATTGATGGAGGTACGGCCAGCGTGAAAAATGTATTGGTGCAGAACAAAGGACAGTTCACGGTTACGAATGGTGCCGTGCTGGATGTGACGAAGGATACATCGGCAACGGATACGGAATGGTCGCAGCCTGCTACAGGTATCACAAAAGGCGGAGAAATCGTTGTCAGAGCCTGGGGACCGAATACCGCGCAGGCAGAAAAGGGAAACAGCGACAGCGATCCGGTCAATAAGCTGGATCAAGTATCGACTTTGGCAGTGAACGGTGCGACGGTCAAGGCAAATAAGCTTACCGTAGAGGGGAAAGAAGCTAAAGAATTAAACTATTCTGAGAGCGCTGCCTTTATGGCGAAGAATAGCACCATTGAGACCAATACACTTCATTTTGGCGCATACGGTTATGGGAAATTAAAGGACAGCCAACTCAATGTAAAGGATAAGTTACTGCTTGATGATATGACTAATTTGCATATGGAGGGTGGTAGCGCTTTGCTGAATGAGGTCTCTCTTTCTGGAGAAAGTCAGATAAATTTCAAAGGAACGAATGCTGCTATGAAGTCGGTTTCTTTGAATAATGCAGCAGTGCTGGAAGCATGGGATAGTACCTTCCAGGCGGATTGTGTAAATTTAAGCAACGAGGGCATCATTGAATTCTACAATGGCTCCAAAGCGAATGTGGGACAATTAACTGCGGATCATGGTGTGGTATATTTATTTGCTGATAAAAGTCAGGGGGATGGAACACCTGATGTAACTATTGCAAAGATGGATCTTAAGAATAAGAGTGAAATCAATCTTTGTGCAGGTACGCTCCATTCCAACCAGATCACCATGGACGACTCGACCATCGACATCGCGGGCGTCGGCACGCTGATCGCGAACAAGATGACGCTGAATAATACCACGTTGTCCTTGAGCGGCTTTAAGAATAATGTGGATACGCGGGCCCTCATCCAGCCGCTGGATGTCACGCAGAATGGGGTGACTGTCGAGGTCAAGGATACGCTCGCTATGAATGGTGGCACGCTTCAGGTCAATGATGGCTCGAAGCTCATCACGAACCAGATGAAGCTCGCCAATGGTAGCACGGTCAATGTCGTTGGACCGGGTTCATCCTATACCATCAACGGCAAAGAAAATGTCATGAGCGGAAATGCGCAGATCGCAGTCACCGGTGGCGGCAGCGTCAAGCTGGCAGAGGGTGCTGGCATCAAGGCGGAAGCAGATGCCAACAACAAGGTGAAGACCATCATCACGGCGGATGAGAACAGCACGGTCGACGTGACGAAGGGCAGCCTGTATATCGCGAATGCGGAGAGGGATGGCACGGTCTATAATGTTTCTACCGCTATCAAGAGCGGGACGGAAAACAAAGGAAATGCTTTCGATAAAATTTATGGTAACAGCCGCCGCACGATAGCCATCAAAAAGGATGCAAACGGCAACTACACCTTCAAGTCAAATATCGATGAGATCGCGAAGAATTCCCCGATTTATAACATCCTGAATGAAGCGGATCAGAATGAAGGAAAACTGGCGGAATTCGCGGAATTCATGGACAAGGCATTGGGCGAAGGCACATTTGGCGAAGGCATGACGGAAGCACAGCAGAATGCACTGGCGAATAATGCGCTTGAACATGCAGCGGCGATTGCGGAAATGGCTGGCGTGACCCACGGCACATATGGATTTGCAAAGGATTTCTCCGGCATGATCGCTGACCACAAGGGGGAAGGAAGCGGCATCTGGGCAAACTACCTCCGTCAGGATAAGAAGGTGGACGGTTTCCAGGTCGCTGGACGAAAGGCGAAGTATGATGTGAAGTACAATGGCTTCCTCATCGGCAGTGATCTGATTTCTGATGAAACCTCTCGCACGGGCATCGCTTTTGCGTATGCGGATGGCAGCCATACAGAGAAGGATGGCGTAATCGGGAAGAATGATACCAAGTACTATGGCGGTGATGTGTACCATCACTTCACCGCTGGCGGTATCCAGTATAAAGCGGATATCGGTTTCATCAAAAGCGATAATGATCTGGAGCAGACCCAGCTGGGAACGACCATCAAGGGCTCTGTGGATGGCAATGCCTTCTTCGCCGGCATCCGTGCTGAGAAGGAAATTGCGCTTGGCGCGTCTTCCCTGACTCCGTATGCAGGACTTCGTTACTATCGTATCCATACCGGAGACTTCACGGACAGCCTTGGCATGAAGCATGAAACCGAAAATGCCAACCTTTGGAATCTGCCGGTCGGCGTGGAATTCCGTCATGAGGTCAAGAATGGCAACTGGAGCCTTACCCCGGTCGCAGAAATCGGGTACAATTTCGCGATGGGAGATAAGGACACGAAGGAAACTGTCAGCCTCGGTAATGCAGCGGATACCTTCTCCTTCGACATCGGTGAAAGTGCCTTCCTCGCTCGCCTCGGCGTAGAAGCAGAAAACAGCACATGGACTTTGGGCGGCGGCTATCGCTATCAGAAGGGCAGTGATACCCAGTCGAACCAGTGGTACATCCAGGCCGGCTATCGTTTCTAATTGTTTTTGTAATCTTACTATGGCAAGCAAAAGCACCAGTCGTTATGGCTGGTGTTTTTGGCTTGCCGGCATGTCATCCGCATCGGAGGCTTCGCTGCCGTTTTATTTTGGAGGCAGGTCATTTGCTCTTTCATTGTCAGCAGTTACGCCTACGATACGGGAGAGCAGTCTTTCCTGCAAGGCACGCAGGTATCAGCTGGCAACCACGCATAAAAGCGCGCCCCGTGTGAGGGCGCGCTTTTATGCGTGGTTATTTTCCTGTATCACTGTCTGCACTTCCTGTCGATGTGCCGAAGGAGGAGTAGGTGACGCCATTAAAGGTGCAGGTGACTTCGCCTTTGCTTCCTACGGTATAAGCACCGGCGCCCGTGGGCGGTTCGGGGACTTTTTTCAGATAGCCGTTATCGCCTGCGAGAGTGGAGAGGTCGGTGGGGTAGGTGCCGCCTTTCTTGACGTGGTAGACTTCCATGGCGGTGCCGATGGTGGAAAGATCAGACTGGATCTTGGCGACCTTCGCTTCGTCGGTCATGCCGACGAGGTTCGGAATGGCGACGGCGGCGAGGATGCCGAGGATGGCGACGACGATGATGAGCTCTAAAAGCATGAAGCCTTTTCTTTTCTTGAGCGTTCTCTTTTCTTTTTCCATGGGACCTCCTTGTTGTGAAGTGACGGGGGGAATCGTTTCATTCATTATGCGCTTTCCGTTTTTAATTTACCAATATGAAATGCGAATGTTTACTCGGGGTATCGGTGAGCAAATTAGATGAGAGAGGCTTTTTCCGGAAACACTCCTCCGTGAAGATCAGCGCCTCTTCTTGGTGAATCCTCATCGCTCACTTGCCGCTGGTCCCTTGCATTTTTTAGAGCACAATGCTAGAATAAGCCGGAACGAAGATCCTGAAAAAGTCAATAGAAGAATTGACGCATAAAAACTTTTATATGGCGTATGATAATTTCTATAAAAGAAAATAAACGGTACGCGTTATAGAAGAAATCTTTATGCGGGGTTTCGCGGAAAATGTTGCGGATATTGACATTGTGTGATATAATTTTTATTCGCAACGGTTCTTTTGGTAGAGTATATATAATAAGGTTGTGTAATGCTTCCGGAGGCAGGCAGGGACTCGATGATTGGTTCGATTTCCTGCTTCTTTTTTCCGGGAGGAAGAAAGCCATGTTGTTTTTATGAAAGGGTGAGGCAAGGAATGCCGAACAGCAAGATGTTCAGACCTGTCGTGGTAGGGAAGAAAAAGAGATACACCTATGCCAGATCGCAGGAAGTACTGAAGATGCCCCATTTGCTTGATCTGCAGACGAAGTCGTATGAATGGTTCTGCAAGGAAGGGCTGAAGGATGTTTTCGCAGATATTTCTCCTATCGAGGACAGCGCTAAGAAATGGGCGCTGCACTTTGGCGATTTCTATTTCGGCAAAGGCAAGTACAATATCGAACAGTGCAAGGCGAAGGATGTGAACTACTCCGCTCCGCTGTACGTGAAGACGCGTCTGGAAAACAAGGAAACCGGCGAGCTGAAAGAGCACGATCTGTTCATGGGGGATTTCCCGGTCATGACGGACACGGGCACATTCATCATCAATGGTGCAGAGCGTGTCATCGTTTCCCAGCTGGTTCGTTCTCCTGGCGTATACTACAAGCGCGAAAGAGATGCTTTCGACAAGGAGATCTATACCGCGCAGCTGATCCCGAATCGCGGTGCATGGATCGAGCTGGAATCGGATCCGGCCGGCTCCGTCTCCGTCCGTATCGACCGCAATCGTAAGATGCCGGTCACTGTCCTCATTCGTGCGCTGGGCTACTCTTCCAATGAAGAGATCCTGGAGCTTTTCGATCATGATATCCATATCGAAAAGACGCTGGAAAAAGACAGCACCACGGACAAAAAGTCTGCTCTGATCGAGATCTATCACAAGCTCCGCCCGGGTGAACCGGCTACCGAAGATAGTGGTACGACGCTGCTCCATAATTTCTTCTTTGATCCGCGCCGTTATGATCTCGCGAAGGTCGGCCGTTACAAACTGAATAAGAAGCTGGCTTGGAAGAACCGGCTCCTCGGACACAAGACCGAAGGACCGATCGTCAATATGGAAACGGGTGAAGTGGTCATCGAAGGCAACAGCACCATCGATGAAGAAGCGATCGCAAGGATCGAAGAAAGCGGTGTATTCTCTTCCTATGATCAGGTCGAAGTCATGACACAGAAGGATGATGGCACCCCGGTCAAGGTGATCTGCTCTTCCGGCAACCGCGAAGACAATTACCGCACGCTGGAGATCTGTGATATCATCGCCTGCGTTGACTATCTCCTGAACATGATGCAGGGCTATGGCAAGAGTGATGACATCGACCATCTGGGCAACCGTCGTGTCCGCTGCGTCGGTGAGCTCCTGCAGAACCAGTTCCGTATCGGTCTCACCCGTATGGAAAGAGTGGTTCGCGAGAGAATGACCACCCAGGACCAGGATAAGATGAGCGTACAGGCACTCGTCAATATCCGCCCGGTCGTAGCTGCTATCAAGGAGTTCTTCGGCAGCTCCCAGCTGTCTCAGTTTATGGACCAGACGAACCCGCTTGCCGAGCTCACGCATAAGCGTCGTCTTTCCGCTCTGGGACCTGGCGGTCTTTCCCGTGAACGTGCGGGGTTTGAAGTCCGCGACGTACATTACTCTCACTATGGACGTATGTGCCCGGTAGAAACCCCTGAAGGTCCGAACATCGGCTTGATCTCCTCTCTGTCCAACTACGGCGTCATCAACAAGTACGGCCTCATCGAGACACCGTACCGTCTGATCGATGAAAAGACCCACACTGTCACTGATAAGTGCGAATATGTCACCGCTGATATCGAAGAAGATAAGATCATCGCACAGGCGAGCGAACCGCTTGATGCAGAAGGTCATTTCGTTCATAAGAATGTAGCGAGCCGCCGCGGCCCGGATGTACTCGAAGCGGAACCGGAAGAAGTCGTGCTGATGGACGTATCTCCGAAGCAGGTCGTCTCCATCGGTACCTCCCTCATTCCATTCCTCGAACACGATGATACAAACCGAGCTCTGATGGGTGCGAACATGCAGCGTCAGGCTGTACCGCTCCTGCGTCCGGAAGCACCGCTCGTCGGCACCGGCATGGAATGGGTCGCTGGTCAGGACTCCGGCGTCTGCATCCTCGCTAAGCGTGCCGGTACTGTCGAAAGAGTCACGGGCCGCCAGATCATTGTTCGCGCAGAGAATGGCGAGCTTGACACCTACGACATCATCAAATTCATGCGTTCCAACCAGTCCACCTGCATCAACCAGCACCCGATCGTATCCAAGGGCGACCGCGTAGAAGCGGGAGACACGCTGGCAGACGGCATGGCGACCGATGGCGGCGAGCTGGCTCTCGGCCACAATGTACTCGTAGCTTTCGTATCCTGGGAAGGGTACAACCACGAAGACGCCGTTCTGATCTCCGAACGTCTCTGCAAGGATGACCTGTACACCTCCATTCATATCGAAGAATATGAATGCGATGCCCGCGATACCAAGCTGGGCGAGGAAGAGATCACCCGTCAGCTGTCTTCTGTTTCTGAAGACGCTGTGAAATACCTCGACGAAAACGGTATTATCATGGTCGGCGCTGACGTCCGTCCAGGCGATATCCTGGTCGGCAAGGTCACCCCGAAGGGCGAGACGGAGCTGACGCCGGAAGAACGACTGCTGCGTGCGATCTTCGGTGACAAAGAAAGAGAAGTCCGTGATACCTCCCTGCGTGTGCCGCACGGCGAATTCGGCAAAGTTGTCGATGTCAAGGTATTCACCCGTGAAAACGGTGATGAGCTGGCACCTGGCGTGAACAAGCTCGTCCGTGTCTACATTGCGCAGAAACGTAAGATCCGTGAAGGCGATAAGATGGCAGGCCGTCACGGCAACAAGTGCGTATGCTCCCGCATCATGCCTATCGAAGATATGCCGTTCACCCCGGATGGCCGTCCGGTCGATCTGGTACTGAACCCACTGGGCGTACCGTCCCGAATGAACATCGGCCAGATCCTGGAAATCCATCTTTCCTGGGCCTGCCACATGCTCGGCGAAGAAATCCATGCGGCAATGGCAGCCGGTGTCGGCTCTCCGAAGTATGAAGAAATGAAGCAGCGTCTCATTGACTGCGGCTATGATTTCGAAAAATACGGCATGCCGGAACCGACCGAGTCCGGTATCCATATCGCGACCCCGGTCTTCGACGGCTGCCGAGATGAAGACCTTGCAGCGACCCTGAAGGCAGCAGGACTCCCGGCCGGTGCGAAGACGGACCTCTATGATGGCCGTACCGGTGAAAAACTGGACAATCAGGTCACCATCGGCTGGAAATACATGCTGAAGCTCCATCATCTCGTCGATGATAAGATCCATGCCCGTTCCACCGGCCCATACTCCCTCGTTACCCAGCAGCCGCTGGGCGGCAAGGCACAGTTCGGCGGCCAGCGTTTCGGTGAAATGGAAGTCTGGGCTCTGGAAGCCTACGGCGCGGCTTACACGCTGCAGGAAATCCTGACTGTGAAGTCCGATGATGTCATCGGTCGTGTCAAAGCCTATGAAAAGATCGTCAAGGGCGAAAACATCCCGAGTCCGGGCGTACCGGAATCCTTCAAGGTCCTCATGAAGGAACTCCAGTCCATCGGCCTCGACGTCCGTATCCTGAATGAAAATGGCGATGAAGTCGTCCTGAAAGAGCTCGATGAAAGCGATCTGGAACAGGGCTACGGCGGCGGACAGCCATGGCATAAGGATGAACTGAAAGAAGCCATGGAAGGTGATGATGCCGTTTCCGATTCCAGAAACGACATGGAAAGCCACATGAATGGCGCTATTGAAAACGCCGGCGATGATGTCGCATCCTTCAATGATACACTCGAAGCAGAAGCCAATGCACAGGCTCCCCTAGAAGCCGGCTTTGGTGAAACTGATCTTGATACAGAACTTGGTTTTACGAATGACAGCCAGGATGACTGATTCCGGAAAGGAGCGCTAATCAATTGTTAGATGTAAATGAATTTGATTCCATGAAAATCGGTATCGCTTCTCCGGAAAAGATCCTTGAATGGTCTCACGGAGAAGTGACGAAGCCGGAAACCATCAATTACAGAACCCTGAAGGCAGAAACCGACGGCCTCTTCTGTGAAAAGATTTTCGGACCGACCAAAGACTGGGAATGCAAATGCGGCAAGTACAAAAAGATGCGTTACAGAGGCACCGTCTGCGACAAGTGCGGCGTCGAAGTCACCTCTTCCAAAGTCCGCCGTGAACGCATGGGCCATATTTCTCTGGCCTGCCCGGTTTCCCATATCTGGTACTTCAAGGGTACGCCGTCCCGTATCGGCCTCATCCTTGAAATCTCTCCTCGCCAGCTCGAAAGAGTCCTCTACTTCGCTGCTTATATCGTCCTCGATCCGGGCGATACGAACCTGTCCAAGTGCCAGGTCCTGAATGAACAGGAATATCAGGATGCCGTAGCTGCTTATGGCAAGAAAGCATTCAAAGCACAGATGGGCGCAGAAGCGATCCAGTACCTGCTGAAAGAGCTCGATCTGCCAAAGCTGGAAAAAGCACTGCAGAAAGAAATCGAAGAAGGCAGCGGCCAGCGCAAGGTTAGATGCATCCGCCGTCTCGAAGAAGTCGAAGCCTTCCTGCATTCCGGCAACAAGCCGGAATGGATGATCCTCTCTGTCCTGCCGGTCATCCCTCCGGATCTGCGCCCGATGGTCCAGCTCGATGGCGGCCGTTTCGCCACCTCCGACCTGAATGACCTTTATCGCCGCGTCATCAATAGAAACAACCGTCTGAAGAGACTTCTGGAACTCGGGGCTCCGGAAATCATCATCAGAAACGAAAAACGTATGCTGCAGGAAGCTGTCGATGCCTTGATCGATAACGGCCGTCGCGGACGTGCCGTCTCCGGCCCGGGCAACCGCCCGCTGAAATCCCTCTCCGACATGCTGAAGGGCAAGCAGGGACGTTTCCGTCAGAACCTTCTCGGCAAACGTGTCGACTACTCCGGCCGTTCCGTTATCGTCGTCGGCCCGGAACTCAAAATGTACCAGTGCGGCCTGCCGAAGGAAATGGCGATCGAACTCTTCAAACCGTTCATCATGCATGAACTCATCAAGAGAGGCGTCGCAAGCAACCTCAAAGCGGCACGCAAGAAGGTCGATAAGCTCGCTCCGGAAGTCTGGGAAGTCCTTGGCGATGTCATCAAAGAACACCCGGTCCTTCTGAACCGCGCACCGACACTGCACAGACTCGGTATCCAGGCTTTCGAACCGATCCTCTGGGAAGGCCGCGCGATCAAGCTGCATCCGCTTGTATGCCCAGGCTACAACGCTGACTTCGATGGTGATCAGATGGCCTGCCATCTGCCGCTGTCCGTCGAAGCGCAGGCTGAAGCACGCACCCTGATGCTCTCCATCAACAACATCCTGTCCACGAAGGACGGCAAGCCAGTCGCTATTCCTTCGCAGGATATGATCCTCGGCTCCTACTACCTCACCATCGTACAGACAGCCAACGATACGAAGGTCGATTTCACCGATGAAGAAAAGAAAGAAAATCCGAAGGCGAAATTCGATGTCATGAAGCAGTGGAAGAAAGCCGAAGACGAGATGGACACCTCCGAGCTTCGCGCTTACACCGGCTATGACGAAGTCATGCTGGCGTACAACCTGCATCAGATCAAGATCCATGACTTTATCAAAGTCTTCATCCCGAAGGAAGACCGTCCGGACGGATTCAATGAAACTGATGACGATCTCGTCATTACCACCCCGGGCCGCTTGATTTTCAACTATGCGATCCCGAGAGAGCTGCGTTTCTTCTACAAGCGTCATGAAAAGCGCGTAGATGAAAACGGCAAGACCTACACCGTCGAAAACAACGGCCTCGGCATCACCATCGGCAAGAAGCAGATGGGCAAGCTCGTCAATGACTGCTTCAAGAAACTCGGATTCAAGGCGACCGGCGATCTGCTCGACTCCGTGAAAGCACTCGGCTTCCACTACGCTCTCGTTTCCGGCATCTCCATCGGCATCTACGATGTCGCTGTACCACCGGAAAAAGATAAGATCCTGGAAGACGGCGATGAAAAAGTCGAACAGATCAAACGCTTCTTCCGCCGCGGCCTCATGACCGACGATGAAAGATACAGAAGAGTCGTCGAAGTATGGAGCAAGAAGACCGACGAAGTCGGTGCTGCAATGAAGAGCTCCATGGTGAAGTTCAACCCGCTGACCATGATGGCCCAGTCCGGCGCCCGTGGTAACGATAACCAGATCCGTCAGCTGGCCGGTATGCGCGGGCTGATCGCCGATACCTCCGGTAAGACCGTCGAACTCCCGGTAAAGGCAAACTTCCGTGAAGGCCTGACCGTCCTCGACTACTTCACCTCTTCCCACGGTGCTCGTAAGGGTCTCGCCGATACCGCACTCCGTACCGCAGACTCCGGTTACCTCACCCGCCGACTGGTCGACGTTTCTCAGGATGTCATCGTCCGCGAAGAAGACTGCGATGTACAGGTCCTAAATTTCGACAGAGAACAGAGCCTCATCGCCTCCCAGTCGGAAGTCAAGAAGACCATCATGGGTCTCAAGCAGACACTCCTCGGCGCAGTTCTTGATGAAGATGTCCTCGACCGTAGAAATGGAGATATTCTTCTCGTCAAGGGCAAGACCCTCGATGCGGACGATGTGACCCTGCTGAACCGTCACCTCGTAGAACATATTTCCGTCATCATCCCGACCGCTGACGGCATCGAAGCAGCAGAACCCAAAACCTTCGACCTCGGCACACAGGATGCTGTCGCTGAATACAACCGCGCGATGCGCCATCATCTGACTGTTCACTTCGCAGGCAAGAAACTCGAAGAAGATGCCTATGACCGCCAAGGCAATGTCCTCTTCCCGGCAGGCACCGTCATCGACAGCGATGTCGCAGAGAAGATCCTCGCTTCCGATATCCCAGTGCTCAAAGTCCGTATGGATGAAGCCGAAGGCGTCGAAGTCTCCCTCATCGAAGAAAAAGGCCAGCCGATCGAGTCTTTGGCTGACCGTATCGCAGGCCGCTGCCCGCTCGAAGATGTCGTGAACCCGACCACCGGCGAAGTCATCGCGAAGAAGAACGAAGAAATTTCCGATGCACAGGCAGAAGAAATCCAGAAATACTACGACAAGCTGAAGGTTCGTTCTATCCTCACCTGCCATTCCGCTCACGGCGTCTGCGCGAAGTGCTATGGCAGAAATCTGGCGACCGGCCGTCACGTAGAAATCGGCGAAGCAGTCGGCATCATCGCTGCACAATCCATCGGTGAACCAGGTACCCAGCTGACCATGCGTACCTTCCATACCGGCGGCGTCGCTTCTGCAGAAGATATCACACAGGGTCTTCCACGAGTCGAAGAATTGTTCGAAGCCCGCAAACCAAAGGGCAATGCGATCATTTCCCGTATCGATGGTACAGTTTCCATCACCAGTGCGGAAGATAACCCGAATGTCAAGATCATTACCATCACCAGCGATAATCCGGAAATCGCTCCGGAAAGCGAAAAGATCCCGGTAGCGAAGAAGATCTCCGTCACAAACGGCGAATTCATCAAAGCCGGCACCCGTCTCTTCGAAGGTAACGTCAACCCGCACGATATCCTTGATGTCCTCGGCGTACAGGCGACCCAGAACTACATCGTCAAGGAAGTCCAGAAGGTTTACCGCAGCCAGGGCGTAGAAATCAACGATAAACACATCGAGATCATCGTCCATCAGATGCTGCGTAAGATCAAGATCACCGAACCGGGCGGCTCCGGCTGGCTCCCGGGCGAGACTGTCGACATCGTCGCATTCCGTGCGATGAACCAGCGTCTCGATGACGAAGGCAAAGAAAGAGCCGTCGGCGAAAACCTGCTCCTCGGTACCACCAAGGCAGCTCTTGCGACCGACTCCTTCCTCTCCGCCGCTTCCTTCCAGGAAACGACCCGTGTCCTCACCGAAGCAGCGATCAAAGGTAAGGAAGATCCGCTCCTCGGCCTCAAGGAAAATGTTATCATCGGCAAACTCATCCCGGCTGGTACAGGCATGTCCCGTTACCGCAAGCTGAATGTCATCCATAAGGGTGAATCATTCGAAACCGGATCCGATGCGGAATAATTGATGCATCAGGCATAGCCGAAGCAGTCCTCACATCGTGGGGACTGCTTTTTGCATGGAGGGTATTCTGCACGATCCGGCGTATTTACTGGGAGCAGCTGCTTGCCGCAGGTTACCGTGCTTTCCCCTTGCGAATTTCTTCGAGATTCTCTACAATAGAATAGATATGATAGTGACTGGTGACTAGGAGACGTTAGACTTTTGTATCTTTTTTCAAGGAGACGCCATGATAAAAAAACTGTTTCCACTCGCGCTTTCCGCGGCGCTTGTCTTTGGCGGCTTCCTGCTGTCTTCCGCGGAGGATCTTGTGATCGACGGGCTCGGCCGTCTGCCATTTCCCAAGGACGTGACGGTCACGGATGGCGGCGGGTCAGAGCTCTCGCGGTTCATGATCGAAGGGACACACTGGAAAAATTATGGGAAATCGGCGCGTGCTGCGATGTGGTCGATTCTGACGGTACCGCCCGGCATGCAGCTGTATCCGGAGAAGGCTCCGTATCCCTATGACTCGATGCACATGTACCAGATCCGTAAGACAGATGTGCGCGGGACATACAGCGCGGGCATCTATGTCATCTCGGGGACGGAGAAGGATTTCTTCCATGAGGGGCATCCGAAGGCGGCACGCTTCTGGGAGACGGCCTTCCGTGAAGATGCTGAGCGTCCGACCTCGCTCTTCGGTATGCCGAAGATCCAGACATCGGAGTTTCAGGCACTGGTGGATCATGTGCTCTCTGAGAAAAAAGGTCCCTCTATGCAGGTGAAGATCTTGAAATTCGTCCCATGGCGTGCTTTCAAAAATGAAGACGGTACCTATCGCTGGGGACAGGAGGCGAAGGTCATCCTGACGAATGAAAAGGGCTTGTCATTCCCCCTCTGGATTTCTGCGAATCTTTTGAAGGCAGGGGATAAGTACTATCTGATCGAGGTGAATGGCAGTCATGCGGCGGCCGATCAGCTGTCGAATCTTTTGCTGTATGGATTCTATCGGATGAAGAGATGAGAAAGCAGCGAAGCATGCGATGATTTCAAAATGCGCTGTGCTTCCGAGCTATGATGCGCTCTCCATCCCGATAGGACATCGTAAATCTTTTTCACCGCTGCATTTACTTTTGAAAGGGGATTTTCCATGAAATGGAAATGTTTGCTTCTCGCGCTCGCGCTGGCTAGTGGGATTTCCGCGGGAGGAGAAGCGTATGATATGAATGCCGTCGCAGCGGCTTCGCTTCCCAAAGGCTTCACCTACCGGGAGGCAGCGGGGACGGAGACGCTCCATTTTATGGAGAAAGATATTCCCTATCAGATGGGACAGCTGCAGTATACATTGGAGAAGCAGCAGAGCTTCTCATCCGGCTACATCATCCGCGCGCTGCTCCCTGTCGAGATGGCGGAAGCGCTGAAGCCGTATTTCAAAATGAATCGTGATGAACATGTCTGGCGTCGGCTCACGCAGATGAACCGCGCGCTCTTAAATCCGGCGTCTCCGCTTCGGAAGAGGATCGAAGAGACGGTACTCAGTCTGGCGCGCAATGCCATCGGGCCCGTCGCTGATTCTTCGATCAAGGTGGAGCTTTCTTCGCTGGAGCCTTTCCGCCGTCTGGATGTCGATGAAGCCTATGTCTATACCGCAGGCGGGCTGATCACATACAATGCGGATGGGATGAAGCTGCCCATGTACTGCCGCTCCTATTTCTTCCCCGGAAGTGAAGGACTCGATGTCCTGATGCTTTTCACCCCCGACGAAGGCAAAGCGCCGCTCCTATATGCCATTGATGATCTGGTGAATGCGGCCGCGAAGGAAGAGCTCAATGGGGCAGCAGGATATAAAGACCTCGGCGTGGTGCTGGGGAAGAATCAATACGAAAAGGGGCTGCCAGTGACTAGGAATTAACAGCTAGGAATTAGGAAGCTCGAGGGACTAGTGACTTGAATACTATTTTGGGGCATCGTCTCATACATCATTGCGGCGAAGCAGCCACCTGAACCCTGAACCATAAACCTTAAATTACGCATTTCCATACAACCAACCCATTTACAGGAGGACCTATGAACGTATTTGCTGCGCTCGGCGTGAATGAGACGCTGACGAAACTTTTGAAAACACAGGGGATCAAGACCCCGACGCCCATCCAGATGTCCGCGATCCCAAACGCTTTCAAGGGACGTGATCTGATCGGCCGTTCGCAGACCGGGACAGGGAAGACGCTGGCCTATCTGCTGCCGGTCATTCAGCGCGTAGAAACAGACAAAGCCATAACGCAGGTGCTTATCATGACACCGACCCGCGAACTTGCCAAGCAGGTCTTTGACGTGATGCGTCCTTTTGCCATCGAGTGCGGTGTGGATGGAGCAGATATCATCGGCGGACGCACGATCGAGAACCAGCTGCAGAAGCTGAAGCGTGACCCGCATGTCATCATCGGGACACCCGGGCGCCTTCTGGATCATATCCGCAGAAAGAGTCTCGACCTTTCGAATGTGAAGACGGTCATCCTGGATGAAGCCGACCAGATGCTGGCGAATGGGTTCCGTGAAGATATCGAAGCCCTGATCGATGAGACGCCGAAGAAGCGCCAGCTCCTGCTCTTCTCTGCGACGATGCCTGACGATGCGAAGCGCCTCGCCAGAAAGTATATGCACCACCCGGCCTTCCTTGATGTCGCAGAAAAAGCGACTGCATCGACAGTCGAGCAGCGCATCTATGAGACGACTCTCCCGCGCAAGTTCAAGCTCCTTGTCCGTCATCTGACGGAGATGAATCCGTACATGGCCGTCGTTTTCACGAATACCCGTGAGGAAGCGCATGAGCTCGCCGGCAAGCTGCAGGAGGAGACGGACTTCATCGTGGATGAGATCCATGGGGATATGAGCCAGAGCCAGAGAAATCAGGTTATTCGCGAATTTGAGAAAGCACGCATTCAGGTGCTCGTTGCCTCCGATATCGCGGCACGCGGGCTTGACGTCGAGGGCATTACGCATGTCTTCAATTACGGGATCCCAAGAAATCTCGAATACTATATCCATCGCATCGGCCGCACCGGCCGCGCCGGTACGAAGGGGATCGCCATCACCTATGCGACGCCGGAGGATGGATTCCTTCTCCGGAAGCTGGAAAAATCCATTGAAGAGACCATCACCCGCTATGATGAGAAGGGAAATGTCTGCCGCGTGAAGGCAGGCAAGCCGAAGAAGAAGGTCGTGACGCCCGGCATGTACAAGCCGACCAAGAAGAAAGAGCATAAAGCGCTCGGACACAAGGGCAGGAACATGAGACAGAAGCGCAAGAAGGAAGATGGAAAGAAGAAATAAAACAAGGCGATGTGAAATAACGATCATCTCATTTTCGCGTTCCATCTGCCGCGGGGGACTTGCAGCTCTCATAGGAGTGCCCGGGAAACCTTATCCCAGCTGTCTTTCATGCCATAGTCACCCTATCCGCCTCTTTCGGGCACCTTCCCCTAGAGGGGAAGGCTGCGATACGCGAATACCATTTTCTAAAAAAAAGCGGCGAAGCCGCCACCTGAACCTTGAACCCTGAACCAAATGAAAGCAAAGTAAAAAGGGGCTGTGAAAAAATGAGGATTCATTTCTTCACAGCTCCTTTTCTGTAGGGGGATTTCCTCGTGCCTTTGTGCCGAGGCGTACTGTCAACACGCCTGAACTGTGGTACAATAGTCCTCATCGAGGTGAAAATTATGATCAAAAATAAAAAATTCATTCATCAGCTGCTGTGGCTCTTGGCGGGAATTCTTCCTTGGGGCTTCGGGGGATTTCTGGTACACACTGCTGAGGCCATGGCAGTGGGGACGCTCGCTTACTGGGGAATGGGGCTTCTGGTGCCGTTTCTTTTTTTCCTCTTCCAGCGGAAAGGCTATGGCAGTGAGTGGGGAGCGTTACGAGCGGCAGTACATTTGCCGCTCTGGATCTCCTTCATCATCCTGCAGATGGTCATTTTCTGGAGCTATCTGCCGATGGCAGACAAGGCTTTCAAGGAAAGTCCGATACCGATCTCGATCGCTTTCTTTATCGTGCTGACGCTTTTTGCCGGGGCGGCGATCATGCTGGACTACCTGCTTCCTTCGCTCTATGAGAAGCTTTCGGAGAAGGGGGCTTGCCGGAAGGTCTGGCTGGGTGCGGCTTATTTCAGCGGGCTTATTCCCGGTTTTGCTATTCTCTCCTTTCTGGGGCTCTACTATGCGAATGGTATGCGCCTTGATCCTTTCACGGCGAGCTTCTTCCTGCTGGAGGTTTTCAGCTTTGTCTTCTACGGGAAAATCATCCTCGGCATGATGACATTCGGGATCTATCTCTTTCTGGCACTTTCCGGGACGAAGGGGCGGCGCATCACGGCGTGTGCTTTCATCGGGATATTCTGGCTGATGCTCCTCTATATCCCGATGGTGATCTCCCTCCATCTTCCGCAGGCAAGCTGGCAGGTCTATATGGATCCGTCCTACCTTCCCATGATCCCCTTCGTTTCAGACCTTTGGCTGACAGGGATCGCGATCTGGGGCGGGGACAAGGTGACAGCGTGGATCTTTAAAGAATGATGATTTTCTGCAACAGGAAATTATGCACAAAAAAGCATGGATCACATCCGATCCATGCTTTTTGTGAGTCTATTTACCGCAGGGAGCAGCCTACGTGCTGCACGACGCAGGCTGCGACGCGGTTTGCCTCACGGCAGGCTTCTCGTAGGGACTTTCCGCTTGCGAGGGCGGCGATAAAGCCTGCGGTGTGCGAGTCGCCGGCACCGATGGTATCGATGACCTTGACCGGTACGGTGGGGATGATCTCTTCTCCCTCTGTCGTATGGAGAAGTGTCCCAGCCTGTCCCATCGTGATGATGACAGGCTGGCCGGTTCGGTGATGAAGATTTTCCGCTGCTTTGCGGACGTTTTTCGACTGTCCCATAGCTTTTGCTTCGGACTGATTCATTTCCAGGATTGTGCCCATCTGCAGCAGTTTCTCTTCGAACTGTTTGCCTAAGAGCCTCGGGCCTGGGTCGAGAATGAGTTTTGCATCGGCTTTCTTGCCGCACAGGAAGCGCAGGAGGACCTCTCCGCTGGAGTTGCCGTCCTGGAAGCCATAGCCGGAAGCATAGAGGTAGTCATAGTCGGCGGCATGGAGGTGTTCCAGCCATGCGTCCTGCCATTTCGTCTCGATGCCATCGATGGAAATAAAGGTGCGTTCGCCGTCTTTTTCGACCAGTGAAAGGCAATAGCCATTGTCTTCACGGTCATCTTCGATCAGGATTTCATGGCCGCCTTCATGGAGGGCTTCGCGGATGCGGTCGGCATACATACCCTGTCCCACGGGGACACAGAGATCGTGCGGGATCTGGAGGCCGTCCAGAATCTTTGAGACATTGAATGCGCAGCCGCCGACGAGCATGCCTTTTTGAAGGCCGGGGATGTCTTCTCCAGCGAGGGGCAGACGGTCGATCGTGACGATGACATCGATGACGGCGGAGCCTAAGATCAAAATGCGTTTGAGAGATTTTTCTTCCATGGGAATCCCGTCTTTCTTTATTCCGAGCTCTTCTGCCTATGGCAGAGAGTCAAAAGAAAATAGAGACCGCCGGCAACGACCAGGGTCAGGAGGACGTTCAGGCTGTTGCCGGCAAAGATGCCTGTTGCGAATGGGCCGGTGAAGAAGAAGGTTTTTGAGAAGAGCATGCCGACAGCGAAGCCGATGATCCAGCTGATGACGCCGTTGTAATTGATTTCATTGGCGGAGGGATCGGTCAGGAGTATTTGACTATAGCCCTGCTTTCCGCGGAGCATCAGGTAGTCTACGAGAAAGATGGAGGACCAGGCAGCGAGCAGTTTGCCGATGACGCCAAGGAAGCCTTCCAGCGCGGCCTGGAAATCCTGTGCCACGAAGAGTATGAGGGCAGGGATGATGGTGACGATGATCGCTTGGAATACGAAAATCAGGGCCTCATTCCAGATGAGATGAGCGGCTTGCAGAACGAGTTTCGAGGATTTGAGTCCGAGAAAGCACTGCGGTGTCAGGCCGCCGATGGCTGTGATGTAATAGATGATGGCTAGATTCATTGGGAGAGCGCCTTTGATGACTTCGATCGGGTTCGCAGACTGCGCGAGATCCGCGCTCTGCGTGGAGAGCAGGATGCCGACACTCAGCATGAGGATCAGCGGGACAGCGCCGCCCAGTGTGACGGCCCAGGCGACTTTACTGCGCGAATTCTGTGGATCCTGGTGGCAGCTGTAGTCGGCCGCATAGCTTGTCCAGCCGATGCCTGTGCCGGCTGCGACGAAGGCCAGTGCGGGCAGGAAATTGCCCAGCCAGTCTCCACTCGGCATGGCCATCAGCATGGACCAGTCTGTTTGTGGGACGATGATCACGAGGATGACGAGTGTCAAGAAACCGAAAAGATAGGTCGAGATCGTCTGCATGCGGATCAACACTTTGTGGCTGAAAAGGACGGAGACCAAGACAAGGGTGACAAAGATCGCAAGCGCGATCGCCATGGCGATCGGCGTATTCGCAAAGCCCAGGGTCACAAAGAGCGCGAGGACAGTCAGTGTTCCGGTGCAGACATTGATGGAGAGCCAGCCGGCGTGGGAGACCAGCGCAGCGATCGCAGGGATCAGATTTCCTTTGAAACCGAAGGCGGCGCGGGACAGGATGAAGGTATTGGTACCCGTGTCATGTCCGGAAAGGCTCATGAGGCCGACGAGGGCGAAGGAGAAGGAGCCGAGCACTGTCGTAAGGATTGCTTGGACAAAGCTCAAATGAAAGCCCACGATGATAGCGCCGTATACGAGGCCGAGAATGCCGATATTGGCAGCACAGTAGAGAAAGAAGAGGCTGCTTGGCTTGTCCGTGCGTTCTTCCTTCGGCAGAAATACTGTTTCTTTAGAATGCATAGAATCCTCCTGTGAAATGTTGGGAATTGGTGAAATCGGTTTAGCCTACATGGCCCCGATGACGGAGCAAGGTCTTTGCATAGGCATGGAAATCGACGGGATTGCTCGCATTGAGCACGTCGATGCGCTCCTGCGGGATGCCGGAAACACCGGCTTTGGCGCCGCAGATCGCGACAGCCATCGCACCGATCGTATCCGTATCGCCGCCAAGATTTGCGCAGGCAAGGCTGCATGTCTCGGGATCGCGGAAATAGTAGGCCATACCAAGGGCAGCGGGTACCGCTTCACTCGCAAGGGTCGTCGTACCGATGGTCTCATAGAGGTTAAGAGAGAAGGCTTCTGCCTCTCCGGCATGGCGATGGGCGAGTTCTATCGCAATTTGCAGGCGCGCTTTTGGGGACGCGCTGTAGGTTTCTTCGCCATATGCAGCTGTCAGGTCGAAAGCTCTTGATGCGATTTGCATGATTTCTTCCCAGGAGCGATCTTCTATGGCCGCACTGACGGCGGCAGCCACCATGCCGGCACTGCCGAGCGCGACATCTGTCTTATGGGTGGTTTCACTGACGCCCCGAACGAATTTGGCAAGTTTCGGCAGATCATCTGTGGAAAACAGGCAGCCCACCGGCGCTATGCGCATCGCGGCGCCATTGGTGATGGCTTTCACTGTGTGAGGTTCAGGGTCTTCTCCTGCTTGGATCGCGTGGAGCGCTGCCTTTGAGCTGGGTCCCAGGATGTTTTTCGAAAAGGCGTCGGTGTCGAGTGCCCAATGGATGAGATTCTTCGCGATGATCCCTTTGTCCGGTACGAAATCATTTTCGGCAAGGGAATCTAAGATGACCAGTGCCTGTGCTGTATCATCCGTGAACTGCCCTTTTGTCATGTCGATGGCGGCGGGATTCTCTTCCGGACTGTCTTCGAATGTCGTGATCCGCCCGAAGATTTCCTGAATGCGCCTCCTGCTCAAAAGCTCTGACGGCATGCCCATCGCATCGCCCAGCGCCATGCCGTAGAGCGTGCCCAAGATATGATCTATGATCATTTTGATTCCTCCTCAAAAAATGATATATCAAATAAATGTAAAATTTAGTATATCATCGCCTGTCTATCATCACAAATCGGGATCAAAGATAGGATGCTCGCTGTCCATGAGATGCAGCGTCTTTTGCAATTTCTAATCGCGCTACATTGCCCGCATATGATAAAATATACTTGTATTGTTGACTTTTTTCATTTCCGACTGAAGCCTGCGCCTTTGTGCCGGCGAGTAACGAGGAAGGAGTGTTGAACTTGTCTGAGATCAGATGTTTGTATGTACGAAAGAAGGCTGGTTTCCGCCAGGGCGAAGAGAGCCTGACGGCTGAGCTGAAAGAGGTGCTGGGAGACCGCATCGAAGGCTGTGGGATCTATCATCGCTACGATGTCGACGGACTTTCCGAAGGCGACTATGAGAAAGCGGTCTCGACCGTATTCTCTGAACCGCCTGTCGACAGTGTAGAGACAGAACTGCCAAAGGGTGATCTCGTCATCGGCGTCGAATTCCTGCCGGGGCAGTATGACCAGAGAGCGGATTCGGCAGAGCAGTGTCTGGCCATTGTCACCGGAAAAGATGGCGCGCGTGTGCGTTGTGCGCTGGTCTACACTTTTGATGGACATTTTGCAGAAGGCGACCGCGAGAAGATCCTGAAATTCCTTGTGAATCCGGTGGAGTCCCGTGAAGCCAGTCTCGCTCCTGCAGAAACGCTGGATCTTCCCATCGAAGACCCGAAGGCAGTACCCGTTGTCAAGGGCGTCTGCAAGCTGGATGATGCAGGGATCGATGCCCTGATCGCAGACATGGGCCTTGCCATGAGCCATGATGACATGGCGATGATCCGTGACTATTTCCGTGATGAAGAGAAGAGAGATCCGACCGTGACAGAGATCCGTGTGCTCGATACCTACTGGTCCGACCACTGCCGTCACACCACTTTCTCCACCAAGCTCTCCTCTGTCGAAGTCGAAGACGGCACTTTTACCGCTCCGATCTCCAAGGCGCTCAAAGACTACGAAGAGACGCGTATCCATATCTATGGCAAGGACACGAAGCGCCCTGTGACGCTGATGGATATGGCAACAGCGGCTGTCAAGGCTCTCCGCAAGGAAGGAAAGCTGGAAAATCTGGATCAGTCGGAAGAGATCAATGCCTGCACCATCAAGGTGAAGATCGACACCATCGACGGCGAGGAAGACTGGCTGCTCCTTTTCAAAAATGAAACACACAACCATCCGACCGAGATCGAGCCATTCGGCGGGGCAGCGACCTGCCTCGGCGGATGCATCCGTGATCCTCTCTCCGGCCGTTCCTATGTGTATCAGGCGATGCGTGTGACGGGCGCCGCAGACCCGCGCATGCCGCTTTCCGAAACGCTTGCAGGCAAGCTCCCGCAGAGAAAGATCGTCGTCGAAGCGGCCAAAGGCTACTCCTCCTACGGCAATCAGATCGGTCTTGCTACCGGTGAGGTCAAGGAATATTATCATCCGGGATTCATGGCGAAGCGCATGGAGATCGGTGCTGTCGTCGCAGCGGCTCCGGAAGACCATGTCATCCGTCTTTCTCCGACACCCGGCGACGTCGTCATCCTGGTCGGCGGGCGCACGGGCCGTGACGGCATGGGCGGCGCGACAGGCTCTTCGAAGGAGCTGAATACCGAGTCCATCGAGACTTGCGGCGCAGAAGTCCAGAAGGGCAATCCGATCACGGAAAGAAAGATCCAGTGCCTCTTCCGTCGTGGAGAAGTCACACGCCTCATCAAACGCTGCAATGACTTCGGCGCAGGCGGCGTCTCTGTCGCTGTCGGTGAACTGACAGATGGCCTTGACATCGATCTTGATCAGGTACCGAAGAAATACGAAGGCCTTGATGGGACCGAGCTGGCGATTTCCGAATCGCAGGAGCGTATGGCGGTCGTCGTCAGAAAAGAAGATGCAGACCAGTTCATCCGCTATGCCGCTGAAGAAAACCTTGAAGCCACCATCGTGGCTGATGTGACCGATACCCGCCGCCTCGTCATGAAGTGGAGAGGGGATACCATCGTCGATATTTCGAGAGATTTCCTCGACACGAATGGGGCGCAGCAGGTGAAGGAAGCCTACATCGCAAAGCCGGATGAAGCTGGCTATTTCCATAAAGAAGAGATCCATGACATCAAAAAGACATGGCTTTCTGCCATGGCAGATCTCAATAACTGCTCGGAGCAGGGACTCTCCGAACGCTTCGACTCCACCATCGGTGCCGGTACCGTACTCATGCCATTCGGCGGCAAGTACCAGAAGACCCCGACCGACGGCATGGTAGCGAAATTCCCGGTCCGCAAAGGAGAGACTGACAGCGCCAGCTTCATGGCACATGGCTTCGATCCGTATCTGGCATCCTGGAGCCCGTTCCATGGTGCAGCCTATGCCGTACTCCTCTCCGTGGCCCGCCTCGTGGCGATGGGGGCTGACTGGAGAAAAGCCTACCTGACGCTGCAGGAATACTTCGAAAAGCTCACTGACAAGACCAGCTGGGGCAAACCGGCGGCCGCACTCCTCGGTGCTTTCCATATGCAGGAAAACCTCGGCCTTGGCGCGATCGGCGGCAAGGACTCCATGAGCGGTACCTTCAATGATATCCACGTCCCGCCGACACTCGTTTCCTTCGCTGTCGCTCCGGGGAAAGCCTCCGAAGCTGTCAGCCAGGAACTCAAGAAGGAGGGTGATGTCCTCGTCCTCTTCGGCCAGCCGAAGGACGAAGCCGGCATGCCGCTTCTTGATGTATTCAAAGCGCATGCGGATTTCCTCTATCAGGAAGTGAAGGCCGGACACATCGCTGCGATGAAAGCGGTCGAACACGGCGGCGTCGCAGTGACCGCAGCCAAGATGGCTTTCGGCAATAAGCTCGGCTGTACCTTTGGCGAAAATCTGCCGCTTTTCAAATACTTCAGCAATTTCTATGGCGCGATCCTTGTAGAAACGACGCCAGAACTGGCACAGGAATTTGCCAAACAGCCGCACACGAAGATCCTCGGCACCGTCGGCGGGGACAGCATGAAGCTCTACGGGGAAGAAATCGCCGTCGAAGAGCTCCTACGTTCCTATGAAGGTACGCTTGATCCGATCTTCCCGCGCCGCGCAGCAGATATCCAGAAAGAAGCCCCTGTTCTGCCGGAAACGAAAGCGATTCCGCAGTTCTATGTCCATACGAATCTTCCGCGCCCGCGCGTCTTCATCCCGACCATGCCGGGCAACAACTGTGAAGTCGACTGCGCGAGAGCCTTTGAACGCGCCGGTGCGCTCAGCGATATCTTCATCTTCAGAAATCGCGATGCAGCCGAACTCAAGGACTCCGTCGATGAAATGGCAGAGCGCATCCGCCATGCGCAGATCGTCATGTTCCCGGGCGGCTTCTCCGCTGGTGATGAACCGGACGGCAGCGGCAAATTTATCGCCGCCGTATTCCGGAATCAGAAGCTCATGGAAGCCATGGACCAGCTCCTTCACGTGAGAGACGGTCTTGCCATGGGCATCTGCAACGGGTTCCAGGCACTGATCAAGCTCGGCCTCGTACCGTATGGCGAATTCAAGCCGCTTACCGATGACGCACCGACGCTCACCTTCAATACGCTCGGCCGTCATATCTCCCGCTTCGTCACGACCAAGGTCGTATCGACCAAGTCCCCGTGGCTCGCCCTCTGCCAGCCCGGTGACCTCCACTCCATCGCCATCAGCCATGGCGAAGGCCGCTTCATCGCTTCCGATGAACAGATCCGGGCACTCGCAGCCAATGGCCAGATCGCGACCCAGTACGTGGGGCCCGATGGCCAGCCGACCTATGACAGCCGCTACAATCCGAATGGATCCTCTTGGGCTGTCGAAGGCATCACCAGTCCTGACGGACGCGTCCTCGGCAAGATGGGCCATACCGAACGCCGCGGCCTAAATGTCGCAAAGAACATCGCCGGTGATACCTACCAGCCGCTCTTCGAAGCCGGCGTGAAGTACTTCAAGGGCTAATAGTTCATGCATAGAACAAAAACGCTCTCGCGAATGCGAGAGCGTTTTTGTTCAGGGTTCAGGGTTCAGGGTTAGACCGTGGGGCGTCCCTTGATTGTGGATGAAAGCTCTCCTCTCTAGTGAGAAGTGAGAAGTGTTGGTGCGGCGCATAAAAATCAGAAACGCCGGCAAGTATAAATAATGGCTATGCCATGAACTGGCATGCTAGTCACTAGTCACTTGAGACTCCTAATCCCTAGCCACTAATCCCTAGCTACTCATCTCTGCGTTCAAACTTCAAGATTGGGGTGGCGGCTTCGCCGCAATTATATATGGGGTGATGCCGAAAGTGGTATTCAAGTCACCAGTCACAAGTCACCAGTTACTCGAGCTCCCTAATCCCTTCATTCGAACTTTCTTTAAAAATTTTCATTCAAAAACCATTTGACACGCACGATAAAAAACTATATAATACTCCTTGTGAGATTTGTCCGGAAACCACTAGCCCCGGAGGAAGGATGACATCTTGCGGTTCTGTTTTTTATTCAGAAGGAGTCATTACTAATGAAAACAACATTCATGGCCAATGCGGGCAACATCACTCGCAAATGGTATATCGTTGATGCTGCAGGACTGACTGTTGGCCGCCTGGCTGCCAGCGTTGCCAAAGTTCTGACCGGCAAGAATAAACCTACATACACACCGCATGTTGACACTGGTGACAACGTCATCATCATCAACGCAGATAAAGTCGTTTTCTCCGGCAAAAAAGAACTGAAGAAAGTTTACTTCCACTACACTGGATACATCGGCGGCGACAGATACCAGAAGGCTGGCGACGCTCTTCGCGAAAAACCGGTCTGGGTCGTAGAACATGCTATCCGCGGCATGCTTCCGAAGAACAAGCTCGGTGCTCAGATGTACCGCAAGCTCCACGTATACGCAGGCGCTGAACATCCGCATGCAGCACAGCAGCCTGAAGAACTGAAATTTGATATCCGTTAACCAGAAGGGAAGGAAATAAGAAATGGCAGAAGCTACATACTACGGCACTGGCCGCAGAAAAACATCCGTTGCCAGAGTCCGTCTGGTACCGGGACAGGGTAACATCACAATCAATGGCCGTGATCTGAAGGATTACTTCGATCTCGCAACCCTCGAACTGATCATTAAACAGCCGCTAGAACTGACCGGCACCACCACCGCATATGACGTCATCGCTAACGTAAAAGGCGGCGGACGTACAGGCCAGGCTGGCGCTATCCGTCATGGCATCAGCCGCGCTCTCCTCGATGTCGATGGAGACTACAGAAAAGTTTTGAAAGTCGCAGGTCTCCTGACCCGTGATCCAAGAATGAAAGAACGTAAGAAATACGGCCTCAAGAAAGCAAGAAAAGCAAGCCAGTTCTCCAAACGTTAATCATTGGACGAATACAGAAAACGCTCATGGATTTCCATGGGCGTTTTTTATTTCTCTTTATCTGCTAAAATTCCGTGACACTTTCAATGACTATGCGCTGTACCAACAATCCTCACTGGTGAGAAGAGCTTTCATCCACGATCAAGGCGCGACACGCTCCATGGGCCAACCTGAACCCTGCCTCCCTACAATTTCTTTCCCCTATGAAGTATAATAAAGAAGACCAATTCACCAAGGAGGATCTATGACTGCAAACGATATTCATGACGCGATAGAGACATTCGCTCGCTACGGTGTGCCGCGAGAGCGGATTTTTAATGAAGTCATGCGTGCGCGCTATCTGGACTATGTACTTTTCCTGAATCCGGAGAATGTCCAGTACGGGATTTCCATCGATGACCTGTATGAGAATATGAAGCGCACGGCAGACAAGCTGGGCATGTACGAGGGCGATGCAGATACCTATGCGCGCGTTTATACACTTGCGCTCCGCGTGGAGCCGCTGGTCTTTGCGCCGGAAATGCCGACGGCACCTGCCAAGGTGCATGCGCTGCTCGCAGAGGCTGTCAAGAAGGCAGAAGCCGCGGGGAATACGGTGCTCTTCACCGGCGCAGAAGAATATCTGCCCTACCTTGCCGGAATTTTCCAGGATCTCGGGGGAAAACGTATCGCCGTGGCGGTGAAGGATGCCATCTGGAAGGAGCGTCTCCACTACGTCTTCCCACGCGGTCGCGCGATGCTGGAGAGCGAACTCGCGGAAGATACCGAGCATTACGATTACATTTTTGATTTTGAGACGGACGGCATCGCAGCGGCAGCCGATTTGAGGCATCGCCTTGCCGAGAAAGGCGTGATGGACGTCATCATTCCTTCTGCGCTGCTGACGAAAGAGGGGGATGCTGCGCTTGCTGCTAGAAGAAGCTTGGTAGCAGAGAAAAAATTGACGGCTTTCTATGATACGGAAATCAGCGGGAATGAGTACGCCTACCTGCGCTTTGCCGGAGAAGCAGCCAAGACCGTGTCTTTCGGTCTGGCGGATTTCGCGGACGGTGCTTTCCGCGGCCTAGACCAGCTCTCACTTCCGTCGGAAACTTTCATCGAAGCCGATGACTGGAACTATGACCTCTACGCTTTTAATGGTTCGCCGAGCGTTCAGATGCTCCTTTCTCAAAATATCGTTTCGCCGGATTTCACGCTGGGAAACGTCTTCTGCGATGTGCCGATGGAAGAAATCGAAACCGACCTGCCGCGGATTTCTCGCGAAACGGTGACGGACTCGGGCGTGCGGATGGATCTCGCGGCCTATGTACATGGGGAAACGCCGGCGGTCCTGCGCGTCCTTGCAGCGGGCGACCTAGTTCTCACCACGGTAGAAGGGCATCTTCGCACCGCCGTCGTAAAAGAGCCCTGCGCTGCATCTGACGAAGGCATCTTGGCCTTCCGCCCGGTGGAGGGCTATACCGGCGAATACGTGAAACTCTACTTCGATGGGAAACTGGGCGAACTCTTTCTCGCCACAATGAAAGCAGGGGAACACTGGTATCTCACGACGTCCCGCCTCCTCCGTCTGCCCATTCCGCAGGCAGGAAAGGAAACCATCGAAGCGCTCACCAGACTTTGCGATGACCGCACCAAAGCCCTCGCAGCTGCGGAAGCCGCATGGAGAGAAGCCAAAGAAGAGGGCGTCAGAAGGATGGTCGGGAAGTAGGTTTAATGGGTTCAACAGGTTCAGCTTGATAGGGGGGATAGCCCCTTCCTTTGGAAGGAGCAGGCGAGCGCAGCGAGCCGGGGGTGGTCGAAGGAAACGGAATTAACGTATTCCACTAGCCAACCTCCGCCCCTGCGGGGCACCTCCTTCCAGAGGAAGGAGGGAAATGCGAAATAGTTAGCAGTTACTTCTACGCACTGAACCCGCCAACCTGAAGTTTGAAAGCAGGGATCAGGGACTGAGGATTAGGGATTAGGAGTGACTAGTGACTGGTGGCTTACATACCACTTTCGGGCATTGCCATATTATACTCTGCGGCGCTTTATAATTTTTATGCGCCGTACCACCATTTCTCATTTCTCATTCAAGCGAAGCTTTCACCCGCAATCAAAGGGCGCCTCGCCCCGGTGACTAACCCCGAACCCTGAACCTTGAACCCTGAACCCTATCTACTAAGAGGAGATTCAAAATGATGGAAACCAAACAAATCGTACTGGCTACACACAATCAAGGAAAGATCAGAGAATTTCAGAAAGCCTTCAAAGAAATCGGATGGGACGCCGTGCCGATCGCTGATATCGCGGAGGTAGAAGACCCGGAAGAGACGGGGAGGACCTTCGAAGAAAATGCGCTGCAGAAGGCCCGCTGCTATGCGAAGGCGGTGAACCTTCCCGTGCTCTCCGATGACTCGGGTATCATTGCCTGCGCGCTCGGAGACAAACCGGGGGTGTACTCGGCGCGCTATGCCGGACACCATGGCGATGATGAAGCCAATAACCAGAAGCTCATCCGGGACCTTGCCCCTTACAAGGGAGATGACCGCAAGGGCTACTATGCCTGCGTCGTCGCCCTTGTCTGGCCGGATGGCCGATCCCTTACGGGGAAAGGTACATGCGATGGGATCATCCGCGATTTCTATCAGGGGGAAGGCGGCTTCGGCTATGATCCGCTCTTCTATCTGCCGGAATTTGGGAAAACCATGGCAGAGCTTTCGATGGAAGAAAAGAACCGGATCAGCCATAGAGGAAGAGCTCTTAGGGACTTACTGTCGAAACTAGGGAAATAGGATTCAGGGTTAGCCCGTGGGGGCGGCTCCGTCCACTGGTTATGAATGAAAGCTCGGCTCTCTAGTTAGGAGTGGGGAGTGAGGAGTGGTGGTGCGGCGCATAAAAATCAGAAGCGCCGCGGAGTATAAATAGGGTGATGCCCGAAGAGGGCATTTCAGTCACCAGTCACTAGTCACGCCTAATCCCTAGACACTCATCCCTGCTTTCAACCGGAACCATTGACTCCTATTTCCCAAAACTCATACATAATGTATCTACCTATACAGAAATAGTATACTCGATTTTAAGCGGTTTCATTCAATAAGGCTCTATGTTATAATGGAAAAGGTTCCAATCCATAGAGGAAAAGAACGGGGGTGGCAGTTTACTTCATGAAACGAGGTAAGCTCAAACTGCTGGGTTTCAACAATTTGACAAAGACACTCAGCTTCAATATGTACGACATCTGCTATGCCAGTACAGAAACAGAAAGAAAAAAATACATCGCTTACATTGACGAGGTCTACAGCGCCGAGCGCCTGACCCAGATCCTCGTGAAGGTCGCTGAGATGATCGGAGCCCATGTGCTGAACATCGCTTCGCAGGACTATGACCCGCAGGGCGCGTCCGTCACGATGCTGATCGCAGAGGAAGAAGTCGAGAAGCAGGACGTGGTGTGTCATCTCGATAAGAGCCATATCACTGTCCACACCTATCCGGAAATGCATCCGCAGGACGGGATCTGCACCTTCCGCGCGGACATCGATGTATCGACCTGTGGGAAGATTTCGCCTCTGAATGCGCTGAATTTTCTGCTCCAGTCCTTCGATGCGGATATCGTCATCACCGACTACCGCGTGCGCGGCTTCACCCGCGACGTGCAGGGCAAGAAGATCTTCATCGACCATCGCATCAATTCCATTCAGAACTACATGGCGCCGAAGCTGCGCTATAAGTACGATATGGTGGACGTCAATGTATATCAGGAAAATATTTTTCACACGAAGATGCTGATCCATGATTTCAATCTGGATAACTACCTCTTCGATATGAAAGAGGCAGAGCTGGATCGCAAGGAAGGGAAACGCATCCGCCGCCTGCTGAAGCAGGAAATGTATGAGATCTTCAATGGCAGAAATCTTCCTGCCATCAAAGATTAAATATAAAGCGGCTCCATTCGAAGTCGCCGACGCATAAAGTATCAGTCTTTTTTAGGAGGAAACAATGGATACTGCAAAACTCAAAGAAGAAGCACTCGCACTCAGAAGAGAAAAACATCAGATGATCAAGACCGGCTTGAATGCTGCTGTCGAAAGCAATCACGACCTCGCGATCGTATACACCCCGGGTGTATCCGCTCCGTGCCTCGCGATCAAAGACGATGAAGACCTGTCCCTGGAACTGACCTGGAGAGGCAATGTCGTAGCCGTTATTTCTGATGGCACCCGTGTTCTCGGCATGGGTGATATCGGCGCAGCTGCTGCTATGCCGGTCATGGAAGGCAAATCCGCACTGTACAAGAGATTCGGACAAATCGATGCGATCCCGATCACTCTGGACACCAAGGATCCGCAGGAATTCATCCACACCGTCAAACTGCTGGAAAAGAACTTCGCCGGCATCAACCTCGAAGATATCTCTTCCCCGAAATGCTATGACATCGAAGACGAACTGAAAAAGATCATGAACATCCCGGTCTTCCACGATGATCAGCACGGCACTGCGATTGCTGCTCTGGCAGCACTCCTCGGTGCTCTCGAAGTCGTCGGCAAAAAGATCGAAGATGTGAAAGTCGTCATGAATGGCGCTGGTGCTGCCGGTACCGCGATCGCTCGTCTGCTCCTCGAAGACGGCGTAAAACCGGAAAACATGACCATCCTGAATTCCAAAGGCATCCTCTTTGACAATGGCAAGAGAGACCGCGTACAGCAGGAACTCATCGCCAAAGTCAATCCGGAAAACAAACAGGGCACCTTTGCTGATGCTGTCAAAGGCGCTGATGTCCTCATCGGCTGCTCCGCACCGGGCGTATTCAACGTAGAAGCCATCAAGACCATGAACGACAAGAGCATCGTCTTCGGCATGGCAAACCCGGTACCGGAGATCATGTACGAAGAAGCCAAAGAAAAAGGCGTTTACATCTATGGTTCCGGCAGAAGCGATATGCCGAACCAGGTCAACAACTCCTCCGTATTCCCAGGCCTCTTCCGCGGCGCTCTCGATGTACGTGCCCGTCAGATCAATGAGGAAATGAAACTCGCTGCTGCTCATGCTCTCGCAGACCTCGCTATCCATAGCGGCAAACTCGACCCGGATCATGTCGTCGTCGACGTATTCGATCCGAAGGTTCCGTTTGCTGTAGCGAAAGCCGTTGCCAAAGCAGCCATCGCTTCCGGCGTAGCAAGAGCCACCGAACTCCCGGAAAAATACAGAGACTAATCGCGCGTAGCGCATCAAAAAAGCAGGAAATGAGACGTTCTCATTTCCTGCTTTTTGTTTTGGATGATTAGTGACTGGTGACTGGTAGCTAGGGATTAGTGGCTAGGGATTAGGAGCCTCAAGTGACTGGTGACTTGAATATTGCCTTCGGGCATCACCATTTCTCATTCAAGTGAGGCTTTCCATCGTAATCAAGGGGCGGCACGCCCTTGGGCTAACCCTGAACCCTGCCCCGAACCGTTTTATTTCAGCCCCAATTCATCCTTATGGGTGGTCATGCCATCGATGCAGGCCTGCATGACATCGCCCGCTTCCATGCCGAGCATAGCAAAGCCCTGCTTGATCACATCACGGTTGCAGCCAGCCGCAAATTTCTTGTCCTTGAATTTCTTCTTGAGCCCTTTGAGCTCCATGCCGCTGATGCCTTCCGGGCGCATGAGTGCATACGCCATGACGACGCCCGTCAGCTCATCGACTGTGAAAAGGCTTTTCTCAATATCAGTCGTCGGTTCGACCTCATCGCTGCAGAGACCCCAGCCGTGGGAGATGATGGTCTTGATGTCTTCTTCGTCTACGCCTTCCGGTTCCAAAAATTCGCGGACATGATGGCAGTGTTCATTCGGGAAGGCTTCGTAGTCGACGTCGTGCAGGTAGCCGATGGCTTCCCAGTGATCTTTATCACCGCCGAAGACGCTCGCCATCGCGCCCATGGCAGCGCTGACAGCCGCCGCGTGGGTGAAGAGATGGTCTTCCGTGGTGTGTTTCTGGAGGATTTCTTTGGCTTTCGCAAGGGTAAGTGTGGACATAGTAGGATCTCCTTTTTAATCAGGGACTAGTGACTTGTGACTGGTAGCTGGGGATGAGGCAGGAAGCCCGAGACACGCCCTCCTTCCTCTGGAGGGAGGTGCCCCGAAGGGGCGGAGGTTGGCCGAGCAAAAACATTTTTAAAATATATCTCGATGGTAGAACATATGGAATGAATTGTCAATGCGAAAGGGTGAAATTGTGATACAATGAGAGAAAGAAGGGTTCAGGGTTAGCCCTTGGGGCGGCTCTACCCTTGATTAAGTTTGAAAGCATCGATTGAATGAGAAATTAGAAATGAGAAATGAGAAATGAGAAATGGT
>ERZ1673722.933-NODE-933-length-33503-cov-5.430669_pt1 | contig 33503 bp, 29 predicted proteins | sample MGYA00580222_ERZ1673722 | MGnify/ENA primary metagenome ERZ1673722 (study PRJEB41218, sample SAMN15661750) | gut metagenome | host: Homo sapiens | place: Canada: London | collected 2015-08-20/2019-03-30 | study: EMG produced TPA metagenomics assembly of... | reverse complement strand
CAGTTCTACAACACTTCCTGCGACTACGCCGACGTCATCTTCCCCGCCGCGAGCCACTACGAGATCAGCCATCAGATCGGCACGAAGAACCGCGCCGACGGCACCTTCATCGGCATCACCCAGCCCATCCAAGACCCGCCGGGCGAATGCAAGTCCGACTGGCAGTTCTACCTCGACCTCGGCGTCGCCATGGGCTACGGCGACGATTTCTGGGGCGGCGACATGGACGCCTGCCTCGCCGAGCAGCTTGAGGGTTCGGGCATCACCCTGGATCAGCTGCGCGAGTACGGCGAGCTGTTCGTCAAGGCCGACCCGAACGCCGAGAAGCCCCCGGCGCCCTCGTTCGAAGAGGCGTTCAAGAACCTGCCGAATAAGAAGTTCCAGGGCTACAACGAGTTCATCGGCGGGAAGCCCTCCGTTTGGGCCGGCACCGAGTTCGACCCGGGCGAGCTGCACTACCTGCCCTACTACCAGGGCCCGGTGGAAAGCCTTGCCGACACGCCGGAGATCGCCGCCGAGTACCCGCTCATCATCTCCGACGTCCACGCCTATCGTCTGTGCAACCACAGCTACTACTCCAGCGTGCCGTACCTGCGCGAGCATCAGCCGTATCCATGGGTTCGCATGAACCCCGAAACCGGCAAGAAGTACGGTATCGCCGAGGGCGACTGGGTCAAGATCGAGTCGCCGCACGGTTGGTGCGTCATGAAGGCCGAGTTCTTCGAGGGCCTGTCGCCCGAGACGCTGATGGCCCGCCGCGGCTGGTGGCAGTCCTGCAAGGAGCTTGATCTGCCCGGTTACGGCTGCATGGACGGCGGCTCCGACCCCAGCTTGCTGTACGCGACGGATATGACGAAGTTCGACCCGTTCACTTCCGCCATGGCTAAGCAGACCCTGGCCAAGATCAGCAAGACCGAGGCGCCTTCACCTTGGGTGCCCGCGGTCTCCACGGAAGAATAGAAGGGGAGATAGATCATGGCAAAGCAATACGGTTTCCATGTAGATTCTTTCAAGTGCATCAAGTGCTGGGCTTGCGAGGTTGCCTGCAAGGCTTGGAACGGCATTCCCGCCGGAACCGTCTCCCGCCGCAGGGTTCACGAAGTCACGATCGGCACGTTCCCGAACGTGAAACGCGAGTTCACCTCGCTGTCCTGCATGCACTGCGCCAACCCCGGCTGCGCGAGCGTCTGCCCTGCCGGCGCCATCGCCAAACGCCCCGAGGACGGCATCGTCGTAGTGGACAAGTCGAAGTGCATCGGCTGCCACTACTGCTTCATGGCCTGCCCCTTCGGCGTGCCTCAATACACCGATGAGGGCATGGACAAATGCGATTGCTGCATCGGCAACGGCGTGACCCCGGGCGACACCCCGCACTGCGTTCTGGCTTGCCCCACCCAGGCTCTACAATTCGGCGAATTGGGCGACCTGTCCCAGATTGCCAGCGAGCAGAACGCGGCAGCCATCTTGGGCGTGCCTCTGGCTTCCGCCAACTCAACTCCTGCCGAGATGAGCAGCCGCACCCCGGTTCTAACGCAGGAAGACTTGGTCAAGTAAGGGAGGTTTCCAATGGCTGAGATGCAAACGGTGTGGACCTGGCTTCCGGCGATATACCTTTTCTTGGCAGGCCTCAGCGCTGGCACGTTCCTCGCCATCGCCGTGCTTCGCTTTTGGAAGCCCGGCAGGTTCCGGAAAACCGGCACCATAGGAGCCTGGGCTGCGGTCGTGCTACTTGCAGTCGGCCTTCTGTGCTTGGTCGCCGAAACCGAGAAGCCGCTCCAAGCGATGATCCTGTTCACCAGCTTCGTGAACTTCGGATCTTGGATGACCATCGGCGCTTGGCTGCTGCTGGCCGCCTTCATAGAATGGCTGGTCTACGCAGTGGTGACGACGCCTCGACTCGCCGACGAGAAGGTTGGCGAAGGCGTCAAGAAGGCGCTTGCCATCGTCGGCGCCGTGCTCGCCGTATGCGTTGCGCTGTACGCCGCGGTGCTGCTGCTCTCGGCGCCGGCAATGGCTCTGTGGAACACCATGCTGCTGCCCGTCTTGTTCCTGGTTTCGGCTATCGACACGGGCTTGGCCCTGGTCGTCATCATTTTGGCGGTCGGCCCCGATAGGGCGGATGCCCACGAGCTGATGCCCTGGATCGAGAAGGGCGTGTGCGTCATGGTGGTGTTGGAGCTCGTCGTGCTGGTGGCGTTCGTGGTGATGGCGGGCTCCGGCTCCAACGTGGCCGCCGCCTTCAGCGCCGACCAACTCGTGAACGGCGCTTTGGCGGTTCCGTTCTGGCTGCTGGTGATCGTCGTGGGTTTGGGGGCTCCGCTCGTCACGGCCCTCACGAGCACCATCTCGAAGAAGGAGGCGAAGCCGACGATGTCTGTCGCCGGCGCGGTTTGCGCGCTGGTGGGCGGCTTCACCTTACGCTACGTGATCCTGGCTGCGGGCGCGACCGCCGCCATGATCGCCCCCACGCTCTTCGGCGCCGCTCTTGGGGTGCCCCTGTAAGAGAGCGCTCGGGTTTTGCCTGAAGACGGGAAGGCGCGCGGCGCTTGCGGCGCGCCTTCCTTGCGAAACGCCTCTCGGAGCAAGCCCGATTGGGTATGATGACGATGTTCGAGGTTTCCATGCGCCCACGCGTGAACTTGGAATCGTGCGATGCGCCCGAAAGGTGATGACTATGGTTGACGACCAGATGAACGCTCAGGAGCCCTCTGTTGCCCAGAGCCGCGAATCTACCTATCGCTTTCTCTCCTCGGCTCTGATCCGGGAGATGACGGCGGAGTTCTGGGCCGCAGTCGCCCAAAATCCCCCCGTCACCGAAGGCGCTCTGGGGGAATACCTCGTCTCCCTGAAGGGGGCCGACGTTGAGGCCGTGCGCAGCGAGAACGCCGTCAAATACGCGAAACTGCTCTTGAACGCCTCCTCCAACCCCGTGATTCCCTACGAATCCCCCCACACCAGTCCCGAGCACATCATGAGGCAACGGTCTTGGACTCAGGTGAAAGCTGTATTCGCCTCAAACGGATTCGCGCTTGACGAGTGCCTGAACCTGCCAGAAGACCATATCTCCTTCGAGCTCGAGTTCATGGCGCTCATGTGCAAGCGCGAGCAGGAGCTTCTCGATTCATGCGACGCAACGGGCCTGGCGTCCAACCGCGCCGTCCAGCGCGCGTTCTTGACGGACCACCTGCTAACGTGGGTCGACGCTTTCTGCGACGATCTTACGTGGAAGTCCCGAGGCGGTTTCTATGTGGGCATCGCCGAGACGCTCAAGCAATTCATGACGTTCGAGATGGAGGAGTTCGATATCTCGAACGACGAGATCAAGTATCCGAAACTCGAAGATAGCGCGGAGTAGCTCCCCCCGCGCCGGCGCAAATTCGACTCGCACGCCTCCGCTTCACCGCAGGCGGCGGCATCAGCTCTCTTGTCATGACGGCAGCACGCCGCCGGCTCCGGACGCCGCAGCCGACAAGACGGCTAGATCTTGTACATGAACTGGAACACATCCTCGCGCTGGATGATCACCTGCACGCCGAGCTCCTCGCCGACGGCCTCGAGCTTCTCCTGCACGGTGTTGAAATCGCACGCCTCGGGAGCGAGCGTCACCAGCATGGTCATCGAGAAGATGGAACCCTCGCCGAGAATGGTCTGGCTGATGTCGTCGATGTTCGCTTCGCATTCGGCGAGCGTCGTCGCAACCGCCGCGACGATGCCGCTGCGATCCTTGCCTAAAACGGAGATGACGCACTTCATGAACTTAACCCTTTCTCGAGGAGGCTTTCGCCTATAGTAGCCGATTGACGCCGCTCTCCCAACCTGAAACGCGCATCATGGCGAAGCGGGGCGGCGAGGGCCGAGTTCCCGCGGGCGCGAGGGCGAAGCAGGGCGCGAGGGGTCGAGGCCCCGCGAGGGCAAGGACGAGGGCGAAACGTGATACGGGAGAAGCGAGATCCCGCGGACGCGGGGGGGCTGACCCTACGAACGCAGGATCAGCGACAGCGCCTCGGCTCGCGTGGCCTGGCTTTTCTCGAACGCACCGCGCACCGCGCTGGTGATGGTCTTGGAGCCGGGTTTCTTCACCCCGCGCATGCTCATGCACATGTGCTCGGCCTCCATCACCACGATAACCCCCTGAGGGTCGAGCTGCTCGATCAGCGTGTCGGCGATCTGCGTCGTCAGGCGCTCCTGCACCTGGGGACGGCGCGCGAACGCCTCCACCAGGCGCGCAAGCTTCGAAAGCCCGCACACGCGCCCGTCCGCTGCGGGAATGTAGGCCACATGCGCCTTCCCGAAAAACGGCACGAGATGATGCTCGCACATCGAGTAGAACGGGATGTCGCGCACGAGCACCATCTCCTCGTGGTGCTCGTCGAACGTCGTCTCGAAGTGACGCGCCGGATCCTCGGTGAGGCCGGCGAATACTTCCTCGTACATACGCGCCACACGCGCGGGCGTTTCGAGCAAGCCCTCGCGTTCGGGATCTTCCCCAATACCCTCCAGGATAAGCCGCACGCCTTCCTCAATCTTTTTCGCATCCACGGTAAGCAGATCTCCTTGCTCGCATACGCCCGGCCGCAGCGCGGGCATCCTTCCCCTGAACGGTCGACGCGCCGCCTTCGGCAAACGTTCTCGCAACGCCCCTTCGGCAACCGCCCCGACCGCGCTCCTACAAACTCAGCTCGATGCCGACCGGGCAATGATCGCTGCCCATGACCTCGCTGTAAATGCTCGCCGACTCCACGCACGCGGCGACGGAATCGCTCACGAGGAAGTAGTCGATACGCCATCCCGCGTTGTTCTGCCGCGCCTTGAATCGATAGCTCCACCAGCTGTACGCGCCCGTCAAGTCGGGGTGCAGCGTACGGAACGTGTCGGTGAACCCGGCATCGAGCAGCTCGGTGAACTTCCCGCGCTCCTCGTCCGAGAAACCCGCGTTTCCGCGGTTGGGACCCGGGTTCTTCAGGTCGATCTCGTTGTGAGCGACGTTGAAGTCGCCGCACATCACCACGGGCTTCGGCTCGCTCGTCTCACCCGCCGCCGTGCGGGGCAGCAGGGTCGCGTCCGCATGGCCGCGGCCGAACTCCGCCGCGCCGCCCGCTTCCGCCGGCAGCTCCACGGGGACACCGGCGGGAAGCGCACCCGCCTCGAGCCCCTTGCAGAAATCGCGGAACGCGTCGTCCCACTGCATGCGATGGTCGATGCGCGCCAGCTCGTTTTGCGCGTTGGGCGTGTAAACGTCCACGAACCAGAACTTCTCGAACTCGACGGCGACGATGCGCCCCTCCTGGTCGAGGTACTCATCACCCAGACCGTGAAGAACGCGCAGCGGGCGCTCCTTGCAAAACACCGCCGTTCCCGAATAGCCTTTACGCTCGGCGTAGCTCCAAAACTGGTGGTAGCCGGCGAAGTCGAGATCGACCTGCCCCGCCTGCAGCTTCGTCTCCTGCAGGGCGAACACATCGGCGTCGAACTCCTCGAAGATGCCCGCGAAGTCCTTCTTCATAACAGCGCGCAACCCGTTCACGTTCCACGAGATCAAACGCATGTGGTTATTCTCCTTTTCAAACATGGCGAAGGCGGGCGATCAAGCGTCCTCTCGCCGACGATGGGCGCGGCGCCGAAGCGGAGCCGCGCACGTTATTTATGATACGGCTCGCCCCGCGAGATCTTGACGGCGCGATACACCTGCTCGAGCAGCACGACGCGCGCGAGGTTGTGGGGCAACGTTATCGGCCCGAACGAGAACGTCTCATCGGCACGCGCAGCCACCGCCGCATCCACCCCGTCGGAGCCTCCGATGACGAAGGCGATATCGCTTTTCCCCGCAAGGCACAGCTCGTCGAGCCTGCGCGAGAACTGCTCGCTCGAACGCTGCTTGCCCTCGATGGCCATGAGGATCACGTGCGCCGATGCGGGAACGGCGGACAAGATGGCAGCGCCTTCCTTCTCGCGTGAAGCGCTCACACCGCCCGCACGCGCCGGGTCGACATCGGCCACCTCCTTCACGGCGACCTTCGCATACCCCGAAAGTCGCTTGAGGTACTCCTCGCACGCCTGCTTCCAGAACTTCTCCTTCAGCTTGCCGACCGCCACCACGGTTATCCTCACGCTCTCATCCTTTCCTGCCGCGAGCTTCGCAAAAGCAAAGCGGAACCCCGGCACGACAGACGAAAACGGCGCGCCGGACGAACCCGACGCGCCGCATGCGCCCCATCGTGCGGCTACTGCCAGTCCGAACCGATGACCACCAGGTAGTCGGACTCGAACAGGTACTCGCCGGTGTTTTGAACCGTCGTCCCCACCCCGAGCGTCGAGGCTATCTCGGCGGCCAGCTCGGCTTGGTCGGCCGTGTTGTAGACGACGATCGTCTGCGCGTAGTCGGTGCTGTTGGCGTTGCCGACGTCGATCGTGTAGCCGAGCGCGGCGATCTTCGTCTGCGCCGAGGAGGCAGCGCCCGTTATCTCGGTGCCGTTGCGAACGGAGACAGTGCCCGAGCGCTTCACCGTGCCGCTCGAGCTTGCCGCGGCTTCGGCGGCGCCACCGCCCGAAGATGCCATCACCATGCCGGTCTCTTCGTCGACCTTGTCCTCTTCAACGGGAGGAAGCCCCTGGTCGATGCGGCTGATCATCGTGCGCCACGCCGTCTCGTTCATGACCTCCCACCAAATGCCGTCGATCATCTGCGAGGTGGTGGGGTTGACCGCGGTGTAGAAGTCGGCGCTCATGTCCATACCGCGCATGTTGTTCGCCAGAGCGAGGATGTCCGTCACGCTCATGTCGGTGGTGACGTGCTTTGAGAGGGCCTCGACCGTCGACATCATCGTGGGAAGATCGGACGCGAGCACTTTCTGCGCGATAGCGCCGATGACCATGCGCTGGTTCGCGGCGCGGTACTCATCACCCTTGCCCGTTCCGATGTTGTCGTAGGCGTGGCGCGAGCGGCACAAGATGAGCGCCTGCTCGCCGTCGAGGGTCTGCTCGCCTGCAGCGAGGTAGCCGCCCGCCTCGGGGTCGTCGATCTCGACGGGAACGTCCACCTCGATGCCGCCGAGGGCGTCGACGATGTCGCAGAACCCGTCGAAGTCGATCTCGGCATAGTGAGAGATCGGCACGCCCGCCAGCTCCGACACGACCTGAACCGTGTACTCGGCACCGCCGAGCGAATACGCCGAGTTGAGCTTCTGCATGCCGTTGACGCCCATGTCGACCATCGTGTCGCGCATCAGGGAGACCAGCGACACCTTCTTATTCTGAGGATCGACGCGCATGAGCATGATGGAGTCGGTACGGTACGAATCGCCCTCGAACTCCGCCTGGCTGTCGCGCCATTCGGATTTGTCGGTGCCCATGAGCACCATGTAGAACGGCTCGCCCGGCGCGCTCTTGTCGGCGAGAATGACGCGCATCTCGTCGGAGACCTCGTCTTGCATGTTCGACTGAATGCCGTTGATGTAAGCGAACGCCGCGCCCGCGCCGCCGAGCACGAGCACGAGCACCACCAGAAGGCTGACCACGAGAATCTTGCGGCGCTTGCGCTGCTTTCGCTGCTTGCTGTAATCGGGGCGGTACGAGCTGCGCGAGTAGGCGCTGCTCGAAGGAGCATGCGACGACGCGGAGTCCACGGCGCTGCGAAACGCGCCGGGTTGTGCGCCGGTGCGCGGGTTCGCGCCCGTCTGAGGGGCAGAGCCGGAGTCGCGACGACGCGAGCGCGAAGACTTCGACGCGCGGCTGCTGTAAGAGTCTCTATCGTAGGATTTAGCCATTTAGCCAACGGCTCCTGTTCTCAGATAGCGTCGTCAGACGCTCTTCGAATAGTCTAAAGGAAGTTCCATTTTGATATAGAGAACCACGATCCGGCAACAAAACAGCAAATCAACCGGACAAAAGCCATAGGACGCGTGAGGTTGATCCACAAATTCGCCATGACAGGGGCAGATCACACGCGGGGTTTCGCTACCGAGCCGACGGAGCGAAGCGCGCGACCACGTACTCGTTCGCGGCGATCTCCACGGCATCGTCGAGCGGCGCGAGCTCGCAAGCCGACACGCCCGTCCGCGCGGATCGACGCTTGAGCGCTGCGCGGATAAGGTAATCTGCCACCTCGGGGTTCTTGGGAAGAAGCGGGCCGTGCAAATACGTCGCCACCACGTTGCGGTGCAGCGCGCCGTCGACCCCGTCCTCGCCGTTGTTGCCCTTGCCCGCCCTCACCGAGCCGAGCGCCTTCATGCCGGCGGAGAGGTACGTTCGACCCGCATGGTTCTCATACCCCACCACAGGACGGCTCGCCACCGTCGAGTCGAGCACCACGTTGCCGATCAAGCGGTCAGCCGATGTGCCGGGACGATGCGTCTCGATATCGAGAACCCCCAGACCTTCGACCTCCTCTTCCCCGAGCAGCCACGTCTTGCCGAGGATCTGATACCCGCCGCAGATGGCGAGAAGCGCGCCGTCTTCCTCGACGAAGCGCACGATGTCGTCGCGCATGCGCATGAGCTGCGAGGATGCGAGCTTCTGCTCGCGATCGGGGCCGCCGCCGAGAAACACCAGGTCGACCTCGGACAGATCGATCGTCTGGCCGTGCTCGACGCGACGCACCTCAACCGGGATGCCGCGCCACCGGCAACGTTGCTCAAGCGCGCGAACGTTGCCTCCGTCGCCGTAGAGGTTCAGCAGATCGGGGAACATGTGCGCGATGACGAGGGTCGGATCCTGTTCGTCAGCGATCGCAGGCGCCGAGGCGGAGGTTGCACCGTCGACAGCCGTGGGCGTCGGAGCGGCAGCTGCGGGCGCGGAGGCCGCAACACGGTCGCCGGAGGCGGGTGCGTCCTCGCGCGAGCCGCCCTCTCCCGCGGCCGCGTGCTTCGCCGCCTCGTTCAGCGCCGCGTGGACCACCGGAAGCGCCGTGTAGTTCGCGATAGCGTACACGCCGGCGTCGGCGGGAAGCCCCACGCCGGCGGAAAGAGCCGCGAACACCTCATCCACTCCGCCGATCAACCGCGCGTCAACGCCCGCGTACTTCAGACGAACCTGCAGGTCATTGCGGCGCTCGCCGCCGACGAACACGATGCAATCACGCTGGGAGGCAAGCTCTTCGAAATCGATGTCCCAGATCCACGACACGTCGCGGCCGTCGCCCTCCTTGTCGTTCACGAAGAACGCCACGGCCTTCGGACCCGCGTCCTGCGCGACGATCCTCAGGTTCTGGTTGAAGCCGGTCGGGTTCTTCGCCAGGTTCAGAAGCACCCGATGACCTTCGATCTCGTAATCCTGCAAGCGCCCGTTCTTCGGGTCGAACGCGTCGATAGCCTCCGCGACGTCATCGGGGGCGCAGCCGAGAAGGCTGGCCGCGGTCGCCACCGCCAGCAGGTTGTAGACCATGTAAGCGCCGCTGAACGAGGCGCGCACGTCGCACGACCACGCAGCACCCGTATCTCCGGCCACGTCCGAGCTCGCTCGGCGATCCACCGCCGCGAACTTCAGGCCGCGCGCGCCGAGTTCGACGTCCTCGGCGGAGAACTCGAGCTCGGGACGCGCGAAGCCGCAGTTCGGGCAGCGGTATTCTCCGAGCTGGCCGTACTGACGGAAGCCGTACTCGAACATCGAGGAGCAACGCTGGCACACGGTGGCGTCGGCGACCGCGTTCTGCGCGAGATCCATGCTCTCGGCCACGCCGAAAGGAACGGAGGGCGTCGTCCCACGCCCGGGTAACGCGGCGGCGCGTTCGGCGATCATCGCGCAAAGCGGGTCGTCGGCGTTGTACACCAGAACCGTCTTGGGCGATTTCCCCAACGTAGCCACGATGCTGTCCTGGATGCGGTCGATCTCGCCGCAGCGGTCGAGCTGGTCGCGGAAGAGGTTCAAAAGCACCACGTAGTTGGATTGCAGATGGGGCAGGATCTTCGCCATCCACAGCTCGTCGCTCTCGAAGACGCCCCAATCGGCGCCCTTGCTTTGCAGCAGCGCCGTCGCGACGCCCGAGTCGAGGTTGGCGCCGGTTCGATTGCACACCACGCTCTGCCCCGAACGCTCCACGATGTCGGCGAGAAGATTCGTCACCGTGGTCTTTCCGTTGGTGCCCACCACGACGACCGACCCGCGACGCAACCGCGGGGCCAGATCCGATATGAGCGCAGGGTCGGCGTACAGCGCTATCTTGCCCGGGGTGTTCGCGGCCGGACGATGGCAAACGCTCCTCAAACCCCACGTCAACGTGGCGCCGATCATCTTGGCAAGACCGAAACGCAAACCCATGCGTGCTCCTAACGGAAGAAAACGTGCAGACGGCGATTAGTATAACCTTGCACCCGGGGGACGGTTTATAATCACTCAACATTCAAAACAGACACGCGTCACGACAACATGCGGATTGAACGTCGCGCGAGCATGGCCGAACTGCGGCGCACGCGACGAACCGAGCCCTGAAGAGCCCGCCCCTTGCGCATTCTGCCGAAAAGGCGCTTGCGAGAGGAGCCTCTTTGGACGCAAGTCAGATCATTTCCATCGTCGTATTCGTCGTCGCGCTCGCCCTCATCGTCTCCGAGAAAATCCACCGCACGCTGGTCGCGCTCGTCGGCGCCGTGATGCTCATGGCGCTGCAGGTCATCCCCTTCGACGTGGCCATGGGGCATCTCGACTTCAACACGCTCGGCGTGCTTCTCGGAATGATGCTGTTCGTCGCGGTGGTGAAGCTCTCGGGCGTCTTCGAATGCCTCGCCGTGAAATGCGCCCACCTGGCAAAGGGCGACCCCTGGAAGATCATGGTCTTGTTCATCCTGCTGACCGCCGTCTTATCGGCGTTTCTCGATAACGTCACGACCGTTCTGCTCATCGGCCCGGTGACGCTGACGCTATGCTCGCTGCTCAAGATAAGCCCCGTGCCCTTTTTCATCGCGGAGATCATGGCGTCGAACATCGGCGGCACGGCCACCCTCATCGGAGACCCGCCCAACATCATGATCGGCTCGGCGGCGGGCTTCACCTTCGCCGACTTCATCGTCTACGACGCCCCTGCCGTGGTGATCAACCTCATCGCGCTCATCGTCGCGTTCCGCTTTCTCTACGGACGGAAGACGAGCGTCGGACAGGCGGAAATCGATGCGGTGCTCGCCCTCTCTCCGTCCGACTATATAAAAGATAGGCGCCTGCTGAAGATCTCGGTAGTCATGGTGGCCCTGGTCGTCGCCGGCTTCATGCTGCACGGATCCCTCGGCGTGGAGTCCTCCATCATCGCGCTGGGCGCGGCGGGCGTGATCCTCTTGATATCGGGAACCTCCATCGAGCATGCGCTTTCCCAGGTCGAATGGACCACGCTGGCGTTTTTCGCCGGTCTGTTCATCATCGTGGGGGCCATGACGGAAACGGGCGTCATCGACATGGTTGCCCATGCGCTGGTGAACGCGACCGGAGGCAACGTGTTCGTCACCATGCTCGTGCTGGTGTTCGCGTCGGCTATCGTGTCGAGCTTCCTCGACAACATCCCCTTCGTGGCCACGATGATTCCCATCCTCCTTTCCATGGAGGCCTCGGGCATGGACGTCATGCCGCTTTGGTGGGCGGTGTCCCTTGGCGCGTGCCTCGGCGGCAACGGATCCATCATCGGAGCGAGCGCCAACGTGGTGCTCTCCGACATCAGCAAGAAGAACGGCCACGAGATCACGTTCGTCCAGTTCCTGAAGGTGGGATTCCCCCTTATGCTGATGAGCGTCGCCATCGCGGCGGTTTATCTTGTCGTGAGGTTCCCGCCCCTCGGCTAAGGAGGGACGCATCGCCCGCCATCGCCCATCCATGCTGCGGCGCGTCGGACGATGCGGGACGGACGACACGGCTCCCTCGCGCACGCCCCCTCTGCGTCGGACCCGTGTCGAAAGAGACGAGAGCGGCGTCGAGCACGCACCGCCACCACGAAAAACGCACATATCGACGAAAGCGTCAGCTTGCCAGGAAACTTGATCTTGACTATAATTTGACCTCGCTTCTTAAAGAAGCCGTTTGCCAACGTGGCTCAGCTGGTAGAGCAACGCACTCGTAATGCGTAGGTCAGCGGTTCGAATCCGCTCGTTGGCTCCACGAATTTCGCAGGCCGCCCACCGGGCGGCCTGTTTCGTTTCCGCGCGCAATATAGCGCTGTCGGATTCCCGCTTTTCGACGAAATGTATCCGCTCGCGCTCGCCGCAAGCGCGAGTATCGCTGCATCGATGCTCGCGACCAGGTGAAACGCCGACAAGCAGGACGGCTCCCCGCCGTCGAAGGGGAGAAAGGCGACGCGGACGGCCCCCTGCGATACAAGTCGTCGTTTTTCGGGAATCGCCGCCCCCGAAACCGCGCGCAGCCACCTCGGAGACATCTCGCCACCCCTGCCCGCCATATGCACCGTTCACCTACGAAAACTGTGCTCTCTTGGTGAATATATAGTAAGTTTCCTTATAATATGACCAGAGCGAGCGAACAACGCGAATGCGCCTCGGATCGAGCGGCGAATCGCGACGCGGCACGGGCGAATGCGGGCGCGAACCGACGCGCGGTGCCTGCGATCGCAGACGCGAAAAACGACGCGCGGCACGTGCGAACGCAGACGCGAAGCGACGCATACCGAGTCTTGGCGCTAGAAAAAGGCCAAGCACGCTCGAACGGCGGCGCATCCTATCGCGAACTCCCGGTTTCGTGCCGCGAGGCAAGCTTTTACCGAGGTGGACAGCTATCCCCACCGATCAGCCGCCAGGGCGCGGCCGGCCCTCCATAACGGCCGCGCCCTCGGATCGGCAGGCAAACGAGACCCTTCTCGAACCTACGCCCCAACGCAAGCGGCCGGGTCAGCGTTCGCGGGGCGCGCCGTTACACCGAGAGCACAGCGCGCCGTCGTACCTCTGTTCGCAACGCAAGCAGCCGAGCCGACGCCCGCAACGCGTCGGCGGGTCAGACCCTGCGCCGTAGCCCTTCGCGCCGAAAGCGCACCGCACCATGTTCGTTTTTTAAACCTGGGAAAGGAATGCAGAACACTTCTATGAACGCCGTACACGCAGCAGATTCGGAACACGCCGACCGCACTCTCTACTCTTACATCGACTGCCTCAAAGGGGCGGTCCCCGTTCCGCAAAACCCCGCTGAGAAGTTCATCTTCCAACTGCTCATGGTCGGGGGCATGGTGACGTTCATGGCCACCATCAACGGCGTTCTTCATTCCGGTTTGAGCTTCTTCTCCACCGCGCACTGGATGTATCCGCTGATCTTCTGCCTGGCGTTTCTCGTGCGCGTTTTCATCGGCGACAAAGTGGTCGGCGCCATCGCGGGCCGGTTCGTTCTTCCGAAGTTCGAAGGGACCGGGCGCAACGTCGCCATGACGCTCCTCAACGTCGCGGTGATGGCGACCATCATGGGCTCCGTCGTCACCATGCTGCTCAACGGCCCGCACGGCTATTTCGCCGAGCTCGTTCAGACCCTGCCCGTCACGGCGCTTGCCGCGCTTACAGTCAACTTCCTCATCGTCGCGCCTGCCGTCAAGCTGATCTACGCCAACCACATCGAGCCCGTCTACGGCCCGCGCATCGTCGCCATCGCCCAGCGCTACGCCATGCCGTGGATGGCCATTTTCAGCAACTAGCCATCCGAGAAAAACGAACGCGCCGCCCCGCCTCCAAGAGAGGCTCGGGGCGGCGCGTCGCATGCCGGCCGCTACTTCACGATGAGCACCGGCATGCCCGTCTTGTGCAGCACCGAATAGCACACCGAGCCGATCATCCCGCGCACCGCGCCGAGCCCGCGATGCCCCATGACGATGCAATCGTAGTCGCCCTCGTCGGCGTAGGCGGTGATGGCGTCGTGAGCCGATCCGTTGACGATGGCGATGCTCACCGACACCTCGTCCGAGACGAGATCGGCGATGTCCTCGGCGATCCTCTCGGAAGCCTCGCGTGCGGCCTCCTCGCCGACGCTGGCTATGGCCGTCGAATCGTAGGCATCGCCCAAAACGCCCGACATCCTCGAGTCGATCTTGAAGGTTTCAGCGTTGTAATCGCGCCAATCGACGACGTTGAGAACGGTCACTTCCGCGCCATCAACGTCTTTCACCAGCTCAAGCGCCTGCTCGAGAGCATGACGCGCGGGTTCGGACTTATCGTAGGGAACCAAGATCTTCTTATACATGAGAACCTCCCATAATCGACGTCTGCCGGGAAGACCGCTCGTGGACGCGATTTCGCGCATCGCCGCACGGCGGAGGGCATCGCGCCCACCCGACCCGCACCCCCTCCGCGACGCACGAGCGGTCGCGGCGACGGAGGAAAACGCGAAGAGCGACGAGGCCGCCAAGCCCCGCCTCTATCTTAACGCAAACGAGAGAGCGTTAACTCAGCAGATACCGATTGACGAACCGGGGACGCTCGACCGCCGCAAAGAACGCGGGGCGACCCGCCCCGTTTAATGACGGGCCCGTGACGGCATCGACCGACGAGAGGTCGGCAACCTCCCCGCCGTCCAGGACGACACCGCCCTCCACCTGGGCGGGCAACTCGTCGCGCACGCGCACGATCCTCCCCGCGCGCACGAGATGGTCGAGCATGACGATCCCCTGCACGTACACGCTCCAGCGGCGAAGCGCGTCGCACTCATCGACCGGCGCGGGAATACGCCAGGGGATTTTGCAGATGATCTCATGCCCGGTAAGCCCGCGGCGGCGCGCCGCGGGATCGGCCTCGGCGATGATCTGCTCGAGACTCAGGCAACGCCGCTCGTGATGCTCGACCAAATGCTCGATGCGATCCTCGAAGTCGAGGCGGCAATCGCCATGGCTGATGAACAGCCGCGAGCACGACAGGGCGGATATCTTCTTCAAGCTGTCGATGTAGGAGGTGAGCGCGTTACCCTCGCCGAAACGCAGCGCGAGGCCGGGGGTGATCACGAACAGCACGTGATCACCCGTGAAGCAGATACCCGAGCGCTCCTCGTACAGCGCCATATGACCGACCGTATGGCCGGGCGTGCTGATCACCTTGAACACATGGCGCCCGACGCGTATCTCGCTGCCCTCGTCCACCAAGGTGAGAGCGTAACCGGTCAGATCGAGTTCGGTCGAAACCACGATGGCGGCGCTTGCGCTGCACGCCGCCGCGCCCGTGATGCCTTCTTCTTGAAAGCGCCAGCATGCGTACTCGGCGAGGCTGTCGCCGAACCCCGGCTGGGTGGAAGGGAAATCGCGCACGTTGACGTACACGGTCGCACCGCGCGGTGCCACGCACGGCAAAAGCCCCGAATGGTCGTAGTGCGTGTGCGTGAGAAAATAGCGAACCTCCTGCGAGTCGACGCCGATGGACCGAAGCGTCTCCGTCAGCCCCCGCGCGGAAGCGACCCCTGGCGCGCCCGTGTCGATCACAAGCGCATCGGATCCGTCGACGACCACGAAGCAATTCGTCTCGTTCGTCACCACGTTGGAAAACGGAACCTGGATCCGGTACACCTTCGGGTTCTCGTGAATTAGTTCGCAGGCGAACATGATATGCGCGATTCTCCTCACCCAAGGCGTATTTTACGCCTCAACGATGTCGATCGTATCTCCTTCCGAGATGACGCCACCGTGCACGACGCGGGTGAAAACCCCCTCGCGCGGCATGATGCAGCCACCCATCGTATGATAAATCGCGCAATGGGCATGGCACTGCTTGCCGATCTGCGTCAGCTCCAAAACCACATCATTGCACCTGAACAGCGTGCCGATCGGCAGCGATCGGAGGTCGAAGCCCTCCACGATGAGGTTCTCGCCGAACGATCCGTTCGACACCTGCGCGCCTTTGCTTTTGAAGTCCTCGATCTTTTCGAACGGCAGCAGGCTTACCTGGCGATGCCACGCGCCCGCATGGGCATCGCCGTCGATGCCCCACTCCGCACGCAGCTCGACCGACGGAACCTCGGTCTTCTGAATTCCCTTGACATCGCTTGTGCACACGGCCTTGATCACGCCCATGGTCGCACCTTTCTCTGCGTCGACATGCCGCGCGCCACCTCGACACATCCGGTGCAAACCATCTATGTAATCCCGCGTTCCGCTGCACGACGGAAAAGCGCTCTGCGCCGCAGGCCCCTCTTGGCGTGTGCAGATTATAGCTCATCGAGATTAATACGGCGTGTTAAATCGGAGAAAACAGCGCGCACTCGGCTCCGGATGCGGGAGGATGCGGCTACCGGGGGGGGTCGCGCGCTCGGCTCCGGACGACCGGCAACCTCCCCGCCCCGACAGCCTATACGAACCCGGGACCTCGTATGGCGATTGCGTAAAGTATCATCCCTTGCAAAAGCGTAATATTCGCAGGTGTGGCATCATATTGGAAGTTAACGTGAATTATCATGGTCGCCGTACGCGACTATGCGAAACGCCCGATGATCGGGCGAAACCCGAGACCAAGGAGACATCATGGGCTTTCTCTCGAGGTTCGAAGGCAAGATGGAGGACACCGTCGAGGGCGCTGCCGAGAAAATGGGCGCTTCACCCATCTCCCCCGTCCAGATAGCCAAGAAGGCCGAGAAGCAGATGCGCCGCAATAAAATGGTCGGCGCGGGCAAGCAATACGCCCCGACGCTGTACACCGTGCTGGTCAGCCAGGCTGACGACGCGCGCCTGTTCGGCTACTACCCCACGCTCGCGGGGGAGACCGAAACCTACCTCGCGGCGAAGGCGGCGGAATCGGGCCTGGCCATGGACGGCCAACCGCTCGTGCGCTTCATCGCCGATGAAGATCTGAAGCACGGGAAGTTCGAGGTCATCGCCGAGATGGTGGCCGCCCCCATGATCGCTCAGCTGCGCCAGGAGGAAATGGAGCGCTACGGCATCGCGGCGCCTCGAGGCGCCTACGCCAACCGCGGCCTTCAGAACCGCCGCCCCGCGCCGGAAGCAGCGCGCGGCGGATACGATCCCTACGCGCCCCAACCGCGCGACGACCGCTATGCCCACGATGCGTTCTACGGCGCAGGTTACGATGCCGGCTACGATGAGGACGTCTTGCACCAGCACCCCCACGTGGGGATCGACGCCGCAGCAGCCGCGAGTCTCGGCGACGCGGGAGCGGTCGGCGCTGCAGGCGCAGCAGCAGGCGCCGCGAGCGGCTACGACGACTTCAGCGCACAAGAGCCCAAGACCATGGTGTTCGGCCAGGCGGGCGCAGCCGCGATGGCAGACCCCGCGCCGGCTCAAGACCTTCAGGCCTACCTCTACGACGTGACCAACGACCGCGCCTTCACGCTCACGGGGCATCCCATGAGCATCGGGCGCGAATCGCGCAACGACGTCGTCGTGCCCGACATCAACGCGTCGCGCTCGCATGCCGAGATCCGCATGGAACCCTCGGGGACATGGATCCTCTCCGACCTCGGATCCACCAACGGCACCATCGTCAACGGGCGCAAGATCAAATCCGCGCCGCTGCAAGACGCCGACCGCATCATCATCGGCACCACCGAGCTCGAATTCCAGCTGCTCTAGGAGGCCACGCCCGTGATCGACGTCGTCCTGCTCATCGCGCGACTGCTCTTCGTCGCGCTGCTGTACCTGTTCCTGTTCGCCATCATGCGCACGGGAATCGGCCTGGTGAAGGGAACGCGCAAGAAAGAGCGCACGTGGAACCTGTCCGTCGAACGCGGGCCGAAGGAGCTGCGCGGCGTGTCCATCGCCGTGCACGGCCCGGTTATCGTGGGGCGCTCCCCCGGAGCCGACATCGTGATCGGCGCGGGCTACGTCTCCGGCCGTCACGCCCGATTCCAGCTGATGGGGCAGAACCTGTTCGTCGAGGACCTCGGATCCACCAACGGCACCGCCGTCAACGGGCAGCGCATCAGCGCGCCGACGGCTCTTCGTAACAAAGACGTCGTCAACATCGGCGACGTGAACATTCGCGTGAGGTATATGTAATGACCCGTCGTCTGGGACGTAAACCCGCTTCGACGTTCGGCAGCCGCACCGACGTCGGCTGCGTTCGCGAGCATAACGAAGACTCCCTCGTCGTCGCACCTCCCCTGTACGTGGTGTGCGACGGCATGGGCGGTCACGCCGCAGGCGAGGTCGCGTCGGAGATCGCGGTGAACGTGATAGCCGACCGCGCACCCGCCACGCCCGACGCCGCCGCGCTCGGCCAAGCTGTCGAGGAAGCCAACCTCGCCATCATCCAAGCGGCACGCGAAGGGGTCGGGCGCGCGGGCATGGGCTGCACCTGCACCGCGGCCATGCTCGAGAACGAGCGACTCATCGTCGCACAGGTAGGCGACTCGCGCGCATATCTTCTGCACGGCGGAACGCTGCAGCAGATCACCCGCGACCACAGCCTCATGGCCGACTTCATCGAAGCCGGGCAGATCACGCCCGAAGAAGCGCGCGTCCACCCGCAGCGCTCCGTCATCACGCGCGCGCTCGGCAGCGACCCGCGCACCCAACCCGATCTGTTCGAGATCAACGTGAACACCGGCGACCGCCTGCTGATATGCTCCGACGGCCTCACCTCCATGATCGAGGACTACGAGATCGAAGACATCCTGAACCGCACGCCCGACCCGCAAATCGCGGCGTCGAAGCTCGTCAACGCCGCCATCGCCGCAGGCGGGCACGACAACGTGACGGTCATCGTGGTGAACGTCACCGGATTCGCCGAGGTCAGGCGCCGTAAAGTGGCGCGTAAGACCAAGATCACGGCGGCGGTCATCATCGCTTTGCTCGTCGCCATATTCTGCGGCGCCGCCTACGCGTTCAACTATTGGACGACGCAGACCGCCTTCCTCGGCGTGCAGGACGACAAGGTCGCCGTGTACCGAGGCGTTCCGGGCGAGCTGTTCGGCGCCACCTTCTCGCAGATCGTCGAGGTGACCGACGTGTCCGTCGACGATCTGCAGCCGGGCGTGGCGAACCGTCTGAAAACGGAAGGAGTGCGCGCGGATTCCGTCGAAGAGGCGAAGGATCTCGTCGATACATACCGCGAGGAGATCGCCGCCCGCGATAAATCGACAAGCTCGTCGTCGAGCGCAGGCTCGGCCGCCTCGAACGCAGGTAGCTCCTCCGCGAGCTCCTCGAACGCCTCAAGCTCTTCGAGCACGAGCGGGGTGAGCGCATGACCAAGCGCAACCTCGAGCTTTTGCTGCTCGTCATAGCGACGCCGATCGTCATCGTCTTGTTCTCCATGCTCGTCGTCACCGGCGGCCAGGAGCTCTCCTTCAACACGCTCGGCGTGCCCATCGGCATCTTCGTCGCCTTCTTCGTCTCGCACCTCGCCATCCGCAAGCTCGCGCCGGAGGCCGACCCCGCCATACTGCCCATCGTGTTCGCGCTGTCGGGCATCGGCATCGCGTTCGTCACCAGATTAGCCCCCGACCTGGCAGTTCGTCAGCTCATGTGGCTGGTTTTGGGTATCGTGTGCATGCTGGCGGTGCTCATCCTGGTGCGCAACCTCGACAAGCTGGCGAACTACAAGTACACGCTCATCATCCTCGGCGTCCTGCTTTTGCTCTCGCCGCTTTTGCCCGTGGTCGGGCAGGAGATCTACGGCAGCCGCATCTGGCTGAGCCTCGGGCCCTTCTCGTTCCAACCGGGCGAGTTGGCGAAGATATGCATCGTGCTGTTCCTCGCGGCGTATCTCGCGCAGAACCGCGAGATGCTCTCGGTGTTCACCTGGGACGTCGGGCCGCTGCGCCTGCCCTCCCTCCCCACGCTCATCCCGCTTCTGGTCATGTGGGCGCTCGCGTTCGTCATCGTCGTGTTCGAGAAGGACCTCGGCAGCGCGCTCGTGCTGTTCCTCGTGTTCCTGGTCATGCTCTACGTCGCGACGGGCAAAAAGCTCTACGTCGTCGTCGGCGTCGTGCTCGCGGGAGCCGCCGCCATCGTGCTGTGGATGTTCTTCGGGCACGTCCAGCAACGCGTCGACATCTGGCTCGACCCCTTCGCCGACCCCACCAACACCGGCTATCAGCTGGTGCAGACGCTCTACTCGCTCGCCGACGGCGGGCTGTTCGGCGTGGGCATCGGGCAAGGCATGTCCGACGCCATCCCCGTCGTGGAGAGCGACTTCATCTTCACCGCCATCGCCGAAGAGACGGGCCTGCTCGGCGCCGCAGGCGTGCTCCTTCTCTACCTGTGCTTCGCTATCCGCGGCATCCTCACCGCCGCCCGTGCGAAATCCGACGTCAGCTCGTTCATCGCGACAGGCCTCACCGCCGTCATCGTGCTGCAGGCGTTCATCATCGTCGGCGGCGTGACCAAGCTCATCCCGCTGACCGGCATCACGCTGCCCTTCGTCAGCCAAGGCGGCTCATCGCTTCTGGCGGGCTTCATCATCGTCGGCTTCCTCCTGCGCTGCGGCGACGAGGGCACCGGCGTCGGATCGGAAATGGCCAACACCACCACGTTCTCGGCGAACAGCGTGCTCGGTCGCGTGTCGCTGGGCAAACGACTCACCGGAACCCTCATCGTGTTCTCGCTGATGTTCGCCCTGTTGGTGGCCAACCTCACGTTGATCATGGTAGTGCAGGCCAAGGATTACCAGAACATGCCCGGCAACAACCACACCATGGCGAAAGAGGCCGAGACCGAGCGCGGAACCATATCCACCTACGACGGCGTGGTGCTGGCGCAATCGGTGAAAAACGACGACGGGTCCTACGACCGCGTCTACCCCGCAGGCGACCTGGCCGCGCACGTGGTGGGCTACGCCTCCGAGCAATACGGCACCAGCGGAATCGAAGCCGCCTACAACGACACGCTCAAAGGCAACCAGAACTTCGCCACCTGGAGCGATGCCGTCAACGCACTCGCCGGCATCAACCAACCGGGCAACGACGTCACGCTGACCATCAACTCGAAGATCCAGCAGGCGGCGCAAGACGCGCTTTCCGGGTACAGCGGGGCCTGCGTGGTCATCGACCCGACCACCGGAGCCGTGCTGGCCATGGCGTCCTCGCCCACCTACGACGCAGGCGATGTGGAAACCCTCATCGCACAGGCGTCGACCAGCGACGACGACTCGGGCACGCTGCTCAACCGCGCGACGCAATCGCTTTACGCACCGGGCTCGACCTTCAAGATGGTGTCGCTTTCCACCGCCTTCGAAGACGGCGTCGCGGAAGAGAGCACGGCGTTCGACTCGCCCGGATCGATGGAAATAGGCAACGCTCCGGTCACCAACTTCGGCGAGTACGCCTACGGCAACATCACGCTGGCTCGCGCCACGGAGCTCTCCTCGAACACCGTCTACGGCCAGCTCGGCGTGATGCTGGGCGCGCAACGTCTCGTCGAGGGCGCGGAGAAGTTCGGCTTCAACCGAAGCATCGACTTCGACCTGCCGCTTGCCACCTCACTCATGCCCGACCCCGACGAGATGACCACGTGGGAGACCGCATGGGCCGCCGCCGGCGAGCCCGTCGGCCAGCACGAGAGCCCCGCAGGCCCTCAGGCGACCGCCCTGCAGATGGCGCTCGTTGGATGCGCCGTCGCCAACGACGGAACCATCATGCAGCCCTACCTGGTCGACAGCATCTACAACGCCAACGGAGAGAAGAGCTTCTCCGAGCAGCCCGGCAAGCTGATGCAGGCGGTCAGCGCTCAAACCGCGAACCGCGTGCTCGAGGTTCTGAAGGGCGTCGTGGAACGCGGCACCGGCACCGAAGCGGCCATCGCGGGCGTTTCGGTTGCGGGCAAGACGGGCACCGCCGAGCACCAGGGGCGCGAGGACGACAGCTGGTTCGTCGGCATCGCGCCGGCGGACAACCCCAGCGTCGTGGTGGTGGTCGCCCTCGAGCAAGCGGGGAAGACGGTTTCCGCAGACGCGCGGGCTCAGGACGTGCTCGAGACGGCGCTTGGCGTTCAAGGGGTTTTATAAAGAAGAGTTGACAATGGCGATGCGCCGCACTTCGCCCGTTACAATGGGCATGCTGGCGAACTCGCATTGAATCGAAGCATATAAACGTACGAAGAATGTGACTGAAGGAGCAGTAAGGTGACAGGGCAGGGATCAATGACCGGCAAGGTCTTCAGCGGCCGCTATCAGATAAACGACCGCATAGGCATCGGCGGCATGGCGGAGGTTTACCGCGCGCAGGACAACGTGCTCGGACGTCTGGTCGCCGTCAAGGTCATGCTTCCGCAGTACGCGGCCGATCCTGACTTCACGCGACGCTTCCGCCAGGAGGCGGCGGCGGCTGCCAACCTCCAAAGCCCCTACATCGTCAACGTGTACGACTGGGGTCAAGACGACGGCACCTATTACATCGTCATGGAGTTCGTGCGCGGCAGCGACCTTAAAACGGCCATTCAGCAGCGCGGCGCGGTCAACCAGCGCAAAGCCGCCGAAATCGGCGCGCAGGTTTGCCAGGCCCTTTCCGTCGCGCACGGCCAGGACATCATCCACCGCGACATCAAACCGCAGAACATCATGGTCCAGCCCGACGGCAACGTGAAGGTCATGGACTTCGGCATCGCCCGCGCGAAGAACTCGATGAGCGATAAGACCTCCTCGGTTCTGGGCACGGCCCACTACATCTCGCCCGAGCAGGCTCAGGGCAAAGAGCTCACCGCCGCGAGCGACATCTACTCGCTCGGCGTGGTGCTCTACGAAGCCGTCACCGGGCAGCTGCCCTTCGACGGCCCGGATGCCGTGGGCGTGGCGCTCAAGCAGGTGAAGGACTACCCCGTCCCGCCGCGTGAGATCAACCCCGACGTGGACCCCGCCCTCGAGGACATCATCATGACCGCCCTCGAGAAGGATCCCGCCCACCGCTTCGCCACCGCCAACGACATGCGCCTGGCGCTCAACGACTTCCTCGCAGGTCGCGCCGTGGGCGGACGCGGCGTCGCTGCCGCACGCAACAACTTCACCGAAGCGCAGACGCGCGTCATCGGCCCTGCAGCGGGTGTGATGGCCGCAGGCGACAGCACGCAGGTCATGCCCGGCGTCAACCCCGGCACCAATTACGTCCCCCAGCGCAACAACAACTTCCAAGCTCCACCTGCGAAGAAATCGAAGAAGGGGCCCATCATCGCCATCTGCGTCGTTTTGGCCGTGGCCCTCATCGCGGGCATCGCGTTCGCGCTCGGCGGCGACAAGGGCGTGGCCGTGCCCAACGTCACCAAGATGACGCAGGAGCAGGCCATCGCCGAGCTTGAGTCCGCAGGGTTCAAAGTGGGCACCATCAACACCAAATACGACGAGTCGGTGGAAGCCGGCCAGGTGATCAGCCAAGACCCCAAGGGCGGCGAGAAACGCGAGGAGGGAACGAAGGTCAACCTGGTCATCTCCCAGGGAACCGAGCAGGTGACCGTGCCCGACTTCTACAACATGACCATCGAGCAAGCGCAGGCCGAGGCCAAGAAGTACAACCTCACCTTGGTGCAGGGAAAGAGCGAGAACTCCTCCGACGTTGAGGCCGACCACATCTTGAGCCAGTCCCCCGCTGCAGGCGAGAAGGTGGCGAAGGGTTCGAGCATCACCTACGTGATGTCGCTGGGCGCGTCGAGCGTCGAGGTGCCTTACGTGACCGGTTACAGCGAGGACAGCGCCATGTCGACGCTTAAGAACGCAGGCTTCAATGTGAACGTGGAGAAGCAGTACAGCGAGACCCAGGCAGCGGGCCTGGTGATCAGCCAGAACCCGAACGGCGGCAACAAGGTCGAAGACGGAAGCACCATCACCATCACGGTGTCGCTCGGCCCCGACCCCGCCAAGCAGCCCGCGAAGCCGGATTCTTCCTCGAGCTCCGCATCGAGCAGTTCAAGCTCCGCGTCGAGCAGCTCATCGGCTGCGACGGAAAGCTAGCAAGCCGCGGTTTGCAGCGAAGGCCCCGGCTGATGGCGGGCCGCGTTCCGCAAGCCGCGAGCAACCTATAAACGACCAGCTGAAAGCCGCTCATCTCGAGCGGCTTTCTTTAGCTATGCCAAAAAGAGCCTCTTGGTGAAACCCTGGTAAAACTGCCGTAGACGTAAAGAAACCCTGCTCCGCGTCAGAAGGATGAACCCACCTTAAAAGGTGGGTGCTCGCAGCTGGCTTCCTGGCTTTCGCATCAACGGACGCGAATCTCCATTCCACCCGCTATCTTGAGCTCCCTCAAGATAAAACGTCGGTCCATCGCAAAAATGTGACGGAAGCAGGGTCTAGGGTTAGTATAGGCAAACCATCGTCGTTGAAAAGTCTTGACAACACCGACCTTCACAAGGTTCGAACATATGCGGGAAAGCGGATGCCGGAACGAAAACGCGGAACGCGGGATGCCGACGCGCCACTCGGAACGGATGTCGAAACGCAAGCGCGGGCGCGGACCGAAACGCGCATGCCGTCGCTCGGCTCGGGGCGAAGGCGCGACGTCCGCGGACGCAAGCCGTCGCCCAGGGCGCGAGCCGCGCCGCACAGCACCCGTTAGCGAACGGCGTCCTCCAGCCCGCCTGCAGCGGGAAAACGCAAGATGAAGACAGAGCCCTTCCCCACTTCGCCCTCGACGGTGATGGTGCCGTGATGATAGAGCACCGCATGCTTCACGATGGCCAAGCCCAATCCTGTACCGCCCGTCTCCTTCGAGCGACTCTTCTCCATGCGGTAGAAGCGCTCGAACACTTTCTCGCGCTTCTCGGGCGGAATGCCCGGGCCGGTATCGCTCACGCGAACGACCACCTCGCGCCGGGCATCGCACGCGTCCCCGGCGCCGTGCCCGAAGGCGGCCATGCGCGCGGCAGATGTCGAAGCCGCGCCCGACGGCGCGGGCAAGGCGGCCGTCTCGTTCGAAATGCGCATGGACACCGAACCGCCCTCGTGATTGTAACGAATGCCGTTCTCGATGAGGTTGTAGAGCATCTCCTCGATGAGCGTCTCGTTACCTGCGATGAAGGCGCTCTCCCCCTCCACCGACACGCGGACGGAACGCTCGTCGGCGAGTGTCCGCAATCGCGTGTTCGCTCTGTTCGCCACCGCCAGCAGATCGACCGGCGTCGAGGTATCGCGCTCGAACGCGGACTCGTCGAGCCGCGACAGCGTCAGCACATGATCGATCAGCGCGCGCATAGCCTTCGACTCGTCGTAGATGAGGCCTGCGAACCGCTGCGTGTCCTCATGGGGAACCATGCCGTTCTTCATCAGTTCGGCATACCCGGAAATGACCTGCAGGGGCGTCTTCATCTCGTGCGACACGTTCGCCGAGAAATCACGTCGCATGCTCTCCGCACGCGCGAGCTCCTTGTTCTGAGCTTTCAACTGGCGCTGCTGTTCGTCGATGCGCACCAGCAGCGGATCCATCTCCACGTAGATGTCGTTCTCGAGGGGATCGGAGAAATCGAGCGCGTCGATAGGCTTCATGATGCGCTTCGTCAGAATGCGCGAAAGGGGCAGGACCAGCACTGCGGATACCGCGAGAGCCAGCAGGATGGGAGCCGTAAGGCTTCCCGCGAACGAGAGAAGCGACTCGCGCGTCTCGGACAGGCGGATGATCGACCCGTCGTCAAGCAGTACGGCGGCGTACACGGTGTCGGTGCGCAGCGTGTCGGAATAGCGCGTGACCGCGCATTCGCCGTCGGCTTCCGCCGCCGCCACTTCGGGACGCGTGCCGTGGTTCTCAAGCTCCGCGGGATCCTCCGATGCGCTGTCGTAGAGCACCACGCCATCCGGATCGATGAGCGTATAGCGAACCAAGCCCGCGAACTGCTCCTTCAAAGCGGGGATGTTCGCCGAGGTAGGCGTTTCGTTGAGGTACGCGGCGGCGTCGCGCGCCTGATCGAGCAGGCGATTTTCGCCATCGTTTTCCTTCGAGAAGTAATAGATGCAGGTCAGCCCCAGGGACATGATCACGATAACCGCCATGGTGAACACCATGACGGTATAGAAGATCTTGCCGCTGAGACTTTTCGCCTTGGCATGGGTCGGTGTCACGTCGCGCACCTCCGCACGCTACAGCGCCGCTTTGAAGCAGTAGCCGACGCCGCGCACCGTGGTGATGAACGCATCGACGCCCTCGCGCACCCGCGCGAGCTTCTGCCTGAGGGTCTGGATGTGAACGTCGACCGTGCGCGTCTCCCCGACGTAGGTGACGCCCCACACCTCCTCGAGCAGCTGGCTGCGCGAGAGAACCCTGCCCTCGTTGGCCATGAGCGCTCGCAGAAGGTCGAACTCCTTGAGCGTCAACGCCACCGGCTCCCCGTCGACGGTGACGGTGCGAGCCGAGCTCGTCAGCACGATAGGACCGCTTGCCAGCACATCGCCCGCGTCCTCCGCCGCCGGCGCGTGTGCGCGGCGCAGCAGCGCGTTCACGCGGCTGACCAGCTCCATCATGCCGAAGGGCTTCGCCAGGTAATCGTCGGCGCCCGCATCGAGCCCGCAGACGGTGTCGTATTCGGTCCCCTTCGCCGTCAGCATCATCACGGGGAGCGTCTTCATGGAGGCATCGTCGCGGATCATGCGAAGAATCTCAAGCCCGTCGGCGCCGGGCAGCATGATGTCGAGCAGAACCAGGTCGGGAACGCGCGTCTTGCACGCCGCAAAGAACTCGTCGGCCTCGGGAAAGCCCTGAGCCTCGAAACCCGCCTGCTTGAGCGCGTAGATGGCAAGATCGCGAATGTTGACGTCGTCCTCAACGTAGTAGATCATCGATGGTTCATTCCTTCCGAAAAAGCGCGGATCCTACCTCGACGCGCCCGATCCCCTCAAACGATACCCCACGCCGCGCACCGTCTCGATGAGATCGGCGTGCTCGCCGAGCTTCTGGCGAAGCGAAAGCACGTGGGTGTCCACCGTGCGGCTTCCGCCGCCGAAATCCCAACCCCACACGTGCTGCAGCAGCGTCTCGCGCGACAGGACGACGCCCGGGTTCTGCATGAGGTAGACGAGAAGATCGTACTCGCGCGCAGTCAAGGCCAGCTGCTCGCCCGCGCACACAGCCTCCCTGCGCACGAGCATCACGGTGAGCGGACCCGCGGAAAGCTCCCTGTCGGCAGCGCTTCCGCTCCACTCGCGCGCACGGCGCAAAAGCGCGCGGACGCGACTTGTGAACTCGAGCATGCCGTAGGGCTTGGTTATGTACTCATCGGCGCCGTTATCGAGCGCCGTCACGATGTCGATCTCGGAGTTCTTCGCGGTCACCATCATCACCGGCACACGCGAAAGCCCCGGGGTCTGACGAATGCGCTTGAGGATCTCGATTCCGTCGGCGCCCGGCAGCATGATGTCGAGGACGACCACATCGGGAAGCCTGCGGGCGCAAGCGGCGCGGAACTCGGCGTCGTCCGACACGCCCTCCACCTCGATGCCCGCATGGGTCAGCGCGTACACCGCGAGCTCCCTGATGTTCTTGTCGTCCTCGACGTAGTAAATCAACCGTGCTCTCTTTCCGGGTGAGGGGAGCATCCTAGAACCCCTCGGCCTCCGAAGCGTCGCCGCCTTCCTTGGCCGAGTATACCGCATGGTTTCCGGTCACGCGAAACACGGCCCAGCTCGCGATGTGCTGCGCATCGTCGCCCATGCGCTCGAAGTACTTCGCCACCATGAGCATCTCGGGGAAGAACGCCGCGTCGGTGTCGGTAGCGCGGATCTTATCCACGATGAGGCCCTTCGCCTGGTCGTACAGCTCGTCAACCGCATCGTCGAGCGCGTACACCTCACGCGCCGCCGCCTCGTCCTCGGCAAGAAAAGCCCCGACCGCGTGATCGACCATGCCCGCGACGCGCTCGGACGCTTGCGAGAACAGCGAGGCGAGATCGCCCATCTCCTCGCCTGGCACCACGGTCGCCAGATACGCGACGTCACGCGTCATCGCGCCGACGTGCGTCAGGTCGGACACGATGCGGAAAACGCCCGACACGAATCGCAGGTCACCCGCAACGAGCGGCTGCTGGAGGAGCATCGCATCGAAGCAGCTGCTCTCGATGGCGGACTGCAGCCGCTTCTCCGCCTCACGACCCTGGAAAACGCCCTCGGCCGCGCCCGCGTCGCCGGCAAGGGCAAGACCCGCCGCCCGCACGTCGGCGACTGTCTTCTCGCCGAGCCTGCGCACGCACGACTCAAGTTCTTCAAGCTGCTCGATGTATTTGCTGCGCGTCTGCATCAGCCAAACCTTCCTGTGAGATATTCCTTCGTACGCTGTTCCCGAGGCATCGAGAAGATCTGCTTCGTGGAACCCTCCTCGATAAGCTCCCCCAGGTAGAAAAACGCGGTCTTGTCGGCGACGCGCGTCGCCTGCTGCATGTTGTGGGTGACCACGACCACCGTGTGCTCGCGCGCCAGCTCGAGCATGAGCTCCTCGATGAGGCCCGTGGAGATGGGGTCGAGCGCACTGGTGGGCTCGTCCATCAAAAGCACCTGCGGGTCGACCGCCAACGCGCGCGCGATGCACAGACGCTGCTGCTGACCTCCCGATATCCCCAGGCCGCTTTGGTCGAGTTTGTCCTTCACCTCGTCGAAAAGACCGGCGTCGCGCAGGCTCCTCTCGACGATCTCGTCCCCTTCCGCCTTCGACAGACGGCGCATGCGGCGCGGGCCGTAAAGGATGTTGTCGCGGATGCTCATCGGGAACGGGTTGGGGTGCTGGAACACCATGCCCACGTGAACGCGCAGCTCGTTGGAATCCGACTCGAACACGTTCACGCCGTCAAGCTCGATGGCGCCCTCGACGCGCACCGACGGGACGCAATCGCACATGCGGTTCATCGCGCGAAGAAGCGTCGACTTGCCGCAGCCGGACGGACCGATGAACGCCGTCACCTGGTTCTTCGGAATGTCAAGCGACACGTCCTTCAGCGCGTGGAAGTCGTCGTACCACAGGTTGAAGTCTTTAATCGATATCATCAGCCGAACCTTCCCGTCAGATAATCGGCGAGGCGCTTGTCGTTCGGCTCGGAGAAGATCTGCTTGGTCGGCCCCGTCTCGACCATGTCGCCGAGGTAGAAAAACGCCGTCTTGTCGGACACGCGCGCCGCCTGCTCCATGTTGTGCGTCACGATGATCACGCAGATGCCCGAGTCCGCGATGGAGCGGATGGTCTCCTCGATGGTGAACGTGGAGATGGGGTCGAGCGCGGAGCACGGCTCGTCGAACAGCACCACGTCCGGGTGCATGGCGAGCGTGCGGGCGATGCACAGACGCTGCTGCTGACCGCCCGAGAGCGCCATGGCGCTGCCGTCGAGCTTGTCCTTCACCTCGTCGAAAAGGGCGCCCGCGCGCAGCGACACCTCGACCAGCTCGTCGGCCTCGGCGGCGCTGCCGACGAGGCGATGGCGCTTCGGCGCGAACAGGATGTTGTCGCGGATGGACTTGCGGAAGGGCGTCGGCTGCTGGAACACCATGCCGATGGACTTGCGCAGCTCGAAGAGGTTCTCCTTCGACGTGTTGATGTTGCGGCCGTGGTAGAGGATCTCGCCGCCGATGCGGCATTTGGGGATCTCGCGGTTCATGAGGTTCAGGCAGCGCAAAAACGTCGACTTGCCGCAGCCGGACGGCCCGATGAGCGCGGTCACCTGACCCGCCTCGAACTCGAGCGACGTCGCGTGCAACGCCTCGTTGTCGCCGTAGGAAACCGTGAGGTCGCGGGTTTGGATCATCCGCTTCGACGCGGACGCGGATGCGGACGTGGAAGCCGTGCCGGGGGCGGCGGGCGATGCGGCCGCGCGGGGGGCGGCGGAGTCGTCCGCGAGCGCGGGATTCGTCAGAGAAGCTTTCGTCATTCGCTCGTCAGCCTCCTTTCAAGAAACTTGCCGATAAAGCGCGCGAGCACGTTGAACAGCAGGATGCACACCAGAAGCACCGCCGCCGTGCCGTTCGAGACGGCCTCCAGATCGGGAACGACGCCCTCGCTGTTGATCTTCCAAATATGAACCGCAAGCGTCTCAGCCGGGCGAAACACATTCCACGGGCACGTCGGGCTCGAGAGGTCGAAGTTCGCGAAGTCGAGCATCGGCGCCGACTGACCTGCGGTGAAGATGAGCGCGGCAGCCTCGCCGAACACGCGGCCCGCCGACAGCACTACGCCCGTGACGATGGCGGGCATGGCCACGGGCAGCAGCACGTGGACGGTGGTCTCCCAGCGCGTCAAGCCCATGGCCAGCGCCGCATCGCGCTGCGTGCGCGGCACGTCCTCGAGCGCCTGCTGGACGACGCGCACCAGGATGGGCACGTTGAACATCGTGAGCGTCACCGCGCCCGCGATGATGGAGAATCCCCAGCCCATCGACAGCACGAAGAACAGGAAGCCGAACAGGCCCACGACGATGGAGGGAAGCGAGGACAACGTCTCGATGAGCGTCTTCGCGATGTGCGTCGCGGTGTTGTCGGGTGCGTACTCCGCGAGGAAGATGGCCGCGCCCAGCGAGATGGGCACCGAGATGAGCAGCGTCAGCACCAGCAGGTAGAACGAGTTGAACAGCTCAGGCCCGATGCCTCCGCCCGCCTTGAACTGCTCGGGCTTGCCGGTTAAAAAACTGATATCGAACAGCTTGCCCGCACCCGAGACGAGCACGTAACCCACGATGACGGCCAGCATGACCAGCACCAGGCCCACGATGGCGGTCAAGATGACGGTCGCCACCTTGTCCTGGCTCTTGATGCGCCGAACGTGCGCGGCCATGTCGAAGCCGGCGAGAGCGCCCTTGCGGGCGGGCGTCGAAGATTGAACGTCAGCCATGCTTCACGGCCCCCTTCCGTCCGATCAGGTGAATGATGAGGATGAACACCAGCGACATCGCCATCAGCAGCAGGGCGAGCGACCACAGCACGTCGTTGTACACCGTCCCCATGGCCTCGTTGCCCATGCCCATGGTGAGCACCGACGTGAGCGTCGAGGCGGGCGTGAACAAAGACATGGGGATCTGCGCGGCGTTGCCGATGACCATCTGCACCGCAAGCGCCTCGCCGAATGCGCGCGTCATTCCCAGAATGACCGCCGTCATGAGCGAGGGGGCGGCGCTGCGCAGAACCACGTTCCACACCGTCTGCCAACGCGTGCAGCCGAGCGCATAGGAACCTTCGCGGTAGCCTGCGGGCACGGCGGCCAGCGCGTCGATGGAAAGCGACGTGACCGTCGGCAAGATCATGACGGCCAGGACGATCGAGCCGGAGAATATGCCGTATCCCGTGATGTTCTGCCCCATGAGATCGCCCATGTTGCGCGTCCACGCCACGATGATGGTGAGGCCGAGGAGGCCGTAGACCACCGAGGGGATGCCCACGAGCAGCTCGACGAGGGGTTGGAAAACCTTGCGGCCGAAGCGCGGCGCCACCTCGACCACGAAGATGGCCGAGCCGATGGCGATGGGCAGAGCCAGAACGGTCGACAGCAACGTGACCGCGAACGAACCCGCGATCATCGGCAGCGCGCCGACGGTGGGCATGCCGTTCTCGTCGAGCTGGTGCGGGTTCCATGTCGTCCCCGCGATGAAATCGAAGAAGTTAATGCCGTCAACGGCGAACGTGGCAATGCCCCGCTGAGCGACCATGGCGACAAGCGTCACGACAAGAAGCGCCACGAGCGCGATGCACGCACCCGTGACGCCTTTTCCGATCAACTCGACGCGGTGTTTCGGCATATGCGCCATAACACGCGTCTCCTTTCAGTTTTTAGAGCTTGGCGACGTTGCCCGAAGCGTCCTTCTCGACCTTCATACCGGACACCGGAATGTAGCCCTGCTCCTCGACGAGCGAGCCCTGGACCTCGTCGCTCATGATGTAATCAATGAACGCCTGCGTGGCCGCATCCGGGGTGACAGCGGTGTACATGTGCTCGTAAGCCCAGATGGTCCAGGAGTTGTCCTCGACGTTGGTCGCCTTCGGCTCGACACCGCCGACCTTGAGGGCCTTGAAGGAGTCATCGTAGTAGGAGAAGGCGACGTAGGAGATGGCGCCTGGGGTGCTGGCGACCATCTTGGTGACGGTGCCCGAGGAATCCTGCTCCTGCGGGGTGAAGGTGGAGGGAACCTTCTCGCCCTGGAGAACCGCAGCCTCGAAGGTCGCGCGGGTGCCGGAGCCGGAAGCGCGGTTGATGACGACGATCTCCGCGTCAGCGCCGCCGACCTCGCTCCAGTTGGTGATGGTGCCGGTGAAGATGCCCTTGAGCTGCTCGATGGTCAGGTCGTCGACGGCGACCTCCTTGTTGACGATCGGGCCCATGCCCACGATGCACACCTTGTTGTCCTTGATCTTGGCGACGTCGTCTTTGTTCTCGAGCTTGGTCTCGGCGAACACGTCGGAGTTGCCGATCTGGACAGCGCCCTGGGCGATCTGCGTGATGCCCTGGCCGGAGCCGCCGCCCTGAACGGTGATCTGAACGCCGGCGTTAGCAGCCATGAACTGCTCGGCGGCTGCCTCGCAAAGCGGCTGGAGGGCGGTGGAGCCGACGGCCGTCACGTTGCCGGAGAGGCTCTGAGCGGCAGCGGAGGCGCTGCTCGACGCGCTGCTTGCAGCGCCGTTGCCACCACAGCCCGCAAGCCCCAGGCCTGCGAAAGCCATGGCCGTGCCGGCGGCGAGGCCGAGGAAACCACGGCGGCTGATAGGCTGACCCTGCAAGAATTGACTCTGCATTTTAACGATTCTCCCTTCGGATGTGCATCTTCGATTCCCTGACGAGAATTTCAACGGGCTCGATGATAGAGGGGGTCGAAGGGGGAAACAGGGCATGCGAGGAGGTTATGACCAAAGCATGACACGGCTTTACCGTTCCCTTACATTGTTCCGACCCTGAACTTTACAAAACAAAGGGAAGTTAACGCAACGGCAAGGCAAGCGAAGGACAAGTGGGCGGGCGGGCCGCGACGAGGCGTTCACCGGAGGGCGTGGACGGAATGAAACAGAGAAGCGGATGCTCGTGAAGGCGGTCGACCGACGAGCCGCGCGCAGGCGGGTCGATGACGCGAGCAAACGGGAATCGCCGGCACGCGACGTGCGGGCGCGCCGGTGCTTACGCGGTTTGCTCGGTGTGGACGAGCGGGGCGATGGCGCGCAGAACCGCGTCTTTGGCGGCAGCGGCCTCCGCAGCATCGACGACGGTGAACGTCAACGTGCCGCGATAGCCGTAATCGGTAACCTCGGAGAACAGCACGCGTGCCTCCTTTTCGAGCGCGCACACGCCGGATGCGGCCTTGTCGGCGGCAGCGCGCATGCTCTCCGCCGTCTCGGTGAGCTTGCCGCCGTCGACGGTCACCACCACCGGTATCGTCACCACGCTCAACGGACGAAGCTTCACCAACGCCGTCTTGTTGATGATCGAGTTGGGGATGACGACGCGCTCGCCCACCGAATTCTCGATGGTGGTATGGCGCCAGGTCACGTCCTGCACGATGCCACGCTCGCCGCCGACCTCGATGTTGTCGCCGGGTTCCACCAAACCGGTCAAGCTCACCTGCAAACCGCCGATGAGGTTGGAAAGCGTGTCCTGGAAGCCGAGGGAGATGGCGATACCGCCGATGCCCAGCGCGGTGATGGCGGCGCTCACGTCGATGCCGAAGCAGGTGGACAGCACGACAGATGCGCCGATCAGCCAGATGACCACGCGAACGATGTTGACGAAGATGCTCGATGAGGGCAAAGGCG
>ERZ1673722.931-NODE-931-length-33534-cov-25.097613_pt1 | contig 33534 bp, 30 predicted proteins | sample MGYA00580222_ERZ1673722 | MGnify/ENA primary metagenome ERZ1673722 (study PRJEB41218, sample SAMN15661750) | gut metagenome | host: Homo sapiens | place: Canada: London | collected 2015-08-20/2019-03-30 | study: EMG produced TPA metagenomics assembly of... | reverse complement strand
GGACATCTGATTTCCAAATTTCCGGAAGTGCGATTTCATCGCACAAGAATATTCAGGAATAAAGTGATGTTGGGTTGATGGAGAAACAAATGATTACAAAGGTAAATTTTGGTAAGAGAATAAGTGATTTACGAATCGGGGGGGGGCAAAACTTAGCTCGTGAAATGAGCCTTGCGCTGGGACAGAACCCGAGTTATATTAATCGGATCGAAAATGGCAAAGCACTGCCATCGATGCAGGGATTTTTCAGCATCTGTGAGTATCTGCAGATCACACCGGGTGATTTTTTTAATGAGGATTCAGAAGCTCCGCGGGAAGTGCGGGAGCTACTGGAGAAGATTGAGATGCTTACACCTGAACAGAGGACTCTGATCAGACAGGTAGTTGAGCAGTTTTTGGGAGAATAATTCCATAAAAGATAAGCAGGAGACCTTTACGGCCGCCTGCTTATCTTTTATATTGTGAGTAAATTTCTGAAATCAAACACATCTTCTTCATCCATCAGGCGTTCCATTTCATTGAGATTCGGATCGGAGTGTTCAAGTTCTCTTGAGAATCGATAGCAGATGGAAATCATATCTTCAAAGGTAAAATGACGGTCATTTTTTAACCAGGTTCCTACGGCAAGTTCGTGGATCATGAAGGTGCAGATGACAGCCATTTTGACTTTGGCAAAGATCTGATCGTCATAAACAGCCCCACAGAAATAGGTATAGATCCAGTAGAGGAGAAGCTGTTCTTCGTGAACCGTCCAGTCTGGATAATCGTGTGCGAAGGCGGCATAAATTTCTGAAAGCTCCGTATCACTTTGGCAGGAATCATAAAGTGGAACGAGTGTTTTTCGAAGGTATGTATGCCAGCCTGGGCGAAGAACCTCCATCTGTGGGATAACTGTGCGCCAGATCTGTTTGCATAGAGCAAGCAGGGAGACTGTATCAGAGGTAGAATCTTTGCAGGGCTGTTCAGAAGATACCGGACGATCGTTATTCCATTTCTGGATCTTATTCAGAAATTTCTCGCCATATCCGGATTTTTGATGCCGACCGCAGATATCTTCCCACTGGAACAGCTCATTTTTGTCCAGACTGAGCTGGAAATCATGCGCACATGCCAGAAGTTTCTGACGGCGTAATCTGACCGGTATGGAGCGATCCTGAATTACAGAGAAAAGATAGTCTCTGGTGTCCATCAAAGCGGTAAAAAGAAAATAATCGAAGTCATCGAAAGTTTCTTCCGGTGCTGCGACTTCTCTGGTGAAGAATGTGATTTTTTCTTTGTGGGATAAAAAAATTCTCGCGGCTTCCGGGCAGGAGAGGGACAGGGAGTATTCACGCAGTCCTTCAAATTCTTCAATGTGACGTGGATATTTTCGACAGGTGTCGCATAACATATCTTTACCGGCTTCGCTGTAGATATCGCAGAGATTGTCTTCATTCAGAAATGCACAGCGTTTGTCATACTGACAGAAAGAATGTTCTTTCCAGTCGATGTCATTGTGAAGTCTGTTTCGAAAAGAACCTTTGAATCTACGGTATTTCTGGAGGCTTTTTTCATCAATCATGATCTGCCATCCGGCACAGCAGGTATCGGGACAGGCACCTGCGATACAGGAAAATTCTTTATAAAAAGTAGGTTTTGTTATCTGCATGTCTTGTTCTCCTTAACTTTATGTGCGATAATGTTCAGCAAAAGTATAACATTTTGTAGTGTAAACTACAATGAAAGGAGCCATTCATGGAGCAATATATAAATAATGCACCGTTTGCATTGGTAATCGTGTTTTTGATTATAGGTTTTGTGTTCCTGATCAAAGGAGCAGATTTTTTTGTAGAGGGAAGTTCCAGCATTGCAAAGAAACTGAAAGTTCCTTCGATCATTATCGGTCTGACAATCGTTGCAATGGGAACATCCCTTCCGGAAACTGCAGTCAGTGTGACTGCATCATTGGTGCACAATAATGAACTTGCAGTCAGTAATGTAGTCGGATCTAATATTTTTAATCTGATGTTTGTGATCGGTGTTTGTGCGATAATGACACCGATCATGGTGCAGAAGGATACGATCGTGAGGGATATTCCACTATCTGTTATCTGTGCGCTGCTTCTTCTGGGACTGGGATATCTTGCACTGGGAGATGTACACGGAATGATATTGGGACATTTGGACGGAGTTGTTTTTCTGGGCGCGTTTGCGGGATATATTTTCTATATGATCCGGACTGCACTGAAAGCAAGGGCCGAAGGGAAAAAAGTTGAGATCGAAGCAGTTGAGGAGCTGGAAGATGGAGAACTGAAACTGTTGTCTTATCCAAAGAGTATTCTCTGCATTGTTGGTGGTGCAGTGGCAATTGCATTTGGTGGGGATATGACAGTTGATGCGGCAAGCAGGATCGCAATAGATCTGGGAATGAGCCAGACTCTTGTGGGATTGACGATCGTTTCAATTGGAACGTCACTTCCTGAACTGGTTACTTCTGTGGTTGCGGCACGCAAAAATGAAGTTGATATGGCAGTGGGAAATGCAGTCGGATCGAATATATTTAATATTCTGATGGTCCTTGGTATTGCATCTGCTATCAGTCCGGTGTCGCTGATCAGTGAAAATGTGATCGATATTCTGGTCCTTGTCGGCTTTTCTGTCGTAGTCTGGTTTTTTGCCAGAAGTGACAGGAAGATCACAAGAAACGAGGGTATTGCCATGGTGGCAATGTATCTGATCTACACGGCATATATTATTATGAGATGACTGCCATTCGATATGGTAATTGCAGGCATTTGCAGATAAACTTGAACTCCTGCAGTTTTTGTGTTATGATAGACCAAAATTTGGTTTTTATAAAATTATGCTTATTTTTTACATTATAGTTTGCTTTATATAAAGTTAAGAAGAGAAGAGGAGAAATATTTATGTGTGGAATAGTTGGTTTTACAGGATGCCATCAGGCAGCCCCGATCCTTCTGGATGGCCTTTCTAAGCTGGAATATCGTGGATATGATTCCGCGGGTATTGCGGTTCGTGATGGCGAAGGTGAGACAGAAGTCATTAAGGCGAAAGGACGTCTGAAGGTTTTATCCGAGAAGACAAATGACGGAGAATCTGTTCCGGGTACATGTGGTATCGGACATACCAGATGGGCAACTCACGGCGAACCATCTGAGAACAATGCACACCCACATGTAAGTGATGATGGAAATGTTGTTGCAGTTCATAACGGAATCATTGAGAACTATCAGGAGCTGAAGGATAAACTTCTTCGCAAAGGTTATGCATTTTATTCTGAGACCGATACAGAAGTTGCTGTTAAACTGGTGGATTATTATTACAAGAAATACGAGGGAACACCGGTCGATGCGATCAATCATGCAATGGTTCGTATCCGTGGTTCTTATGCACTTGCGATCATGTTTAAAGATTATCCGGAAGAAATCTATGTAGCTCGTAAAGACAGCCCGATGATTCTGGGTGTTTCTGATGGAGAGTCTTACATTGCATCTGATGTTCCGGCTATTCTGAAATATACAAGAAATGTATATTATATCGGAAACCTGGAGATGGCCCGCGTTCGTAAAGGTGAGATCACATTCTATAACCTGGATGGCGAAGAAATCCAGAAACAGATGAAAACAATCGAGTGGGATGCAGAAGCAGCAGAAAAAGCCGGTTTCGAGCATTTCATGATGAAAGAGATCCACGAGCAGCCGAAAGCAGTTCAGGACACTTTGAGTTCTGTTGTGAAAGACGGACAGATCGATCTTTCTGAAATCGGACTTACAGACGAAAACATTCAGGACATTGATCAGATCTACATTATCGCATGTGGTTCTGCATATCATGTAGGAATGGCTGCACAGTATGTATTTGAAGATATGGTTCGTGTTCCGGTTCGTGTTGAGCTGGCATCCGAATTCCGTTACAGAAATCCGATTCTGAATCCGAAAGCGCTGGCAATCATTATCAGCCAGTCCGGTGAGACTGCAGACAGTCTTGCAGCACTGCGTCTCTGCAAAGAAAACAACATCCGTACACTTGGCATTGTGAATGTGGTTGGTTCCTCTATTGCACGTGAAGCAGACAATGTCTTCTATACACTTGCTGGTCCGGAAATCTCTGTTGCAACAACAAAAGCGTACAGCACACAGCTGGTTGCAGCTTATGTGTTGGCTATTCAGTTTGCAAAAGTAAAAGGTACGATTTCCGAGGAACAGTACGCGGCATATATTAAAGAACTTGAAAATCTGCCGGATAAGATCCAGAGAATCATCGATGACAAAGAACGCATCCAGTGGTTCGCATCTAAACAGGCGAATGCAAAAGATGTATTCTTCATCGGTCGTGGCATTGATTATGCAATCTGTTTGGAAGGCAGCCTGAAGATGAAAGAGATCAGTTACATCCATTCTGAGGCATATGCAGCAGGTGAGCTGAAACACGGAACTATCTCCTTGATCGAAGACGGTACACTGGTAATCGGCGTTCTCACTCAGCCGTCCCTGTATGAAAAAACAGTCAGCAACATGGTAGAGTGCAAGAGCCGTGGCGCTTACTTGATGGGCCTGACTACATTTGGAAATTATAACATCGAAGATACTGCGGACTTCACCGTATATATGCCGAAGACAGATCCGCATTTTGCAACATCCCTTGCAGTCATTCCACTGCAGTTGCTGGGATACTATGTAAGTGTTGCCAAGGGTCTTGATGTAGATAAGCCGAGAAACCTTGCAAAGAGCGTAACAGTTGAATAAAGATTTAACATTTAAGCGGAAAACCGTCAGGCTTTCCGCTTTTTATTGTCCATCCACATCTTTATATAATCCATCTGTTCCTGGTCGGATATTTCCTGTGATCCGGGGTCATTTCCGGCGGCGAGGCAGCAGAAGAGCACAAATGCCTGCAGGCAGAAAAACACAATAAGTGCTACAATGATCAAATTCCGCACCCCCTTTCACTGAAACTGGAATATATTAATATAGAAACCTCTATCTGGAGTATATGCATGAATGAGTCATTTTATACAGGGAAGGGAATCGGAGTGGCAATTCTTGACACGGGAATCTATCCGCATATAGATTTTGACAGCAGAATCTGTGCTTTTGCGGATTTTATAGCGCATAAAAAATCTCCATATGATGACAATGGACATGGAACCTGTGTAGCCGGAATTCTGGCCGGGAGTGGCAGGGCCTCTATGGGAAAATATAAAGGGATGGCACCAGGCAGCAGGATAGCAGCGCTGAAAGTACTTGATCGGTTTGGAAATGGAAATAAAGAAGATGTTCTGCAGGCTTTTCGTTGGATTTTACAGAACAGGGAACGATACAGGATTCGAATTGTTAATATTTCTGTGGGAACGACTTATCGCACACGAAACGATCAGGATGTACTGGTGCAGGGGGTGGAGAGATTATGGGATGAAGGGCTGGTTGTGGTCGCGGCGGCAGGAAATCAGGGACCAAAGCCGGGGAGCGTGACGGCACCTGGATGCAGCAAAAAGATCATTACGGTGGGATCCAGTGATATGCTCTCGGGAAAGCAGGCGGTATCCGGACGGGGACCGACGTTTGAATGTGTATGTAAGCCGGATCTGGTGGCACCGGGACGGCAGATCATGGCGTGTACCCCGGGAGCTGGAAACCTGTACAGCATGAAAAGCGGAACGTCCATGTCAACACCGCTGGTGTCCGGTGCGATTGCGCTGGCACTGGAAAAAGATTCTCTGCTTTCCAATGTAGAGATTAAAATGATGCTGCGAGACAGCTGCGATGATATGGGACTGCCGAGAAACCAGCAGGGATGGGGAAAGTTCAACTGCAAAAAGTTTTTGGCATTATAGGAAATGCACATGATTGTATAAACAAAAATGCACGATTTTACCATAGTAAAGGTTGAAAGTATTGACGGAAATCCTTTTTTCGGATAGAATAGTAAGAAATTGGCAATTGTTCGGAGATAAACAGTTGCAAAAAATCAGATATCAAGCAAGGGAGACGTATTATGGAAAAAATTCAAATGACGACACCGTTGGTAGAGATGGATGGAGATGAGATGACCAGAATTCTCTGGAAAATGATCAAAGATGAACTTCTTCTTCCGTTTATTGATCTGAATACAGAGTATTATGATCTCGGACTGAATTATCGTAATGAAACAGATGATCAGGTTACGATTGATGCCGCCGAAGCAACTAAGAAATATGGTGTTGCAGTAAAATGTGCGACGATCACACCAAATCATGCACGTATGGACGAATATGATCTCAAGAAGATGTACAAGAGCCCGAATGGTACGATTCGTGCAATCCTTGATGGAACAGTATTCCGTGCACCGATCGTTGTAAAGGGAATTGAGCCATGTGTACGTAACTGGAAGAAACCGATCACACTTGCGCGTCATGCATATGGAGATATTTACAAGAATACAGAGATGTACATTGACAAACCAGGTAAGGTTGAGCTGGTTTATACTTCAGAAGACGGTGAAGAGAAACGCTCCCTTGTACAGGAGTTCAAAGCACCGGGAGTTGCGATGGGTATGCATAATATGACAGCATCCATCGAAAGCTTTGCGAGAAGCTGTTTCAACTATGCACTGGATACAAAACAGGATGTATGGTTTGGCGCGAAAGATACAATCTCAAAGACTTATGATGCAAAATTCAAAGAAGTATTCCAGACTGTATTTGATACAGAATTTAAGGATAAGTTCGAAGAAGCAGGACTTACTTATTTCTACAGTCTGATCGATGATATCGTAGCGCGTGTTATGAAGGCAGAAGGCGGATTTATCTGGGCATGCAAGAACTATGACGGAGATGTTATGAGCGATATGGTTTCTTCCGCGTTTGGTTCTCTTGCAATGATGACCTCTGTACTTGTTTCTCCACAGGGCTATTATGAGTACGAAGCTGCTCATGGAACGGTACAGAGACATTATTATCGCCATCTGGAAGGAAAAGAGACATCTACCAACTCTGTGGCAACGATTTTTGCATGGACAGGAGCTCTTCGTAAACGTGGAGAACTGGATGGCAATCAGAAACTGGAAGAGTTTGCAGATAAACTGGAAAAAGCTACCCTTTCCACGATTGAAAGTGGCAAGATGACCAAAGACCTTGCACTGATCACAACAATTGAGAATCCGACTGTACTGAACAGCCGTGATTTCATCCTTGCAATCAGAGAATCTCTGGAAAAAATGATTTAATATACGCACAAAAGAGCCATTGTATCAACTGCGATACAGTGGCTCTTGCAATGTGGGAGAGAAAATTGCAGTTACGCAAGTTCCTCCCATTTTTCATATAATTCTTCAAGTTCTGCCTGAATCTTGTCTTTTTCGCGGCTCAGTTCCGCACAGCGTCCTACATTCGTACAGACATCCGGAAGAACGAGAGTGTCGTCGATCTCTTTATCTCGTGTTTCAAGTTCTTCAATACGTTTTTCGACTTTTTTAAGTTCGTTTTCCTGTTTGCGCTTGCGAGCCTGTTCTTCTTTCTGCTGCTGCCAGGTGAGTTTTCCCTCAGAAGGAGTTTCTTCTTTAGCTTCTTCGGTGGCTTCCTGTGCAGCCGGAGCATATTTCTCAGTCAGTTCTTCTTTTTTCTCCAGATAGTAGTCGTAATCACCGATATAGTTGACAACTGACTGATTTGTCAGATCCAGAATGCGGGTTGCAGTCTGGTTGATGAAATAACGGTCATGAGAAACGTACAGTACCGTTCCGGTGTAGCTGTTCAGGGCTTCCTCCAGGATTTCCTTGGATGAGATATCCAGATGGTTGGTAGGCTCATCAAGGATCAGGAAATTGGCTTCGGAAAGCATCAGTTTGGCAAGAGAAACACGGCCTCGTTCACCACCGGAAAGAGAGGAGATCACTTTGAATACATCGTCTCCGGTAAAGAGAAATGCTGCCAGCATATTACGGATCTGTGTCTCGGTCAGTGTCGGATATGTGTCTGAAATTTCCTCAAAAATTGTTTTTTCTGCATGAAGTACATGATGCTCCTGATCATAGTAACCAATCTGCACTTTGGCACCCAGAGAGAAGCTTCCGGCGTCTGCATCCAGAAGTCCGTTGAGAATCTTGAGCATTGTAGTTTTGCCGGTTCCGTTGTTTCCGATCAGTGCTACGCGCTCGCCTCGTTTGATCTGGAAAGAAATATTGGAAAAAAGTTTCTGCTGAGGGAAACTTTTGGCGAGATCTTCTACGGTAAGGACATCGTTTCCACTGACCACGCGTGGCTCAAGAGAAAGACGCATCTGGCTCTGGACTTCGATCGGTTTGTCGATCCGCTGAATCTTATTCAGCATCTTTTCACGGCTCTCTGCACGTTTGATGGATTTTTCTCTGTTGAAAGATTTCAGCTTGACGATAACGGCTTCCTGATGTTTGATCTCGCGCTGCTGGTTGAGATATGCCTTGTACTGGGCATCACGAAGCTGTGCTTTTTTCTCTGCATAAGCGGAGTAATTACCGGCATACATACGAACCTGTCCGGCATCGATCTCGATGACTTTTGTGACAACTTTGTCCAGAAAATAGCGGTCATGAGATACAATGAAAACAGCACCAGGATAATTGAGAAGATAAGTTTCCAGCCAGGCAATGCTTTCCATATCCAGGTGGTTGGTAGGCTCATCGAGCAGAAGGATATCTGGTTTGGAAATCAGCAGTTTACCGAGGGCAACACGTGTTTTCTGACCGCCGGAAAGAGTCGCCACCTGTTTGGTAAAATCCTCTTCTGTAAATCCGAGACCATTCAGAACACCCATAAGTTCGCTTTTGTAGGCATAGCCATTCTCCAGTTCAAATTCATGAGTCAGGCGGGTGTAGGAGTTCATCAGGCGGTCAAGTTCTTCGCCGGAAGCATTTTTCATCTGGACTTCCATGGCACGAAGGCGTTCTTCCATATCGATGATATACTGTTTGGTGCTTAAGAGTTCTTCATATACAGAAAGGTGTCCCTGTACATCCTGATACTGGGCGAGGTAACCGATGCGTTTGTCCTTGGCAAGAACTACCTGTCCGGCATCTGCATGGATCTCTTCCATTATAATGCGAAGAAGTGTGGTCTTGCCGGCGCCGTTATTACCGATCAGAGCAGCTTTTTCGCGTTCTTCTATATGAAAAGAGGCATCTTCCAGAATCACTTTTTCACCGAAGGATTTGGAGATACCCTGACATGATAAAATCATAGTTATTCCTCCGAAGTAAATATACGGTATGATTATAAAAGCAAAAATGGCCTTTGTAAAGGAAAATCAATGAAAATTGTACATATTTGACAACATTGATTGACAACAAAATGTCAATTCGTTATAATTAACGAGAAAGTGTAAGGAGGGACAACGGTGGAAGCAAAACAGATTTCAAAAGCTGTGATTAAGAGACTGCCACGTTACTATAGATACCTTGGTGAACTTCTGGAAGACAATGTAGAGAGAATCTCTTCCAATGATCTTAGTAAAAAAATGCGTGTTACAGCGTCTCAGATACGTCAGGATCTGAATAATTTCGGGGGATTTGGACAGCAGGGATACGGTTATAATGTAAAATATCTTTATACAGAGATCGGTAAGATCCTGGGGCTGGATATCGTGCATCCGATGATCATTGTAGGAGCTGGTAATCTGGGGCAGGCACTTGCCAATTATGTTGAGTTTGAGAAGAGAGGATTCAAGCTGGTCGGTATTTTTGATGTAAATCCGGTACTTGAGGGAATTGCGGTTCGTGGGATTGAGATTCAGATGATCAGTGATCTTCCTTTCTTTATGAAAGAAAACAATATTGAGATCGCAATTCTGACATTGCCGAAGAATAAGGCACGTGATATGGCGGAGATTCTGATTGAGAACGGAATCAAAGCTATCTGGAATTTTGCACATATCGATCTGGATACTCCGGATGATGTGATCGTGGAGAATGTTCATCTTTCAGAGAGTCTTATGACATTATCCTATAATCTCAGTCAGTATCGTCAGGAACATATAGACGATGAGAAATAAGCAGCACTTATAAAGTGATGGCAGGACGGACAGACAGGCTGTTACCCGGCTCCTTATGGCAAGGAGGCTGCGTAATGGCCTTTTATGCTAATTATGGCAGGTGAGGAAAAAGAATGAAACAGATTGTGACCTGTAAAGAAATGAAAGCTCTTGATGGAAATATGATTGAGGGAATCGGGATTCCGTCCTGTGTCCTGATGGAACGGGCAGCTCTGAAAGTCGCAGAAGAACTGGAACGGACGCTGGCAGACAAAAAACAGGAAGAACGGATTCTCTGTGTCTGCGGAAGCGGGAACAACGGAGGAGATGGCGTGGCTGTTGCCCGTATTCTGAAACTGCATGGTTATCGTACAAGTCTGTATCTGGTGGGGAATCCGGACCACAGGACTGTGGAAATGCAGCGTCAGCTGGATATTGCAGCTGCCTGTCAGGTGCCGGTTGTGAATAACCTGGAAACAGAGGAATATACTATTATAGTAGATGCCATTTTCGGCGTTGGGCTGAGTCGTCCGGTCGAGGGCAGTTACAGAGAGGTGATCATGGCACTGAATCAGTTGAATGCCTGGAAAGTGGCTGTTGATATTCCGTCCGGAGTAAATGGCGATACAGGAGCAGAACTTGGAATTGCTTTTCATGCAGATCTGACAGTGACATTTGCATTTCGGAAAGCAGGCCTTTGCCTGTATCCGGGCAGGAAATTTGCCGGCAAAGTGATCGTTGCGGATGTTGGCATCTACGCAAGTGATAAGGTGAAACCATATTTATGGCAGACAGAAAAAACAGATATTCATTTTCTGCCGGATAAAATTGTTGATGGAAACAAAGGAACTTTTGGAAAGATTCTGGTCGTTGCCGGAAGTCCGGGCATGTGTGGGGCGGCTTACCTCAGTGCGTCGGGAGCTTTTGCAGTGGGCATCGGAATGGTGAAAATCGTTACGGCAGAAGAGAATCGGATTCCACTGCAGACAATGCTGCCGGAAGCAATGCTTGACTGTGGCGATGATTTTGCAAAAGATCTTGACTGGTGCGATATTGTGGTGATCGGCCCGGGAATTGGAACTACGCACCAGGCTGCCGAAAAAGTACAGTGGTTTCTGGAGGCAGCATCAGGAGCTGCTAAACCAGTCATACTGGATGCAGATGGGCTGAATCTGCTGGCACAGCATCCGGAATGGAAACAGTATCTTACGAGCCGCGTGGTCATGACACCACATGTGGGTGAGATGGGACGGCTGACAGGAAAAAAGGTCAGTGAACTTCAAAAAGACCGCATTGCAGCAGCGAGGGAGCTGGCGGCAGAGACCGGTGCGGTTTGTGTGCTGAAAGATGCATGTACCGTGACGGCAGCACCGGATGGAAATACCTGGATCAGTCTGGCGGGAAATCCTGGAATGGCGACTGCGGGAAGTGGAGATGTTCTGACCGGAATTCTTGCAGGTGTGCTGGCAATGTTCCTGAATAAAAGGACGGAACTGCCGGATACAGGCAGACAGGCTGCGTTGGGAGTACTGCTTCATGGTATGGCAGGAGATCTGGCAGCGAAAGAAAAAGGAACAGCAGGTATGAAGGCCGGAGATATTGTACGAGGAGCTTCAGAAGTTTTGAAAAATAAATAGAATACCGAAATATCTGAGCAGATCAGGCAGGAAGAGGAGGGTATTATGAAAAAATTTGAGAGAGTTAAAGCAGTAGTATCACTGGATGCCATTGCTCATAACTTTGAGGAAATGAAGAAAAACATTGCAGATGGTACCAGGATTGTAGCTGTTATCAAGGCCGATGGTTATGGACATGGTGCAGAAGCGATTTCGCGTCTTATAGAAGACTATGAGTACATCTGGGGCTTTGCGACCGCGACAGCAGAGGAAGCGATTCAGTTGAAAGATGCCGGGATTGAGAAACCGGTATTGATTCTCGGACTTGTTTTTGAAGAGTATTTCCAGGAACTGATCAGAAAAGATGTGCGCCTGACGGTCTGTGAGTATAATGTGGCAAAAATCCTTTCTGATGAGGCTGTCCGCCAGGGCAGACAGGTGTATATCCACATTGCACTGGATACCGGAATGAGCCGTATTGGATTTGCAGATAAGCCTGAAAGCGTTGAGGAGATCAAAAAGATCGCCGCACTTCCAAATGTTGAGATTGAAGGTATGTTTACACACTTCGCGCGGGCAGATGAGACGGATAAAGCTCCGGCAGTAGAACAGCTGAAACGTTATCTTGCGTTTGCTGGCCTTCTGGAAAAGGCGGGAGTACAGATTCCGCTGAAGCATTGCTCGAACAGTGCGGGAATCATTCGTATGCCAGAGGCAAACCTGAATCTGGTCCGTGCGGGAATTACCATCTATGGTATTTATCCGTCCGATGAAGTGGAGAGGGACATTGTAAAACTGGAGCCGGCGATGGAGCTGAAGAGTCATGTGGCTTATGTGAAGGATCTTCCGGCAGGAACGGCGATCAGTTATGGCGGAACATTTGCTTCCGAAAATGATCTTCGTGTTGCAACGATTCCGGTCGGCTATGCGGATGGATATCCGAGAACTCTGTCTAATAAAGGATGGGTTCTGATACATGGACAGAAAGCACCGATCCTTGGCAGAGTCTGTATGGACCAGTTCATGGTGGATGTTACACATATTCCGGATGTGAAACATGGAGATGAGGTAACATTGATCGGTAGGGACGGAGACGAATTTATCAGCATTGAGACTTTTGGCGATATGTCCGGCAGATTTTCTTATGAATTTGCCTGCGATATCAGTAAACGTGTCCCGAGAGTCTATATAAAAGACGGCAAAGAATGGGGAGATCTGACCTTCTTCGAATAAACTGCAGTACCACGCATGTATACACAGAAGAAAAATGGAAATACTAATTCCAGAGAAAAAAGAATCGGAGTGTGATTGTGTGGTAATTAAAAGAGGGGATATTTTTTATGCAGATTTAAGGCCGGTAGTTGGGAGTGAACAGGGTGGTGTCCGCCCGGTTCTGATCATTCAGAATGATGTGGGCAACCGACACAGTCCCACGGTCATCTGTGCTGCGATTACTTCTAAGATGAATAAGGCAAAGCTGCCGACGCATATTGAGATCGATGCTTCTTCTTATGGAATTGAGAAGGACTCGGTGATCTTGTTGGAACAGCTGCGTACGATCGATAAAAAAAGGCTGAAGGATAAGGTATGCCATCTTGACCAGACAATGCTGGATCGAGTGAATCATGCCCTTGAAATCAGCCTTGAACTTACTTTTTAGGCTGTTATCCTTGACGAACAGAAGCTAAAGTGCTATATTTTAGCAGTAATTGTGCTGATTTTAAACAAATTACGGAAGGAATAGATACAAAATGGACGATGGCAGTCGATTGCCCCGCAGGGGGCCGGCGAAGGTTATAGACTGGATCCAAGGTCTTTTTTCTGGAGTTTTTCATTTCTTTAAAAGGGAACAGGAAGATTCTGTTACGGAAAAAGAAATCATCTCTATGGTGGATGAGGCACATGAGAAAGGTGTCCTCCAGAAAGATGAAGCAGAGATGATCCAGAATATTTTTGCTTTTGAAGATAAAGAAGTGGGTGTGGTTATGACTCACAGAAGCAGTGTGGCTGCTTTTGCGATGGATGATCTGCTCAAGGATGTTGTGAATCATATGATGGAAGAGGAAAATTCCCGATATCCGGTCTGCGGGGAAGATATGGATGATATCCGGGGACTGATCCATTACAAAGATGCACTGAAATTCTTTACACAGAATCCATGGGCGAAGTTCAAACCACTGAAAGAGCTTCCGGGGCTTATCAGGAAAGCGACTTTTGTTCCTGAGACCAGACATATCGGACAGCTTTTCCGTACCATGCAGGCCAGACAGGTACATATGGCAGTTGTCGTGGATGAGTATGGTCAGACGGCAGGGATCGTAACGATGGAAGACCTCATTGAGGAAATCGTCGGGGATATTTTTGATGAATACGATGAGAGCAGGGATACATTTCGGACACAGGTAGATAACAGTATCATTATTGATGGACTTGCCAGTCTGGATGATGTGGAGCAGGAACTGGATATTGAATTCGGTGATGTAGAAATGGAAACGCTGAACGGTTATCTGACAGAGCTTCTGGGACATATTCCGTCCAGGGAGGATCTGGACAAAGAAATTGTTGCAAACGGCTACAGATTTAAGATTCTTTCACTTGGAAACAGAACCATCGGAAGAGTAAGAGCCGAAAAAATAAATGACAAAGAAACAAAAGGAGAGAGTGAAAAATGTCAGGACATTCAAAATTCGCAAACATAAAGCACAAAAAGGAAAAAAATGACGCAAAAAAAGGTAAAGTATTTACTGTAATCGGCCGTGAGATCGTTATGGCAGTCAAAGCCGGCGGTGCGGACCCGAATAACAACAGCAAACTTCGTGACGTTATCGCAAAAGCAAAAGCAAACAACATGCCGAACGATACAATTGAGCGTGGTATCAAAAAAGCAGCCGGTGCTGATTCTGCAGACAGTTATGAGCGTGCTACATATGAAGGATATGGCCCGAACGGTGTTGCAATCATCGTTGAGACTCTGACTGACAACAAGAACCGTACAGCAAGTAATGTAAGAAATGCATTTACAAAAGGTTATGGAAGCATCGGAACTCAGGGATGTGTATCCTTTATGTTTGATCAGAAAGGTCAGATCATCATTGATAAAGAAGAACTGGAAGACGAATGTGGTGAGATGGATGCAGACGAGCTTATGATGACAGCACTTGATGCAGGCGCAGAGGATTTCAACGAAGAAGAAGACAGCTTTGAGATCCTGACAGCTCCGGATGATTTCAGTGCCGTACGTGAGGCTCTGGAAAAAGCTGGTATCCCGATGGTAGAAGCTCAGGTTGCTATGGTTCCGCAGACATATGTGGATCTGACAGATGAAAAGGATGTCAAGAACCTGCAGAGAACACTGGATCTTCTCGATGAGGATGATGATGTTACAGATGTTTGGACAAACTGGAACGAATGATATGATCTGTATGTATAACAGAGCGTAGTTTGACGCAAAATACCTTCATGAATCTTCATGGAGGTATTTTTTATGTCTGAAAAAGAAATCGAGAATGACAAACAGCAGGCTTTGGATAAAGAAGAAAAAGAAAATGAGCAGATCAGGGAAATGGGTGAGTTGACACTTGACCAGAATGTGAAGAGACACCGGATCGAACTTCTGACGATCATTGGTGAAGTAGAAGGCCATGATGCTGCACCGTCGCAGAGTAAAACAACAAAATATGAACATGTTCTGCCAAAACTTGCAATGATCGAAGACGATGAAAACGTGGAAGGACTTTTGATTCTTTTGAATACGGTTGGCGGTGATGTGGAGGCAGGACTTGCCATTGCAGAGATGATCGCATCTTTGAGTATTCCGACGGTATCGTTGGTACTTGGTGGCGGGCATTCGATCGGAGTACCGATGGCAGTGTCGGCAGATTATTCTTTTGCGGTTCCAAGTGCAACGATGGTGATCCATCCGGTGCGTTCCAGCGGAATGTTTATCGGTGTTGCTCAGACTTATCGGAATATGGAAAAAATTCAGGACCGTATCACAGGCTTTATTGCGGCACATTCCAGAGCTTCGCAGGAACGACTGGAAGAACTGATGCTGGATACCAGTCAGCTGGTCAAAGATGTCGGAACGCTTCTGGAAGGTGAGGAGGCAGTAAAAGAAGGGTTGATTGATGAGATTGGAGGAATCCGTGAGGCACTTGCAAAACTGCATGAGATGATTGAAGCGAAAAATAATAAAATATAAAAAATTGTGAAAAAAAAGACATTTTTATGCATCTTTATAAATGTTTTCCTTGTCATATAGCAGATTTTAGCGTATTATTATTAGAGGATTGAATGAAAATATGCTAGGAGGGAAACAATGTATAAGATTTTAAAAGCTGAAACACTGGCAGCTAAGATTCATCTTATGGTCGTACACGCACCGCGTGTTGCAAGCCATTGTCAGCCAGGACAATTCATCATCGTAAAAATGGATGAGAAGGGCGAGAGAATCCCGCTTACAATCTGTGACTATGATCGCGAAGAAGGAACGATTACAATCGTGTTCCAGGAAGTTGGAGCATCTACAATTAAGATGTCCGAATTAAAGGCTGGAGATTCTTTCCGTGATTTCGTAGGACCTCTGGGATGTCCTTCTGAATTTGTTCATGAAGACATCGAAGAACTTAAGAAAAAGAAAATGGTATTCGTAGCCGGAGGTGTTGGTACAGCACCTGTTTATCCGCAGGTAAAATGGCTTCACGAGCATGGTATTACTGCAGACGTAATCCTTGGTTCCAAAACAAAGGATATGGTTATTCTTGAAAAAGAACTTGCAGCTGTTTCCAACCTTTATGTTACAACAGATGACGGATCTTATGGACGTTCCGGTATGGTAACAAAGACTCTGGAAGATCTCGTTACTAACGAAGGAAAGAGCTATGACGTCTGTGTTGCAATCGGACCGATGATCATGATGAAATTTGTCTGTCTTCTTACTAAGAAGCTTGGTATCCACACAATCGTCAGCATGAACCCGATTATGGTTGACGGAACTGGTATGTGTGGAGCATGTCGTCTCCAGGTTGGCGATGAAATTAAATTTGCCTGCGTAGACGGACCGGAATTCGACGGACATCTCGTTGATTTCGATCAGGCTATGAAGAGAAGCCAGATGTACAAGACTGAAGAAGGACGTGCATTACTGAAGCTTCAGGAAGGCGATACCCACCACGGTGGATGCGGACAGTGCGGAGGTGACAAGTAATGGCAGATGCAAAAATGTTAAATAAAGTACCGGTAAGAGAACAGGATCCGAAGGTACGTGCTACAAACTTTGAAGAAGTTTGTCTTGGATATAATCAGGAAGAAGCAATGGAAGAGGCACAGAGATGTCTGGGCTGTAAAAAACCGAAATGCGTAGAAGGATGTCCGGTGTCCATCAATATTCCTGGATTTATCGAGCAGATCAAAGAAGGAAACATTGAAGAAGCATATAAAGTGATCGGATTATCTTCCGCACTTCCGGCTATTTGCGGACGTGTATGTCCTCAGGAGTCTCAGTGTGAAGGACAGTGTATCCGTGGTAAGAAGGGTGAAGCTGTTTCTATCGGTAAACTGGAAAGATTCGTTGCTGACTATGCTCTGGAACATGATATTAAACCAGTCGGAGCAGAAGTTAAGAACGGACATAAAGTTGCTGTTATCGGTTCTGGTCCGTCCGGACTTACCTGCGCAGGTGATCTTGCAAAGGCCGGATATGATGTAACCGTATTTGAAGCTCTTCATGAACTTGGTGGAGTTCTTGTTTATGGTATTCCGGAATTCCGTCTTCCAAAACAGAAAGTTGTTAAGAAAGAGATCGAGAAAGTTAAAGAACTCGGTGTTAAATTTGAAACAAACGTTGTTATCGGTAAATCCACAACAATCGATCAGCTGATCGAAGATGAAGGATTTGAAGCTGTATTTATCGGTTCCGGTGCAGGTCTTCCGATGTTTATGGGAATCCCGGGTGAAAACGCAAGCGGTGTATTCTCTGCAAACGAGTACCTGACAAGAAGCAACTTGATGAAAGCATTCGATGACTCTTATGATACACCGATCGCAGCAGGTAAGAAAGTTGCTGTTGTCGGCGGTGGTAACGTAGCTATGGATGCTGCAAGAACTGCTCTCAGACTTGGTGCTGAAGTACATATCGTATACAGAAGAAGTGAAGCAGAGCTTCCTGCACGAGCAGAAGAAGTTCATCATGCTAAAGAAGAAGGAATCATCTTTGATCTTCTTACAAATCCGAAGGAAATCCTTGTTGACGAGAACGGACATGTAAGCGGTATGAAGGTTGTTAAGATGGAACTGGGCGAGCCGGATGCATCCGGAAGAAGACGTCCTGTTGAGATTCCAGGTTCTGAATATGATATGGATGTTGATACCGTTATCATGTCACTTGGTACTTCTCCGAACCCGCTGATTTCTTCCACAACGAAAGGACTTGAGATCAATAAGAGAAGATGTATCGTTGCTGAAGAAGAAACAGGTAAGACATCTAAAGACGGCGTATATGCTGGTGGAGATGCTGTTACAGGTGCAGCTACAGTTATCCTTGCTATGGGAGCTGGTAAAGCTGGAGCAAAAGGTATCGATGAATATCTGAAAAATAAATAAAATGAATCAGGGGCCTTCCGGTACAGAAATGTGTCGGAAGGTCTTTTTTTGAATGGAATAAGAACACAGGTTCTTTTTTGCTGTCTTGTAAGTTTTTCGGGAATATGTTATACTATCCACTGTTAATATGCCTTTATAGGCGGTTATGAGAAATTTACCGGATAATATGGTACAGATTAGTTGAAAGAAAAGGATAAAAATATGATAGTTCTTTATATTATTTTACTGGCTATAGTGCAGGGAATTACAGAATTTCTTCCGGTCAGCAGTTTTGGACATCTTTGTTTTGTTCAGAATATACTTGGTATGGAACATGGACCCGGAGTACTCATGGAGGTTATGCTTCATGTCGGAACACTGGCTGCGATCTTTATGACTTTTCAGAAGGATATTCGCAGACTGGCAGTGGAATCCATTGAAATGTTTATGGATGTGATTGGAAATGCGAATCTTTATATACATAACCGACGTACCGGGGATGAGCTTCATTATGCAAAGATTATAAGCAATATCTACCGTAAATTTGCAGTTCTACTGATGGTTTCCATGATTCCGACGATGTTTCTGGGATATACAGCACGCAGACTTGTTGCAATGTCTGCAGCTTCAAAACTTCTTCCAGGTGTTGGGATTCTGATCACGGGGATTATTCTTCTGGTAATTGATCTGAGTCAGGTAGGCGGCACAAAAGCAGCTAAGGATGCAAGCTTTTCCAACGCCATGTGGATCGGAATCTGTCAGGGGCTTTCTGTATTTCCTGGATTTTCCAGAAGTGGAATGACGATCAGTGCCGGGTTGATGAGCGGATTCAGCCGTACATTTGCAGTGAAGTATTCTTATATTTTGTCGATTCCGGCAATTATCGGTGCACTGATCATGGAACTTGGGCAGTTTGGTTCTGCAGATATGACAGTAGGGCTTGGCTTTTCTTATGTATTTGGAATGATCATTGCAGCAGTTGTTGGAAGTCTGGCAATCCGGGCATGCCTGAGACTTGTACACAACGGAAAATTCCGCTTTTTTGCATACTATTGTTTTATTGTGGGAATTATTGCGCTTGTAGCAAATTTTGCATAATTGGGAATATTTTTTCTGCCGGGAGATTTTCCGGCGGATTTTTATGAAGAATCATTAGGAGGGGTGCCTGAATGGCAGCAGCAAAGAAACAAAGTAACCGAAGAGGGAATGCAAAAGCCACTTCCGGACGTAAAAATACGAGAAAAAAACAGACCAGAAAACAGGTGAAAAAGCAGGGAGTTACCAGCGGATTCCAGACAGAGATCATTTTGCTGACAATTCTGGCGGCTTCGATTATATTGATCATCAGTAATCTTGGCATGGGTGGAGTGGTCGGTGCTGCGATCAGTAAGGCATCTTTCGGGATTATGGGATTGCTTGCGTATGTTTTTCCGGTATTGATCTTTGTTGGTGCTGCATTTCTTGTATCGAACAGTAAGAATCCTCTTGCATACAAAAAAGCACTTGCTGCGCTTGTGTTTTTTGTTTTTCTGTGCGGCCTGGTTCAGCTGTTGACAGAGGGATATATGTCCAGTACTACAATGTCGGAATATTATTCGACCTGTTCTACATATAGAACGGGTGGTGGTGTGCTTGGTGGAGCTATCTGCATTTCTACGACTTCCGCATTTGGTGTTGCGGGGGGATATGTGATTATTATTCTTGTACTTCTGATTTCTCTGATATTGATCACGCAGAAATCATTTTTTGGTTTTGTATTCCGTATCTGGGATACAGTCTGTGCACTTGCCAGAGATGGACATGACATGTATATGGAGGGACAGCCGGAGCGGGATCTTCGCAAAGAGCTTCGTGTGCAGGAACGCAGACAGAGGAGAGAAGAACGGCAGGCGCAGCGTGTGCGCGAACTGGAAGAGGCTCTGGCACAGGAAAACAATGATGGAGAAGAGGCTGCGGCTAAAGAGAAGAAATCTACAGGATTTCTTGAAGGGACGCTGCTTGTTCCACCGGAAGCAAAGAAGAAAAAGAATCGTAAGACAGTGCTCAGAGATCATAAGAAGACCGCAGAAGGCATAAAAAATGATACTGCCACAGATACAGATTCCGTAGCTGTAGTTTCAGATATGACTTCAGATTTTGCAGGAAATGCAGAACACGGGGAAACTGTGAGGCAGGACCAGAAGGATGAGATGCCTGAGAATATGCCTGTGGAGAACACGATGGCGATGGCTTCACCACAGACTCCGATGTTTGAGATTCACCGTGCAGAGCCGGAAGAATTTTATCAGGAACCATCAGATAGCTATGTGCAGCCAACGGCAGAGCAGGATGTACCGGAATTATCAGAATGCTATTCTGAACCGGAGCCGGTAGAAACATATGCGGAAGTACAGCAGGTGCAGGAGCCGGTGTCTGAGAATGTTCCGGAATCTGTGCCGCAGCCGGAGACAAGACCTGCTTCACAGTCAGTAAAAAATCCGAAGTCTTCCAAACAGGAGATTGAAAGTGGAATTCAAAATATCCAGAAAGAGATTACACAGCAGAATGAAGTGGTTAAGCGTGAGTATCATTATCCGCCGCTGAAACTTCTGAAGCGTGGAGATGGCAAATCACAGGGAGACTCCGATGAACATCTTCGCAAGACTGCGAAGAAGCTGCAGGATACATTGCATAATTTTGGTGTGAATGTAACTGTGACGAATGTAAGCTGCGGACCAACTGTCACCAGATATGAATTGCAGCCGGAAATGGGCGTTAAAGTAAGTAAGATCGTCAATCTGGCAGATGATATCAAATTAAACCTTGCAACGCCGGACATTCGTATTGAGGCACCGATTCCGGGCAAAGCGGCTGTTGGTATTGAAGTACCGAACAAAGAAAATCATGCTGTTATGCTGAGAGAGATCCTTCAGTCACAGGAATTTCAGAGTGCAAAGTCCAGGCTGTCTTTTGCAGTTGGTAAAGATATTGCAGGAAAACCGGTTGTTACGGATATTGCCAAGATGCCACATCTTCTGATCGCGGGTGCTACAGGTTCCGGTAAATCTGTCTGTATCAATACCCTGATCGTAAGTATCCTGTACAAAGCATCTCCGGAAGATGTCAAATTGATCATGATTGACCCGAAGGTAGTGGAACTCAGTGTTTATAACGGTATTCCACATCTGTTCATTCCGGTTGTCACGGATCCGAAAAAAGCTGCCGGTGCATTGAACTGGGCTGTAACAGAGATGATGAATCGTTACAATACGTTTGCAGAATACGGTGTTCGAAATCTTCAGGAATATAACCGCAAAGTTGAGGGAATGCGTATTCCGGAAGGTGAAGAGCGCCCTGAGAAGATGCCGCAGATCGTAATTATTGTAGATGAGCTTGCAGACCTTATGATGGTTGCTCCTGGAGAAGTGGAGGATGCAATCTGTCGTCTGGCACAGCTTGCACGTGCTGCAGGTATTCATCTGATCATTGCAACACAGCGACCGTCTGTAAATGTTATCACCGGTCTGATCAAGGCAAATATGCCGTCACGAATTGCATTCTCTGTATCTTCTGGTGTTGATTCAAGGACGATCCTTGACATGAATGGAGCAGAGAAGCTTCTTGGAAAGGGCGATATGCTGTTTTATCCGCAGGGATATCAGAAACCGGCCAGACTGCAGGGGGCTTTTGTATCCGATGAAGAAGTCAGCAGTATTGTTGACTTCCTGGCAGAAAAGAATCCGGGAATGCAGTACAATTCCCAGATTGAACAGCAGGTAAATACGGCAGGTATGTCCGGTGGCACCGGTGGTTCTTCGGCTGACGACAGGGATGCTTATTTTGTGGAGGCCGGTAAATTCATTATTGAAAAAGAAAAGGCATCGATCGGTATGCTCCAGAGAATGTTCAAAATCGGTTTCAACAGAGCTGCAAGAATCATGGATCAGTTATGTGATGCAGGGGTTGTCGGACCGGAGGAAGGAACGAAACCTCGTAAGGTACTGATGTCTGCAGAAGAATTTGAAAATTATATAGAGGAATACCTGTAAATGGAAATTAAGATCATAACTGTAGGGAAAATCAAAGAAAAATATCTGAATGATGGAATTGCCGAGTATGCGAAGCGTCTGAGCCGTTACTGCAAACTGACATTTTGCCAGGTTCCGGATGAAAAGACACCGGATAAAGCATCTGATGCACTGAACGAGCAGATTAAGAATACAGAAGCGGAACGTCTGATGAAGCATATTCGGGAACAGGATTATGTAATTGCACTTGCGATTGATGGTAAAATGCTGGATTCCGTCGAGTTATCCGAAAAAATCGGACGTCTGGGTGTAGAAGGCAAAAGTTCTGTCGCATTTGTGATCGGAGGCTCGTTAGGTCTTGGCAATGAAGTCCTGAAAAGAGCAGATTATAAACTGAGCTTTTCCAGAATGACATTTCCTCATCAGTTGATGCAGATGATTCTTCTGGAGCAGATCTATCGTGGCTACAGGATCCTGAACCATGAACCTTATCATAAATAAAAGGACACAAACCGGAAACAACTCCGGCTTGCAATAAATGATTTCCAAAAAAGGAGGATATAGTGATATGACAACAGAACGAGTAGAACATATGGCAGGTGGACAGGGACATACATTGGTGAAACGTCTCCTTGATGAGAAGCAGTTAAACGGAAAATGCAAATTATATGCGCAGGTAACTCTGGAACCGGGATGTTCTCTGGGATATCATGAACATCATAATGAGAGTGAAACGTATTATATTCTTTCAGGAAAAGGTATTTACAGCGATAATGGAACACTCCGTATGGTGCAGGCCGGTGATGTGACATTTACTCCGGACGGCAAAGGACATGGACTTACAAACAGCGGCGATGAAGACCTTGTATTCATGGCGCTGATTATTCTGGATTAATTAAAATGGAGGAACCCTGATGACGGCAGAACTGAATATTGATAAATTTGAAGATTTTATTGCGCAGTATCCGATCTTTGAATATCGTATCCTGAATACCGGAGATCTGTCTGTCGAGGAGAGAGTAAGGATCGTCTGTCAGCAGGAATGTGAACGGTATGGATCGACCTGGGCATGTCCGCCGGCTGTGGGTACTCTGAAAGAATGCGAGGAAAGAATCCGCAAGTTTGGACAGGCTGTTTTCTTTTCCAGTGTGGCAGAAGTTTCTGATCTTATGAATATGCAGGAAATGCTGCAAACAAGAGCTGCACACGAAGAACTGACAACGGAAGTTGCCCGTTTTTTGAAAGAACAGGGATTTGAGACGTTTACACTTTCAACGGAATCCTGTGATATTTGTGAGGACTGTGCATATCCACATGGCAAACCGTGCAGACATCCGGACCGAATGCATCCCTGCCTGGAAAGCCATGGCGTGGTAGTAAGTGAGATCGTAGAGAAACAGCAGATGGAGTATAATCTGGGCGGAAATACGATACTCTGGTTTTCCATGGTGCTTTTTAAATAAAATATCAGAGAATAAACAAGACCTCTCCGGCGTACATTTATAATGAGCGCCAGGGAGGTTTTTGTTATGAAAAAGATGGGACAATGGAAAGAAAATCTTGTTACCTCGCTGGAAATACCGAGAGATCTGGCAATGAAAGAAACGGTGTTTACTGTTACAGGAAAACATCAGGCAGTAGTCTGCAACTATCGAAGTGTTTTGCGGTACGAGAAAGAAGAAATAATATTACTGACTTTTCAGGGGAAACTTCGAATACAGGGAAAAAGACTGAAGATTCCGATGTATACACCTGAAGAAATGTATATTGAAGGTGTGATTACGGAGATTATCCTGGAAGGTTAGGAGGAGATTATGAAAAAGTATGCCGGGTTTCGAAATGGATACGTTCGTGTGAGGATATATGGGGAACAGACAGAACGTTTTCTGAATCTGTGCAGAGCTCGTGAAATTCGAATCAGTGATCTCAGAAGAGAATCAGAACTGAGTTTGACAGGATGTCTGCAGATCAGAGATTTTTTCAGACTCGCTCCAATACATAGAAAAACAAAAGTAAAAATTCATATTCTGGAAAAGCATGGACTTCCTTTCTTTTTTTACCGAAGTAAAAAGAGAAAGGCTTTTTTTCTTGGATTACTTTTATGTGTAGGACTGCTTTTGTTCCTGTCCGGACGGTTGTGGGAAATTGATGTAGAGGGAAATGTCAGAAACAGCACACCTGAGATACTGGATTTTCTGGAAAAAAAAGGAATCAGGCATGGAATGGCAAAAGAAAGGCTCAGCTGCAGTGAGATTGCAGCTGAGATCCGTAAAAAATATCCGGATATTACGTGGGTATCAGCAAAGCTGGAGGGAACCAGACTGCTCCTTACAGTCAGAGAAGGGATATTTATACAGACTACAGAAGAAAAGGACAAATCTGCCTGTGATATTATGGCAGAACGCGATGGAGAGATCGTAAAAATGATAACCAGAAGAGGACTGCCCCGGAAAAAGGTTGGGGATTTATGTAAAAAAGGTGAAATCCTGGTATCGGGAATACTGGAATTAAAGGATGACAGTCAGGAGGTTGTAAAGTATGAAGCGGTTCATGCAGATGCAGATATTTATATAAAAAGACAGAAGGCATATTATCATGAGATTCCAATGATCTATGAGACATATGAATGGACCGGTAAAAAGAAAAAGGGTATCTATCTGAAAGCAGGCAGATTTTATTTGGAAATTGCAGACAGGACAAAAAATGGCTGGTATCAGATTGCAGAAGAACAGAAAATGTATCTGACCAAAAGTTTTCAGCTGCCGTGCTCAATAGGGTATATTACCCAAAACCAGTACAGAAAGATAAAAAAAGAGTATACAAGGGAAGAAGTAAAAAAACTTGCATGGCATACTTTGCAGAGGTATGAAGAAAAATTAATGCAAAAAGGGGTTCAAATATCTGCAAATAATGTTAAAATAGAAATTGACCACAAGACCTGTGTAAGCAAAGGTTTTTTGGAAATTATAGAAAAAATCGGAGAGGAGACTCCTGTAGAAATACCGGAGCAGCCTGCAGAAAGGACAACAGAGGATGGCTAACAGCATTATCGAGCTATATACGCAGGTGCCTGCAGATCTGGAGGGAAATGTGTTCGGTCAGTTTGACGAACACCTGAAGCTGATTGAACGGACGTTAAATGTAACACTGATATCCAGAGATGGCATGCTGAAGATCCTGGGTACCGAACAGAGTGCAACTCAGGCAAAAAAACTGATAGAGGAACTGGTGACGCTTGCAGGAAGAGGCAATACTATAACACGGCAGAACGTAAGTTATGCACTGTCTCTTGCCATGGAGGAACGAAATCAGGTACTCACGGAAATAGATAAAGATTTTATCTGTAATACGATACAGGGAAGACCAATCAAACCCAAAACATTAGGACAGCAGGAATATGTAGAACAGATCCGAAAGAAAATGATCGTATTTGGAATCGGACCTGCAGGAACCGGTAAGACTTACCTTGCTATGGCAATGGCAGTTACCGCATTTCGAAATGAAGAAGTCAGCCGTATCATTCTGACCAGACCGGCGATCGAAGCAGGGGAGAAACTTGGATTCCTTCCGGGTGATCTTCAGAGTAAAGTAGATCCGTATCTGCGCCCATTGTATGATGCATTATATCAGATCATGGGAGCTGACAGTTTCGCAAAAAATATGGAACGAGGGCTGATCGAAGTGGCTCCGCTTGCTTATATGCGAGGACGTACACTGGATAATGCATTTATTATTCTGGATGAGGCACAGAATACAACACCGGCACAGATGAAGATGTTTCTGACCCGTATTGGTTTTGGCTCTAAAGTGGTTGTTACCGGTGATGCGTCTCAGAAAGACCTTCCGAGAGATGCAGTATCTGGTCTTGATGTGGCGGCAAAGGTCCTTAAGAAGATAGATGATATTGGATTTTGCCAGCTTACCAGCAAAGACGTTGTACGTCATCCGCTGGTACAGCAGATCGTACAGGCATATGAAGATTACGAAAAGAAACAGAAACCGTCCAGAAGTACCGGTGGTACAAGGACAGTCCGGAGGAAAAAGAATGACCATACAAATTGATTATGAAGCAGAACGTAAACTGGATATTGATTATGAAAAACTGGCATCAGAAGTCGCTGAGCATATTCTTGAGACAGAGAACTGTCCTTATGATGTCTGCGTAAATCTTGTGATTACTGACAACGAAGAAATCAAACGGGTAAATACGGAATTTCGCTCAATCGGGGCACCGACAGATGTACTTTCTTTCCCGATGATCCCGTTTAAGACACCGGCAGATTATTCAGTGATCGAGGGCGATGACAGCTATTTTGATCTTGATACAGATGAACTGATCCTTGGGGACGTTATGATCTCTGTAGATAAGGTCTATGCGCAGGCAGAAGAATATGGACACAGCACAGAGCGGGAATTCAGTTTCCTGTTTGCACACAGTATGCTGCATCTGCTCGGCTATGATCATATGGAACCGGATGAGGCAGCGGTAATGGAGGCCAAGCAGGCAAAGGCACTGGAGGATCTGGGAATTACCAGGTGATGATCACCATCTGAAAGGAGAACATCTATGAAGAAGAAATTTCTGGCAGCAGTTATGGCATTGGTTATGATAGGAACGACACCTGTTGGTGTATTTGCTGATACTATGGTGAAAAGCTACCTTACAGGACTGGATGTTCCCGAATCGGAAGGCCGGGTACGCCCGGTAGCGGTTATGCTGAATAATATTAAGCAGGGATGCCCACAGAGTGGAATCGCGAATGCCGGTGTTGTGTATGAGGCACCTGTAGAGGGCGATATTACAAGACTGATGGGAATTTTTGAGGATTATAAAGATCTGGAACGGATTGGTTCCGTCAGAAGCTGCAGAGATTATTATATCTTTTATGCGAATGAATTTGATGCAATTTATGCACATTATGGACAGTCTGCTTTTGCACTTCCATATTTTGAACAGCATCTGATCGACAATCTGAATGGCGTGAAACTGGGAAAAATCTGTTATTTCAGGAGTACTGACCGTAAGGCTCCGCACAATGCTTATACAACATATGACCTGCTTCAGCAGGGTATAGACAAGATGGGATACCGCAGAGAATACAAAGAAGATTATGATGGACACTATGTGTTTGTACCTGATGGAACTGAAAACACACTTTCGCAGGGTACATCCGCACAGGAGATACATTTTGATAATTTTACAGTGAATCATCCATGGTTCGTTTATGATGAAAATACAAAAAAATACAGCCGTTTCCAGTATGGGGCGGCACAGATTGATGATCTTACCGGCGAACAGCTGACCTGTGATAATATTCTGATCCAGTATTCTTATGTAACGACTTACGAAGGTACAAGTTATAAGGATATTGAGACGATTACAGACCGCGATGGAAATTCCGGTGGACGAGGCAAATATATCACAAGAGGGAAAGCAATCGATGTCACCTGGCAGAAAGATTCCCCATGGGGTGTGACTCATTATATTACAGATGATAATCAGGAAGTTCAGCTGAATCCGGGAACGACCTGGGTGGAGATCGTACAGGATGACAGAGTGGATGATATCAGCTATCAATAGAGAACAGAGACTGTTTACAGGTGATGACCTGAAACAGATCGCAGAAGAAATTACTGGAGAATAAATACCATGAATTATCGTGAGTTACTGAAAGACAAAAAACGTGTTGTGATCAAAGTTGGTTCTTCCTCTTTGATCCACAAGGAAACAAATAAACTGGATCTTCGTAAACTGGAAGTGCTTGTAAGGGAACTGAGTGATCTTCATAACCAGGGCAAAGATGTTGTCCTGGTTACTTCAGGTGCAGTGGCAGTTGGTGCATCTGCATTTGGCATGCATGAGAAGCCGACAGAACTTAAGAAAAAACAGGCATGCTCCGCAGTTGGACAGGCGCGTCTGATGATGATCTATCAGAAACTTTTTTCAGAGTACAACCAGATGGCGGCGCAGATTCTGATGACAAAGAATACGATGGTCAATAACCTGAACCGCAGAAATGCACGGAATACATTTGAAGAGTTGCTGGAGCTCGGGGCAATTCCGGTTGTTAATGAAAATGACTCCATTTCAAGCTACGAGCTGGAGATGCTGGAATCCTTTGGTGATAATGACACATTGTCAGCAGTTATCGCGGGATTGATCGGGGCGGATCTTCTGATCCTGCTTTCTGACATCGACGGACTTTTTACCGATGACCCGAATACGAATCCGGATGCAGAATTCATTGATACTGTCGAAGTACTGGATGAGAAACTTCTGAGTATGGGAAAAGGACCAAAGAGCAAGGTCGGAACCGGTGGAATGGCTACAAAACTGACTGCTGCCGAGATAGCAACGGCTGCAGGTGCGGATATGGTGATCGCGAATGGCCGGGATTTTCATGTGATCCACAAGATCATGGAAGGCAGAAAATATGGTACCTTATTTGCAGGAAACAAAAAAGAAGAGTTTTTCCTGATTGATTATATAGAAAAACTTCTCTAGGAGGAAATTATTATGATGGATAATGTGAAGATAGACCGAATCAATACTTTGGCACATAAAGCGAAGAGTGTCGGTCTTACAGAAGAAGAAAAAAAGGAACAGGCAGAACTTCGACAGGAATATCTGGCTGCCGTGCGCAAAAATCTCAGGACACAGTTAAATAATATTGATATTCAGGAAAAAGATGGTTCTATTGTAAATCTGGGTGAAAAATATGGAAGAAAAAAAGGTAATTAGAAAAAAGGTTTTTGCAGCACGAAAAGCGCATACCGATCAGCAGATTGATGACTGGAGCAGAAAGATCGCTGAAACAGTTACGGCACTTCCGGAATACAGCAACAGCCGGAGAATTCTTGCTTATGCGGATTATAATCACGAAGTTATGACAAAGTATATTATAGAAGCGGCATGGAATGATGGCAAAGAAGTTGCGGTTCCTAAAGTAGTTGGACAGGATATGGTATTTTATAAACTGACAGATTTTGCACAGCTTGAAAAGGGATATTTTGGTATTCCGGAGCCGGCAAGAGGTGAGATCGTTCAGTGGGAAGAGGCTCTGATGATCATGCCGGGAGTCGCGTTTGACAGGCAGAATCACAGAGTTGGTTATGGCGGCGGTTTTTATGACCGCTTCCTGGAAAAACATCCATATATCACAAGGGTTGCAGTTGCATTTGAATTTCAGATGATGTCAGAGGTACCGGTGGAGCCTACAGACATTTCACCGGAGATCATTGTTACAGAAAAAGAAATTTATAAATAAGCATTTTTTAAGGTTTTATTATTTAAAGGGACAGGAAATGTCCCGGGGAGGTTATGCTATGAATGAAATGCTGTTAGAGCTTGGACAAAATGCAAAAGAAGCAGAAAATATGCTGCGGACCATAACCACAAACAAAAAGAACCAGGTGCTTGCGGCAGTTGCGGAACATCTTGTGGAATGTACAGATGAGCTGATCAAAGCCAATGCTGTTGATGTGGAGAATGGAAAAAAGAACAATATGCCGGAAGGACTGGTAGACAGACTTCTTCTTACACCGGAAAGAATTCAGGGAATGGCAGAAGGTCTGCAGCAGCTGGTAGCGCTGGAGGATCCGATCGGTGAGGTAACCGGGATGAAAAAACGTCCGAATGGACTGCTCATCGGACAGAAACGGGTACCGCTTGGCGTGATCGGAATCATTTATGAAGCACGTCCGAATGTAACGGCGGATGCTTTTGGCCTTTGTTTTAAGACCGGAAATGTAGTGATCTTGAAGGGTGGCAGTGATGCAATCCATTCAAACGAAGCTATCGTGAAGTGTATTCGTGAAACCCTGAAAGCCAATGACATAACAGAGAATGCAATTCAGCTGATCCAGGATACTTCCCGTGAGACTGCTGCAGAATTTATGAAAATGAATGAATATGTGGATGTGCTGATTCCACGAGGCGGCAAGGGACTGATCAAAGCAGTTGTTAATCAGAGTACGATTCCGGTCATCGAGACCGGCACAGGAAACTGCCATATATATGTAGATGAGAGTGCTGATCTGAATATGGCGGTTGATATTATTATGAATGCCAAGACACAGAGAGTTGGAGTTTGCAATGCCTGCGAATCACTTCTGGTAAATGCGAATATCAAAGATGTATTGCTGCCGGTTCTTGCAAACCGTCTGAAAGAAAAGCATGTACAGATGCGCGCAGATAAAGAAGCCATGACGCTGATGCCGGGGGCTGTTGCAGCCACAGAGGAAGACTGGGGAACGGAATATCTGGATTACATATTATCGATCAAAGTAGTGTATTCTGTAGACGAGGCTATTGCACATATCAACCGGTACAATACAGGACATTCTGAGGCAATCATCACCAATGATTATACCAATGCCCAGAAATTCCTGGATGAAGTGGATGCAGCGGCGGTATATGTCAATGCTTCTACCAGATTTACCGATGGATTTGAATTCGGATATGGGGCAGAGATCGGTATCAGTACCCAGAAACTTCACGCCAGAGGACCGATGGGACTGCTTGCACTGACAACTACCAAATATATCATCTATGGAAATGGACAGATCCGTCAGTAACAGGGAATGGCAGATCGATATTTGTCGATAAGCTTTGCACAGAACACGCGATGTGTGATTTGACAATTACTGTATGCGTGTGTATAATAATTTACAGTTTAGACATGTAAACTTTTGAAGTTTTAAATACATGCCGAGGGTAAGATTTACATACTCACCATGGGAGGATTCAAATTGAGACGAAAACAGTTATATGCGATTATTTTAGCAGGAGCACTTGCAGCAAGCAGTGCACCGGCGGCTGTATTTGCTGCAGAAGGAGATGTGGCAGCTACAGCAGAGACATCAGAAGAAAATCCGGTTGATGGAGAAGCTGCAGCAGCTACAGAAGCACCGGCAGAACAGGCACCGGCAGAACAGGCACCGGCAGATACTACAGCAGCTACAGAGGCACCGGCAGAACAGGCACCGGCGCAGGAAGCTGCAGCGGCTACAGAAGCACCGGCTCAGGAAGCAGCACCGGCAGAGCAGACACAGCAGACTACAGAAGAGACACCGGCTACACAGGAAACACCTGTGGCAGAGACAACAGAAGCACCGGAAGCCGGAGAAACTGCATCAGGTGTTATGATTACAGTAGATGGAGTTACAACAGCTTATAAAGATATTCAGGATGCGATAAATAATGCACCAGCACCGACAACAGATGAAAATGGAAAAGTGCAGATTCCTGTAATTGAGGTAACGAAAGACCAGAGTATTTCTACCTCAATTACAGTTGAATCGGGAAAGCGTGTTTGTATTACAGCTACAGCTGCGGTCAATATCACAAGAGCAGATGGTTTTACTGATGAAATTTTTAAAGTTTATGGAAATGATAGTGAACTTGCATTAGATGTAGAAGGTGAAAGTGCAAGTCTTTCGCTTGACGGTACAGCAACGAATACAACTAAAACGCTTGTTTCAGTAAGTGATTCTGGGGCATTTGAAGTTTACAATGGTGTAGTTCTTACAAATAATAAGACAGACGATAATGGTGGAGCAATTACGAATGATGGTGGTAAACTTTATCTTGTAGGAGGTACTGTAACAGGAAATAGTGGTGCTAAGGGTGGTATTTATAGTAATACAACAGTTTGTATAGGGGTGTCCTACAGTACTGGTGCGAAAAGTGATATAAAAGTAGCAGATAATAAAAATGGGCAAGATGCAACTGTGAATTTATATGTAGAGCTTTCTGATGCATCAAAAGTTCCTGTCAAAATAACGGGAGCGCTTGCAGATACAGCATCTATTGGATATACAGATGCTTCTCCAGCAATTGATAAAAAAATTATAACAATTGGCAAAGATACATCAGATAATTCTCTTGTAAGTGCGGATGAATTTAAAACAGCAGTATCTAAGTTTACTTACGACGATAGTGAAAAATTTGTATTTGCAGAGTTGACTGATGGAGCAGATACTGTAACATTAAAAGCTGTGGATTCAAAGCCAGATCCAGAACCAGATCCGGTTGCATTTGTGATAAAAGAAACGGGAAGCGTTAGTTGGCCTGATTATACAACTGCAACAGCGTATTTTAATACAACTAATGATTGTAAGTGGTATTATGAACGGGTTAAAGAAGATGCTACTGTAAGTACAGTTGGTTTTAATGAGAGTAAAGCAATAAACAGTGCAAGCGCAGGAGATGTTCCGGTTAATGTAAAGAATATTCCGACAGGTAATTGGGCAATTGCTGTTTATGCAAAATCTCAGACGGATGGTACAGTGCAGGCTTTAAAGATTGTTTTAAACAATCGCCCGGCAACTACGTTTAAAATCTCAAAAGCATCAAATACAAAAGATGAATGGGATGATTATAATAATGTGACAGTATATTTTACTGCTTCACATGATTGTAAATATTATTATCAGATTATAAAATCTGATGCGAAGTCAGTAAGTTATTCTGACAGTAAGGCAATATATACAGCAAAAGCTGGTGATGTGGTTCATATTGATGTAAAGGATGTTCCAGACGGAGACGGTTATGCGATTGCGATTCTTGCGAGATCTACTCAGGATAATGCAATTAAAACATGTAAAATTACATTTAGAAATCGTCCGGCAAAATCTTCAACAGCAACTAGGAAAGCTAAAACTTATAGTGTAACCGATAATAAAGTAACTGGCTTGGAAAACCCATTGAAATTTTTCCCTAGCAAGAAATACGAATTTACTGTAACAGAAGCTGGTATGTCTGATGAAGCACCATATGTAGTAGGGGATGAAAGATATGCATTCCTTTATTGGAGTACAAGTTCATCAGGAAAGAATCCTCAAGCAAAGAAAGTAATTATGTCTTCAAAGGGAATTCCAGATGCGAATACCTACAAGATGTATTTGTTCTTCCAGAAATACAGATTTAATGGAACTGATTGGGTAAAGAAAGGTTCTCCTGAATCTATATCTACAGAGTTCTCATCGGCAGGCTATACAGACGAAGAACTGAAGGAATATCTTGAAGAAGCGAAAGAAAATGGAACGGAAATTCCGGGTTATGAGAATGGCTCCGGCTCCGGTGATGATGCGGATGCAGAACTGACAGCAACTGCTGCAGCATCTGAGAAAGATGCAGGTTCCAAATCTAAATCTGCGGTATCTACAGCCGATGAATCACCGATCGGAACAATGTCTGCACTGGCAGCACTCTCCTTACTGGCAGGCGGATATATCGTTGTTCGCAAACGTAAAAAAGAAGAACTGTAATTTAATTCTGATTAAATACAAAAAGATTTGAGAGACAGGTCATTTTGGCCTGTCTCTTTTCATATAATAGTACAGGAACCC
>ERZ1673722.929-NODE-929-length-33663-cov-6.685968_pt1 | contig 33663 bp, 30 predicted proteins | sample MGYA00580222_ERZ1673722 | MGnify/ENA primary metagenome ERZ1673722 (study PRJEB41218, sample SAMN15661750) | gut metagenome | host: Homo sapiens | place: Canada: London | collected 2015-08-20/2019-03-30 | study: EMG produced TPA metagenomics assembly of... | reverse complement strand
CCATGCGGTTTCGTGCCGCTTCGTCAATCTTAGCGCAATACTGTCTTACGTACACACAGCAATGGCGAGGAATTTTTCGCTTTATTTTACTTCTCAGTCCATTTCCAGTTAGCGACTTCGGGAAGGTCTACGCCGTACTCAGCGATGTACTGAGCATGCTCGACGAGCTTATCCTTCATCTGCTGGACGAGGTACGCGCCGCGGTTGCCAAGCTGCGGGAGATTATAGACCGCAGACATGACGAGGTTGAAGCGATCCAGTCTGTTAAGGACTCTCATGTCGAAGGGCGTGGTGATGGTGCCCTCTTCGATGTAGCCGCGGACGTGGATGTTCTTGTTGTGGCGTCTGTAAGTCAGCTCATGGATGAGGCTGGGATAGCCGTGGAAGGCGAAGATGATGGGCTTGTCGGTGGTGAAGATCATGTCGTAATCTCTCTGCGACAGGCCGTGCGGGTGCTGCTCCTCGCTCTGGAGACGCATCAGGTCAACGACGTTGACAACGCGGATGCGCAGTTCGGGGAACGCGCTGCGCAGGATGGTGACGGCGGCCAGGGTCTCAAGCGTCGGCGTATCGCCGCAGCAGGCCATGACGATGTCAGGCTCCTGACCCTCGTCGGTGGATGCCCACTGCCAGATGCCGATGCCCTGAGTGCAGTGCTTTACGGCCTGCTCCATAGTCAGCCACTGGGGACGCGGATGTTTGGAAGCGACGATGACGTTCACGTAGTTGCGGGAGCGGATGCAGTGGTCAAAGCAGCTCAGCAGGCAGTTTGCATCCGGCGGCAGGTACAGGCGGACAACGTCGGCCTTCTTGTTGGCGACGTGGTCGAGGAAGCCGGGGTCCTGATGCGTGAAGCCGTTGTGATCCTGCTGCCAGACGTTGGAGGCGAGAACATAGTTGAGCGACGCGATCTTCTGACGCCAAGGAAGCTGATTGCAGACCTTGAGCCACTTTGCGTGCTGCGAGAACATGGAGTCAACTATGCGGATGAACGCCTCATAGCTGTTGAAGAAGCCGTGGCGGCCGGTGAGCAGGTAGCCCTCGAGCATACCCTCGCACACATGCTCGGAGAGCATGGAGTCCATGACTCTGCCGTCGGGGGCGAGATGATCGTCGGTGTCGTAGGCTTCGCCGTTCCAGACGCGGTCGGTCTCCTCAAACACAGCGTTCAGACGGTTGGAGTTCGTCTCGTCGGGGCCGAAGGAGCGGAAGTTGCGCTCCTTGTCGTTGAGCTTGTAGATATCGCGCACGAAGTCGCCGAGTACGGACATATCCTGCGCCTCGACGCTGCCGGGGAAGGGAATATCCACGCCGTACTCGCGGAAGTCGGGCATGCGCAGATCCTTCAGCAGCAGACCGCCGTTCGCATGGGGATTCGCGCCCATGCGGCGGGTGCCCTTGGGCGGGAAGTCGAGCAGCTCCTGCACGGGAGTGCCGTTATCGTCGAACAGCTCTTCGGGATGATAGGAATGTAGCCACTGCTCGATCTGGCGGATATGCTCGGGGGAATCGGGCTGAATGGGAACCTGATGCGCGCGCCAGTAGTTTTCGACCTTCAGGCCGTCAACATATGCCGGACCTGTCCAGCCCTTCGGGCTGCGGAAAACGATCATCGGCCAGCGGGGGCGGTTCATGTTGCCGTTCTCTCTTGCGTCCTTCTGATAGGCGAGGATCTTCTCGATGCACTCATCAAGAGTGTCCGCCATGAGGCGGTGCATCTCGGCGGGGGCGCTGCCCTCGACAAAGTGCGGCTCCCAGCCGCAGCCGCGGAAGAAGTCCTCAAGCTCTTCATGCGAAATGCGCGCGAAGAGGGTGGGGTTTGCAATCTTGTAGCCGTTGAGGTGGAGTATCGGCAGCACGGCGCCGTCAGTCTTGGCGTTGACGAATTTATTGAGCTGCCAGGAAGTTGCGAGCGGGCCGGTCTCTGCTTCGCCGTCGCCGACGACGCAGGCTGCGATGAGGTCTGGGTTATCGGTCACGGCGCCGAAGGAGTGGGCGAGGGAGTAGCCCAGCTCGCCGCCCTCGTTGATGGAACCCGGGGCCTCGGGCGCAACATGGGAGGGGATGCCGCCGGGGAAAGAGAACTGCTTGAAGAGCTTCTGCATGCCTTCCTTGTCGCGGGAGATGTTGGGGTAAACCTCCTGATAGCTGCCGTCCAGCCAATCCTGAGCGACCATAGCGTTTCCGCCGTGGCCGGGGCCGGAGATATATATCATATCAAGGTCATATTTTTTGATAACTCGGTTGAGGTGAGTGTAGATAAAGTTCTGACCGGGCACGGTGCCCCAGTGGCCGACGATCTTTTTCTTGATGCTCTCTTCGGTGAGCGGTTTCTGCAGCAGAGGATCGTCAAGCAGATAAAGCTGGCAGGCGGAGAGATAATTGGCCGCGCGCCAATATGCGTCCAGCGTGGCCAGCTCCTGCTCGGTTGCCGGGCAACGGGATTCAATGTCCATGTTATGACCTCCTGAATTTTTATTTTGGATGTCTGCCATCCACGGCTTCATATTAGCAGGAATACATGCTGCGTTCAAGATGGACAGTTTCGGCATTTTTAACAATTTTTACGTCTGAAAATGAATTTTGTGCATCTTGACGACCAAAAATCCGATGGAATATTCCTGCACGCTGCCGTATTCTTACAAAAAATATAGCCAAAGGAATGATGCCCATCATACCTTCGGCTATACATTTATCTGTCAATTTCTATACTGCCGCCGTTTGTGAGATCGCGTCCGTCGAGCAGTATCAGCTTTTCGGCCAGCAGCCGCGCAAATCCGCTTATTATCGCGGACGCCGCGATAAGCTCGTCCGTATTCTGCACGGCAAGCTCCGTGCGGTCTTCGTGATTCAGCAGGACAGCACCGGCCATGCGCACCTGATCCACAAAGTATCCCGCAGTCACCTGATGGCGCTGGGAATAACGTTCATAGCGCGCCCTCAGCTCTTCATAGGACAAGCCCATCGGGATCAGCTTCTGCACCATCGCAATGCTGAGACTCTGCTTGAGTGTGCATATCATGATAAGATACGCGATGTGCTGACGGTAATATTTCTTCTTTATCGGCTCCGGCATGACGCGCGTGCGGACGTAGTTATTTATTGTAGCGGCGGTGATTATCTGTTCCTCCTTCAGCTCCGGAGGCATATAATCAAGATACTGCTTGAGCAGCTGCACCGTCTGCTCCATGTACAGGCCAAAATCCGGAATGTCGTCCCATGCGGGGAGGCGGAAGCGCTCAAGATATTTTTCCCAGCGGCGCAGCTTTCCGGCTATAAGTGCTTTGTCGTATCCCATGTATCCATAGCTCCCTTATCGATGTATGTTGTCATTATAGCATAAAATTCACGGATTGTAAATAATCTCGTGCTGGCATCTACTTGACTTAATGTTGAGGATATGTTAATCTAATGATGCTCATTAGATGACAAGGAGAAAAATATTATGTATATCATAATGACAGATACATCTGCGAATCTTGAACCGGCTGACTTAAAAAAGTGGGAGATTGAAGATCTGCCGCTGACCTACATGGTGGACGGCAAGTCGCCGCTCGATTCCGGAGACGCTGCATTTGACGGCCCCGCGTTCTACGCGGCGATGCGCGGCGGCGCGAAGGTAGTCACCTCGCAGGTCACGCCGCAGACATATATTGACGCGATGACCCCGTTCCTGAAAGAAGGAAAGGACGTGCTGTTTATCGGCATGTCGTCCGGTATAAGCGGCTCGTACAACTCCGCGCAGATAGCCGCAAATCAGCTGCGCGAGGAGTTCCCCGCCTGCAAGATATACACCATAGATACGCTCAGCGCCTCGCTCGGCGAGGGGCTGCTGGTCGTCAAGGCGGCGGAGAACCGCCGCAGCGGCATGAGCATCGAGGAAAACGCGGCAGAGATAGATAAGCTGCGCCATAATATGTGCCAGGTGTTCACGGTCGATGATCTTAAATACCTGCGTGGGACTGGACGGCTTTCGAGCATCAAGGCCGCGGTCGCGTCCGTGCTGAACATAAAGCCGCTTCTCAAGGGCGACACTGAGGGCAAGATCGTCTGCTTTGAAAAGACCCGCGGCAGAAAGAACGCCATCAAGGCGCTGGCGCAGCAGTATGACGAGATGGTGCGTGAGCCGTATAATCAGTGCATCGGCATCGCTCACGCTGACTGCACCGAGGACGCCGAGCAGCTGATAGAGCTGCTCAACCGCAACAATCCACCGCACGAGATCATGCTGGTCTGCTATGAACCTGTTACCGGCTCGCACGTCGGACCCGGCACGCTCGCGCTCTTCTTCCTCGGCAGCGACGAGTTCAGAAGCAAATAAAAAGAGTAAAAAGAGATAATAAAACCGCCATGCATCTTCAAAACTGCATGGCGATTTTTTATGATAATCTGCTTCGCTTGCCGTCGGCGGGCGGGATGTACCCGTAGGCGATGTTGGGATTGATCTTTTGCAGCTCCGCGTGGATGCGGTCAACGTCCTCTTCTTTGTTGAAGATGAGGTTTGCAAACTCCTTGCCGTCGTGTACAAGAATGAGACGGTAGTAGTAATAAGCGGGGCTGTCGTCCGGCTGACACTCGCTTATGCGGGTGAAGGTACGGTCAATGTAATCGTACGGGACGTAGTACTTGACGCCGAGGTCGCGGTAATACATGCACAGCTTGCCGAGACGGACGCGGCCTATCGGCTCCGCTGCGTTATAATCGTCAATATGCTCCTGATCGCTTATGCGCCTTTTGTCAACGCCTTTGAATTTCAGCCTGCCGAACAATGCGCTCCACCGCCTTTTTTCTGAAAAATATTTTTCTCATAGAATTTTTCGGGCAGCTTGCGGGAGAGAATGGTGCCGAGAACACCGGCGATGATGCCGACGATGACGCCGGCCAGTACGTCGGACGGGAAGTGAACGACGAGGTATATGCGGGCAAGCCCCATAAGTATCGCAAAGATGTACGCCGTCCAGCTCACACGCTTATCGCCGACCATGAATACGGCGGTCATCGTTGCGAAGGCGGCGGTGGTGTGACCGGAGGGGAAGCTCTTGTCGCTCTCAACGTTCTGCCCGACCAGCAGCCAGAACTGGTAGAAAATGCTGCTATCGTCCGCATACGGGCGCGGCCTCGCTATGAGCACCTTAAGGATGCAGTTCGTGAATATTGCCCCGATGGCGACGCCGAAGAGCATGGCCGTACCGAAACGGCGGGTCTTTTTGAACAGCATCAGCGCGATGGACAGCAGGACGAGGATGATGCCGTCATGGCCAAGGAACGAGATGAACTCGAAAAACGGCGTGAAGAAATCGCCTGCCCAGAGATAGAGATTATGTACTGCGGTAGTTATGCTCTGGTCAAAGCCCGCGAACACGGTGTTGATCCAGAGCGCAGCTGCGGAAGCTTGCATGAAAACAGTCCTTTCAGTTTTTATTGACTGCTGCTATCATACCACACGGATAAACAAGCGTCCACTTAAAATTTGCATAATTGCCCGTTTTATACACAAAATACCTGTGGATTGGAGGTATGACCATGAAACGATTCATTGCATCCGCGGCGGCGCTGTTAATGCTTCTGACAGGGCTGATCGCACTTGAACCCAAGGCTGAGGCTGCGGGCAGCGCGCCGGTCGCGGCAAACCTAGAGCTTACGACATACCGCGGCGTTTCCGTCGGCGGGCAGCTGGCGGCGTACGATCCGGACGGCGGCGAGCTGACCTTCGAGATAACCACGCCGCCGGTGAAGGGTACTATCGAGCTTTTCGACGGCGGCAGCTTCATCTATACTCCCGCCGGGGGAAAGAAGGGGCGCGACTATTTCGGGTATAAGGCGATAGACTCCGAGGGCAACCGTTCGCAGGAGGCAACCGCGATAATCCGCATCGAGAAGCAGAAAAAGAGCATCGAATACGCGGACATGTCCGGACGTGCGGAGGAATACGCCGCACTGCGCCTCGCGGAAACGGGCGTGTTTACCGGCGAGAAGCTGGGGGAGCGGTACTGCTTTTACCCTGAGCGGGAGTTGAGCCGCGGCGAATTTCTGAGTATGTGTATGCTCGCGGCGGGGGAGGACGCGTTCCCGAGCGTGCTGTCCACCGGCTTCGGCGACGATGCGTCCATCCCGACGTGGATGAAGGGCTATGTGACGACCGCTGTGATGTGCGGCGTGATAGACACCGCGGCGGAGAACGAGAATTTCTCTGCGCAGGAGACGATATCCGGCGGGGACGCGGCGCTGATACTGAACGCCGCGATGGCGTATCAGGACGTATCATATATAAAGCTGAACGCTGAAATGGATGAGGAGCTGGCTCAGGCCTGCGCGAATCTCATTGCCTACGGCGTAGTGGAGAAAAATTTCCTCCCCGGCGAAAAAATGACGCGCGCCGAGGCCGCCGTACTTCTCGCGGCAGCGCTGGACGGCGCGGCGTAATATGACGAATATAATTTATGCGGGATGTTCTCATCCCGCATTTTTGCTATTTATTGAATTAATTTTCGCGTATTATGCCGTGCATGAAGCCGTCGAGCGCGGCGGTATGTATGTCCCCGGCAATAACTTTCCCATCTATAATATATATGGTAATTATAACGCTCTCGCCGCAGTCGGGGTAATTCGTCAGCAGGTAGCTGTACTGCTCGCAGCGCTTCCCGCAGTATGCCTCCATGTCGAAGCCCTGCTCCCGCTGCATGCGGTTATACTCCGCCATTATCCCGTCAAAGCTTTCGGGAATAGTGATGCTGTGGAACTCCTCCGTGGAGGTATCTATCTCCCAGCCCAGATTTTTCAGGAACTTTTCGCGGTCTGCCAACGTCGTAAAATTTGTGCGGCTGTCGATCCGCCACTTGACGAATATGAGCGCCAGAAGCAAAAAAGCCGCTCCGGCGACTATGAGCAGCGCTTTTTTGCGTGTAAAGACTGAACTTTTTGTGAACATCTCCATCACCTCGCTTATATGCTATTCAAAAAGAGCGCGGTGTATGTTATAATGCGGGGCATATGATTTTTGAATTTCGGGAGGATGCTATGCCTCTGATGCGATTGGATAAGTTCCTGTCGGAGCTTGGCGTGGCCTCGCGCAAGGAACTGCGGCAGATAATAAAGAGCGGGCGCGTGCTGGTAAACGGCGCGGCGGTCAACGCTCCTGAATATAAGCTCGACCCGGAGCGGGACACGGTAGTCCTTGACGGCGAAACGCTCAGCTATGTGAAGTTTCGCTATTTCATGCTTGATAAGCCGTCCGGCGTCCTCAGCGCTACCGAGGACAGGCGGCAGAAAACGGTTCTCGACCTGCTTCCGCTGGAACTGCAGGCGCTGGAGCTGTTCCCGGTAGGCCGCCTTGATAAGGATACGAGCGGGCTTTTGCTGCTTACAAATGACGGAGATTTTGCTCATCGCGTTATTTCGCCGAAATCCGAGGTGGAAAAACTGTATTATGCTAAGGTAGACGGCGTTCCGGACGAGAGCGACGCTGCGGCGTTTGCGGAGGGCATAGTTCTTGGCGACGGGACGAAGTGCTTGTCGGCAAAGCTTGAGCCGCTGGGCGGCGGGGAATGTCTTGTCACGGTCATGGAAGGTAAGTACCATCAGGTGAAGCGGATGCTTGCCTCGCGCGGGAAACCGGTGCTCGAACTGCGGCGTCTGGCAGTCGGCGGCTTGGCGCTTGACGCGGCGTCGGAGCCGGGGCAGTGGCGCGAACTGGGCGAAGACGATTTGTGCAGTGTGTTTTTGGGCAGAAAGCAGTAAAAACTGCCTGTAATTTCAACGCTTTTTGAGCGTATAGGAGACAAAAGAAAAAAAGTTCACAAAAAATCTTGACGATTTCTATTGAAAATCACATAAAATGGAGTTATTATATATAAACAGATAATGCGGGAGTATGGCAAATTGGCCATAACGCAGAGGAGGCAGATTTATGTCAAGTAGAATTTTCCAGAATGTGATTATTCAGATGAAGGACGCCATCGACAGAACTATCGGCGTAGTGGACGATCAGGGCTTTATCATAGCTTGCAGCGAGCTGTCAATGATAGGCTCGCGGCTTGACGAATTCCATGTATATGAGATGGAGGCGTCCGAGCAGCCCGTGTCCATAGGCAGCAGAACCTTCTGCCCGCTGCTTTCGAACGGTTCAAGATTTGACTTTACCTCTTTTGTGGATGGCAGCGATTCCGTCGCGAGGACGCTCTGCGCCGTCGCGGCCGTGGCCTTCAACGAGGCCAAGAGCAATTACGAGGAGAAGCACAACAAGGCCGCCTTCGTAAAGAACATTATCTCCGACAATATCCTCCCCGGCGACGTCTATGTCCGCGCGAAGGAGCTGCATTTCGTCACGGACGAGCCGCGCAGCGTCCTGCTCGTGCGCCAGATGGAAACTTCCGATGTCGCCGCGATCGAGACGATACAGAAGCTCTTCCCCGATAAGCAGCAGGACTTTGTCCTCAGCATCAATGAGTCCGACATCGTCGTCGTCAAGGCGCTCCCCTCGGCGGAATGCCCTGAGGTTATTGCAAGCACAGCGGCACTTATCGAAAAGACTTTGCTTGACGAGCTTGGCATCAAGTGCGTTATAGGCATCAGCACGAACGCGCATCATCTGCGCGAGCTGGCGGATCGCTATAAGGAGGCGCAGGTCGCCATCGAGGTCGGCCGCGTGTTCGAAAGCGAAAAGACCATCATCAATTACGAGAGCCTCGGCCTCGGCCGCATCATCTATCAGCTCCCGACTACTCTGTGCGAGATGTTCCTCAACGAAGTCTTCAAGAAGAATCCGATCGAGACGCTGGACGAGGATACGCTGGAGACCATCAACAAGTTCTTCGAGAATAACCTCAACGTCTCCGAGACTTCCCGCAAGCTCTACGTGCACAGAAACACTCTGGTGTACCGTCTTGAGAAGATCAAGAAGATCACCGGCCTTGACCTCAGAGAGTTTGACCACGCGATAGTCTTCAAGGTGGCCATGATGGTCAAGATGTATCTCGATTCTCTCAACAGCAGCAAGTACTGATCACCGCCGCTTTCCGACGGCAATTACCTCTCACGAGGTTTTACATATATTTATAAACGAAAAACAACACATGAGGCCGCCGGCACAACGGCGGTATCCGCGGCGCCTTGACCCGATCCTGACTGCCGCATGAGGATCGCGGTGTATCTGCGTGCGGATAGAGCGGCAGATTGGAGTAAGAGTTTATGGTTCAAATGAACGATGTGAGAAAGATCTACGACAGCAGCGGGACTCTCGCGCTCGACGGCGTGGATCTGACCATCAACGAGGGTGAGTTTGTGTTCCTTGTCGGCCCCTCCGGCTCCGGCAAGACTACTATTATAAAATTGCTCACCGGAGAGATCCAGCCCACCGAGGGCACCGTTATCGTCAATGATTTTGATCTCGGCAAGCTGAAGCGGCGCAAGCTGCCCAAGATGCGCAGAACGCTGGGCATTATCTTTCAGGATTTCCGACTGATAGATAACATGAACGTGTACGATAACGTGGCGTTTGCGATGCGCGTCGTCGGCGCGTCGGCGAAGGAAATAAAAAAGCGCGTACCGTACGTGCTCGAGCTGGTCGGCCTTGAGGGCCGTGAGAAGCGCCTCCCGCAGGAGCTTTCCGGCGGCGAGCAGCAGCGTGTGGCCATTGCCCGCGCGCTGGTCAACAGCCCGCGCATGATAATCGCGGACGAGCCTACCGGCAACCTTGACCCTGTGCGCTCGCTGGAGCTTATGCTCCTTCTGGAGAAGATAAACGAGATGGGAACTACGATACTTGTAGTCACCCATGAGAAGGAACTGGTCAACGCCTTTTCCAAGCGTGTCATAACCATTGACGGCGGCCATGTGATCAGTGACGGAATGGACGGGTATTACAGCTATGAGATTGAATAGATGCGGCTATCTTATCCGCGAAGGCTTCCGCAGCATAGGCACGCACGGATTCATGTCCTTCGCCTCGGTAACTATTATAATGGCCTGCCTTATAATCATGGGCAGCGTGTCGCTGCTCTCCGTCAATATTGACGCTCTTATAAAAGACCTTGAGAACGAGAACGAGGTCGTCGCTTTCGTCGATGAAAACATCGAGGACGAGGAGCAGGCCAAGGCCATCGGCACGGCGATAGAGGAGCTCCCGAACGTTATGGACGCGGAGTTTGTCAGCCGTGACACCGCGATGGACAACTTCATGAGCAACTATGACGACGACATGATGGTCGGCATAGACGCCACCGTTTTCAAGCACCGTTTCGTTATCCACCTCAACGACATCTCGCTCATGGCGCAGACGCAGAACGAGCTGAAGAACATCGACGGGATCGTGAAGGTCAGAGCGCATCTTGACTACGCGAAGGCCTTCGTGACGATAAGGAACATTGTCAGCGTAGTTTCGCTCATCCTTATTGTTATCCTTGTCTTTGTCTCCGTGTTCATCATGTCGAACACCATAAAGCTCGCCACCTTCGGCCGCCGCGAGGAGATCGCGATAATGAAGATGGTCGGCGCGAGCAACGCCTTTATCCGGCTCCCGTTTATTGTCGAGGGTCTTGTCCTCGGCATGCTCGGCGGCGGCCTTGCGTTCCTTGCTGAGTGGGGACTTTATAATCTTGTCACCGGCAAGATCGTCACCTCGCTCACCGGCAGCCTCATCAGCGTCATCCCGTTCAGTTCCGTGTCTCTCACGGTGTTCATTGTCTATATGGCGACTGGCATCCTTGTCGGCGCGTTCGGCGGCGTTAACGCTATAAAGAATTATCTGAAGGTTTGATTTGCCCGATTCTCGGAAGGAGAAGTAATGAATAACAAAAAAGTTGTGTCCGTCATAGCGGTTCTCATGGCTGTGCTCATGGTTCTGTCCCTCGTGCTCAGCGTCCTGCCCATCGCCGCAAATGCGGTCAATCAGGCCGATATCGACGCTATCGAGAAGCAGAAGGACGCTCTTACGGACAAACGCACTACGATCCAAGAGAAGATAGACGCGCTGAAGGAACAGCAGGCGAGCGTGCTTGAACAGAAAGCCGCGCTCGACGAGCGCAACGAATACACGGCCGAGCAGCTCAAGCTCGTTCAGGAGCAGATCGACATCTATACCGGACTTATCAAAGAGAAGTCCAAGGAAGTCGATGCTGCCAAGAAGAAAGAGGATGAGCAGCTCAAGCGTTACCGCGAGCGCGTGTGCGCGATGGAGGAGAGCGGCGGCTACGGCTATAACATTCTCGCCATCATATTCAACTCCGGCAGCTTCGGCGAAATGCTCTCCGCTATCGACGATATGAACGAGGTCATGCAGAGCGACCGCGAGCTTGAACAGCAGTACATAGACGCCCGCGAAGCGACCGAGAGCGTCAAGGCGGAGTACGAAGAGGCCAAGGCCGGATACGAGGAAAAGCAGGACGAGCTTAAGGCGGAAAAAACCGAGCTTGAGGATCAGCTCAAGGAGGCCGAGGAACTGCTGACCAGCCTCGAAGAGGATATAGAGAAGGCCGTCAAGGAATATGAAGTGGCGCTTGCGGCGGAAGCCGCGATGGCTGCAGAGATGAGCAATCTTGCCGCGCAGCTTGCGCGCGAGGCGGCGGAAGAGGCCGCACGGCGCGAGCAGGAGCAGCAGGGAAGCACTGGCGGTACAGGTACCGGAGATTCCGGCAGTACAGGCACCGGCGACGGCGGCGATTCCGGCGAAACTCCGGAGCAGCCCTCAACGCCCGATGAACCTGCGCCTACTCCTGCGCCCGCAGAGCCTACTCCGACTCCGACGCTGGAACCCTCGTCTCCCGTCACCGGAAGCCTTATGTGGCCTGTGCCCAGCAGCAATCTTGTCACCAGCCGTTACGGATGGCGCGTTCATCCGATAACCGGCACTGAGCGCTTCCACGCCGGTATCGATATCAACGGCTACGGCAACGCAGGCGGCGTCATCTATGCCGCGGACGGCGGCACGGTCGTGCGCTCGCGTTACAGCGATTCCTACGGCAACTACGTTATGATAAACCATGACGGCAACATGCAGACGCTGTATGCCCACATGAGCGGCACCGCCGTGAGCGAGGGGCAGACGGTTAATAAAGGCGATGTCATCGGTTATCTCGGCGAGACAGGCTGGGCAACCGGTGTCCATTGCCACTTTGAAGTGTATGTCGGCGGCTCTACCGTGGATCCGGAGGGATATTTCCCCGGCCTCCCGCATTGGAACTGCTGACGGCTGAGAAGGAGACTATATGACTAAAGCAAAGAAAAATTCAGTCATCGCGGTACTGCTCAGCCTGACTATGGTGTTCACACTCGTGCTCGGCGTCCTGCCGAACGATGCGCACGCCGTAACTCAGGCCGAGATCGACGCGCTCCAGGCGCAGAAGGACGCGCTCACCGCGCAGCGTCAGGAGAAGCAGGACATCGTTGATGAGTTGGAGAGCCAGCACGCAACCGTGCTTGAGCAGAAGCTTGCCATGGATGCGCGCAATCAGTTCACCCAGCAGCAGATAGATCTGACCAACAACCAGATAGAGCTGTACGGCCAGATGATAGAGGACAAGAAGCTCGAAGTCGAGGCCGCGAAGCAGCGCGAGGAAGAACAGCTTCAGCGCTACCGCGAGCGTGTCTGCGCAATGGAAGAGGACGGCGGCATGAACTACCTCGCCATCATCCTCCGTGCAAACAGCTTCGGCCAGCTCCTCACGCTGATGGACGACATCGGTGAGATAATGGAGAGCGACCGCAACCTTGAGGACGCTTACATAGCCGCCCGCGAGGAGACGGAGCGCGTTCAGGCCGAGTATGAGCAGACAAAGTCCGAGCTTGAGGCCAAGCAGGAAGAGCTTCGCGCCGAGCAGGAAGAGCTGCAGGCACAGATCGACGAGGCTACCGCGCTTATCGCCCAGATCGAGGACGATATGGAGAACCGCCGCGCCGAGTATGAGCAGCTCCGCAGCGCTGAAGATGAAGCGAGCGCCGAGATCGAGCGAATGATCGCCGAGCTTGAGCGCCAGAAGGAAGAGGAGCGCCGCCAGCAGGAAGAGAATAATAAGAATAACGGCGGCAACACCGGCGGAAATACGGGCGGCGGCGGGTACGCCACCGGAACATGGGGCTGGCCTTGCCCGTCCTGCTATTACATAACCAGCCGTGTCGGCAACCGCTGGCATCCGGTATCCGGCGTGTGGAAGTACCACTCCGGCCTTGATATCGGCGCACAGTACGGCGCCGCGATAGTCGCATCGGATGGTGGTACGGTCTCTCTTGCCGGAGTGAACGGAGGTTACGGCAACTGTGTCATGATCGACCACGGCAACGGGTACTATACGCTGTACGGTCACATGTCCAGCATCGCCGTGTCCTACGGACAAGTTGTCAGCAAGGGTGACACTATCGGTTATGTTGGCAGCACCGGCGTTACCACCGGCCCGCATCTGCATTTTGAGATACGCGAGGGCGGCGTCTGCATCGATCCGGAGCAGTTCTTCGGCGGTCTGTCTTACGCGCCTGACGCGGGCGACTGATATAATTTACAACCAACCGCTGGCAGGGGAATCACCTGTCAGCGGTTGGCAATGCCTTTTTAAGGGGGAACGTATATGAGCATATGGCAGCGGCTGCTCGCCGCGATAGGCAGAGTCCTGTCCGCATTCTTCAATATCCGCATCAAGCTCAAGTATGTCCTTGTGCTCGTCATTCTGCTCGTCGCGGGCTGCATCGGCGTCACCTATAACAGGATGATAAACGCCGTCGGCGGCAAGGCGGACTATGACGAGGCCATGCGCTATATTGAGATAAAGGATCTGGTTGACGAGTATTTCATCGATCCGGCTGACCGTACCGCAATGGGCAACAGCGCCGCGGCGGCCATGATAAGCGGCCTTGGCGACAAGTGGAGCTACTACATGTCCGCGGACGAATACCGTACGTATCAGCTATATTCGACAAATGAATATTCAAGCATAGGCATGTCAATAATGCAGGATGCAAACGGCGGGGGATATCAGGTCATCTCCGTCAATCCCGACACGCCTGCCGCCAAGGCCGGCATCACCTCCGGCATGATAATCACCGCCATCGACGGTGAGAGCGTCAAGGGGCAGGATATTGACAGTGTGCGTACAAAAATACGTTCCCGCATGAACACGCAGTTCATCGTCGAGGTCGGCGGGCGGGACGAATATACCGTTGACTGCACGAAAAATTACGTCAGCCCCGTCACATACCGCATGGAAAAGACCGAGGCGGGCTATGTCAAGATAGATAACTTCGAGGCCGGCAGCGGTCAGGACGCGATAAATGCCGTGGAGACTCTGCTCAGCCAGGGCGCAACGGCGCTGGTCATCGACCTGCGCGGCAACGCGGGCGGCCTTGCCGCCGAAACGCGCACCTTCCTCGATTACCTCCTGCCGGGCGGAACGCTGTTCGAGTCCGTGGACAAGGCGGGCAATAAGGTTCGCTACGAGTCGGATAACGTCTGCATCCAGCTCCCGATGTGCGTGCTCATCAACGCCGAGACTCATGCCGAAGCCGAGGTGTTCGCCGCCGTTATGAAGGAATTTCAGGCGGCAAGCCTTGTCGGCGAAGCCACTACGGGCGACACCCGTACCCAGTCTACCATCGAGATATCCGACGGCAGCGCGATGCGCATTTCTACCGGCAGCTATCTGACCGCCGGAGGCACCGACATCTCCAAGGCCGGCGGCGTGATACCCGACCGTATCATCTATAACAGCGACAGCTCCGCAACCGGCACAACGAGCGGCACTGTCGGTGAGAGCGACGGTACGGCCGTCAGCTCCAACGACGAGCAGCTCGTCGCGGCGCTTACGATGCTGAGTATGACTAATTTGAGTTGACACCGCGCACGGACGATTGTATACTATCTAAATCGGAAAAGCATTTCGGCATTTTAATTAAATTTTATTGAAGTAATTCGTGAAAAGGAGAACTGCTTTATGGCACAGCTTAGCAGATTCAAAATGAGTCAGGAGCGCCTTGACGCGCTTAAAGATGAGCTTTATTATCTGGAGACCGTCAGGGAAAAGGAAGTCGCGGAGCAGATCAAGGAAGCCCGCAGCTTCGGCGACCTCTCTGAAAACAGTGAGTACGACGAGGCAAAGACCGAGCAGGGAAAGCTGTATTCCAGGATCGCAGAGATCAAGGTTCTCATCGATAACGCGGAAATCGTCGACAATATCGACCATGACGCGCCGAAAGACACCGTCACCCTCGGCAGCATCGTCAAGGTGCGCGACATTGAGGACGACTATGAGGAGACCTACGAGATAGTCGGCTCGCAGGAGGCCAACCCCCGCGAGGGACGTATTTCCGACGACTCGCCGGTCGGCCGCGCGCTCAGAGGCCACCGTGCCGGAGAGCAGGTCACCGTTGAAGCACCTGCCGGAAATCTGAAGTTTGAGATAGTCAGCGTAGAGAATAAGTAATAGATAGAGGTAGAGTATGAGCGAAGTCAACAACAATCAGGCGCAGGATCTGTCCGAACTGCTGCAGATACGGCGCGATAAGCTGGCTGATCTCCAGCGCCGCGGCAAGGATCCGTTCAAGATAACCAAGTATGACGTCTCGCATCACAGCGAGGAGGTCAAAAAAGCCGTCGCGGAGCTTGAGGGTAAGACCGTCAGCGTCGCGGGCAGAATGATGTCCAAGCGCGTCATGGGCAAGGCGTCCTTCTGCCATGTGCAGGATCTTCAGGGCAATATCCAGATATACGTCGCGCGCGACATGATCGGCGAAGAGGCGTATGCCGACTTCAAGAAGTTCGATATCGGCGATATCATCGGCGTCAAGGGCGAGGTTTTTGTCACGAAAACCGGTGAGACATCCATCCGCGCGTCCGAGGTCGTGCTGCTGTCCAAGAGCCTTCAGATACTGCCGGAGAAATATCATGGCCTGACCAACGTTGACCTCCGCTACCGTCAGAGATATACCGACCTCATCATGAACCCCGACGTGAAAGACACTTTCATCAAGCGCTCCAAGATGATAAACTGCATCCGCCGCTATCTTGACGCGCAGGGCTTCATTGAGGTCGAGACCCCGATGCTCGTCGCCAATGCGGGCGGCGCTGCCGCGCGCCCGTTCGAGACGCATTATAACGCGCTGGACGAGGATGTGCGCCTGCGCATCTCGCTTGAACTGTACCTCAAGCGCCTGATCGTCGGCGGCCTTGAGCGCGTGTACGAGATCGGCCGCGTGTTCCGCAACGAGGGCGTTGATACGCGCCACAATCCTGAATTCACGCTCATGGAGCTGTATCAGGCGTACACCGATTATCACGGCATGATGGATCTGACCGAGAATATGTTCAGATACCTTGCGCAGGAGGTCTGCGGCTCTACGGTCATTACCTACGGCGAGAACGAGATCGACCTTGGCAAGCCGTTTGAGCGCCTGACCATGATCGACGCTGTGAAGCGCTACGCCGGAGTTGACTTTGACGCTGTGCCCGACACTGAGGCAGCCAAGAAGCTCGCCGATGAGCGCGGCATCGCATACGAGGCGCGCCACCAGAAGGGCGATATCCTCAATATGTTCTTTGAGGAATACTGCGAGGATAAGCTCATCCAGCCGACTTTTATCATGGATCATCCGGTCGACGTCTCTCCGCTTACCAAGCGCAAGCCCGACAAGCCCGATTACGTCGAGCGCTTTGAGTTGTTCGTCAATGGCTGGGAGATGTGCAACGCGTATTCCGAGCTGAACGACCCCATCGACCAGCGCGAGCGCTTCAAGGCGCAGGACGCCGCGGCCGCCGCGGGCGACGAGGAAGCCAACCACACCGATGAAGACTTCCTGAACGCGCTTGAGATCGGTATGCCCCCCACGGGCGGTATCGGCTACGGTATCGATCGCCTTGCCATGCTCCTTACGAACAGCCCCGCAATCCGCGACGTGCTGCTGTTCCCGACAATGAAGAGCCTTGATTCCGATAAGAAAGCCGCAAAGACCGCGGAGCCAGCCGTGGCGGAGCCGGAGAAGATAGACTTCTCCAACGTTGAGATAGAGCCGCTGTTCAAGGACTTTGTCGATTTTGAGACCTTCTCCAAGTCCGATTTCCGCGCGGTCAAAGTTCTCGCCTGCGAAGCCGTGAAGAAGTCGAAGAAGCTCTTGAAGTTCACGCTTGACGACGGCACGGGCGAGGAGCGCACCATTCTCAGCGGTATCCACGCTTATTATGAGCCGGAAGAGCTGGTCGGCAAGACCTGCATCGCCATCACGAATCTTCCTCCGCGCCCGATGATGGGTATCGAGTCCTGCGGTATGCTGATCTCCGCCGTGCACCATGAAAACGGCGAGGAGAAGCTGCACCTGCTGATGGTCGATCCCCATATCCCCGCCGGTGCAAAGATGTATTAATAGGTATAATTAATGGGCAATTCCAATCGGGCTTGCCCATTTTCTAAAATGAACGGAAAAGCAACTGGCCGAATTGAAAACGAGGAGATGACATGAAAAAGAAAATTGTTATAGTACTGTCTGTGATATTAATTTGTCTGATTGGCATTATTGTGTGGTACAATACCCCTCTTGGCTTGACGGATTTAGCTCCTGATGAAGTCATGGAAATTGTTGTTTTTAATGGCAATAGCGGAGAAACAATGCATATTACTGATGAACAGCAGATTCAGCATATTATACAGAATTTGAATGATGTCGAAGTGAAAAGGTCGAAGCCGTCTGTCGGATATATGGGATATAGTTTCAAAATGACCATTTATTTATCTGACGGAAACGAGGCAGACGGCTGGAACAATTTTATTATCAATTCAGAGAATACAATTAGAAAAGACCCGTTTTTCTATTCTGTTGTATCAGGAGAGATCGATTACGATTATATTGAGAGTATCGTAAAATAATCAACTTGCCCTTTGAGAAAGGCTAAACCCTTTTCTCAAAGGGCTTTTTCTGTTTTCACGGGCTGCACAATAAAGCGCAAATTCTCTCACGGGAGTGACGTGATTTGTGCAGAACGCGCGATATTGCACACGCAGAGAGAACAAAATTATGGAAAATTAATGGTTACAAAACAATGGTAAAAAAGACAAAAAGATACACAAACTTTCTCTTGATTTTTCGCCGAGATACCCCTATAATAATGTTGATCGGTGGTTAGAAGTGGTGAGAAATGGGGCAATGCCCCACGGAAAGGGGCGACGTTCCATGACGGGCGAATATCAGCATTCTCTTGACAACAAGGGGCGTCTCTTTATCCCCGCAAAGCTTAGGGACGAGCTGGGCGAGGTCTTTTTCGTCACTCTTTCCATGGATCGCTGCCTCAGCGTGTACAGCGCTGAGAACTGGCAGGTGTTTTCAGATAAGGTCAACGCCATGCCGTACGTCAAGCAGAGGAAGATGCGCCCGCTTTTCGCGTACGCCGCGCGCTGCGAGCTGGACAGTCAGGGGCGCGCACTCATCCCGCAGAACCTGCGCGATTACGCAGGGCTTGTGAAGAACGTCACCGTCGTGGGCTGCAATAACCACGCGGAGCTGTGGGACAGCGAGAACTGGGCGGCCGTGTATTCCGCGGAGACTACGCCGGAGAACATTGCGGCGGTTATGGAGGAGCTTGAATTCTGATGGACGAAGCGAAGCACGTTTCAGTGCTCCTGAACGAATGTATTGAAAATCTGAATATAAAACCGTCCGGAATATACCTCGACGGAACTCTCGGCATGGGCGGCCATTCCTATCAGATAGCGTCCCGCCTTACGACGGGCAGACTCATCTGCATTGACCGCGACGAGACGGCGATAGAGCGCGCCGGCAAGCGCCTTGCCCCGTTTGCGGATAAGATAACGCTTGTGCACGGCAATTTCTGCGACGCCGCGCAGATACTCGATTCCCTGAATATTCCAGAAGTTGACGGTATGCTTTTTGACCTCGGTGTTTCATCTCCACAGCTTGATGAAACTTGGCGGGGCTTTTCTTATATGCACGATGCGCCGCTGGATATGCGCATGGATTCCGAAGACAGCCTAAGTGCGTACGAAGTAGTGAATACATGGCCGGAGGACAGGCTGAACCGTATCCTCTGGGATTACGGCGAAGAGCGGTATGCCCGCCGTATCACGAACGCCATACTCACGGCGAGGGCGACGAAGCCGATAGAATCCACGCTGGAGCTGGTCGATATCATCAAAAGCGCCATGCCCGCGGCGGCACTGCGCGAAAAGCAGCACCCCGCGAAGAGGACATTTCAAGCGATACGCATCGCCGTCAATGATGAGCTGGGCGCGATATCGACTATGATGGAGACCGCGCCAGACAAGCTGCGTGTCGGCGGCAGGCTGTGCGTGATAAGCTTCCATTCGCTGGAGGACAGAATCATAAAAACCGCGATAGCCGCGCGCGAAAACGGCTGCACCTGCCCGCGCGAAGCGCCGGTATGCACCTGCGGCTTCGTGCAGACATTGAAAAGCGTAAAAAGAAAGCCGATACTTCCGTCTGAGGAAGAGATAAAGACAAATCCTCGCTCGCGCAGTGCAAAGCTCCGCGTCGCAGAGAGGGTTTGATTGATGGAGAAAAGGCTGAGTTTGACCCTGTTCCGCGCGATAATCGTGCTGTTCTCGTGCGTCCTGCTGGTGTTCACGATGCTTAACACCGTGAAGCTCGCGGCGATGAACGACAGAGCCGCAAAGACCGAAAAGGCGATAAAAGAATTATCGGTTGAAAACGACGTCCTGCTTGCTCAGTATGAGAGCAGTATGGGACTCGACGAGATAGAGCAATACGCGACTGAGGTGCTTGGGATGCAGAGGTGCGCTCCGGGGCAGATAGTATATCTGGAGACGCCGGAAGCTACGGACTGAGCCGCGAGTGGTATTTGGATAAGCTGCTGAATATATTTATATATCTTATCAGCAGGAGAATACCATGCCTGAGAATAATGCTAAAACTTCCGTGAAAACCGGCCCTAACCGGCAGATGCTCCGCCGCACGCTGTTTTTGATGGCAGTGTGCGGCATCGCCGCATTTTTGATACTCCTTGGGCGGCTGTATAAGCTGCAGATAGCAGACCATGAGTATTACGAAAAACTCGCCATAAGCCAGCAGCTGCGCGAAGCCCCCACAGCGGCGGCGCGCGGGAAGATTTACGACACGAACATGAACATCCTTGCCGTCAGCGCGACGGTGGATAACGTGTATGTCAGCCCTGCGGAGATCGAGATGTACGGCGAGGACAGGGCGCTCATCGCGTCGGGGCTTGCAGATATACTCGGTCTGGATTATAATGATGTATACGAAAAGACCGGACAGACCGGCTCATGGTATGTGACGGTCAAGCGCAAGATCGAGGCGGAGGACGCGGAGAAGATACGCGAGTTCAAATCCGAAAACAATCTTCGCGGTGTCCGGCTGGAGACCGACACAAAGCGCTACTATCCGAATTCCTCCCTTGCATGTCACCTTATCGGCTTCGTCGGTACGGACAACAACGGCCTGGAGGGCATAGAGGCGCAGTACGAGTCGGCGCTCGCCGGTATGGCCGGTCGGACAGTACGGACGACAAACGCCTACGGCACGGAGTTGCTGTTCGGCCAGTTCGAGGAGTTCTGTGCGGGCGAGAACGGATATGACGTCGTCACGACGATAGACTCTACCATCCAGTATTATATAGAGAAGCATCTCAAGCAGGCCGTTGAGGATTACGATATCCAGAACGGAGCCGGAGCGATCGCAATGGATGTGAATACCGGCGCGATACTCGCCATGGCCTCCATAGATGGCTATGATCTGAATAACTTCCTGGCCGTGAGCGATGAAGCTCAGGCTATGGTCGATGCGGCTGCCACCCCTGAGGAGGCGCAGGAGCTTCTTGCTGCGGCGCAGGCAAGGCAGTGGCGCAATAAGGCGCTCTCGGACACCTACGAGCCGGGGTCGACTTTCAAGATAATCACGCTCTCGATGGCGCTTGAAGAGGGAAGCGTGTCGGAAAGCGACAGCTTCTTCTGCGGCGGCAACGTCAGCGTAATAGGCCGCACCTCGCCTATACGCTGCTGGAAGAGCGGGGGGCACGGCTCCCAGACGCTCACGCAGGCGGTGCAGCATTCCTGCAACGTGGCCTTTGTGAACATCGGGCAGCGTGTGGGCGCGGAGACCTTTTACAAATACTGCGAGGGCTTTGGCTTCCTGAACCTCAGTTCTGATCCGGACGCGAACCTCACCGCGAAAACCGGCATCGATCTTGCAGGGGAGAGCGGCAGTATCTGGTGGAGCCAGAATACCTTCTGCTCGCCGAAAAATTTGTCGCAGCTTGCGGCGGCGTCATTCGGGCAGACTTTTACGATAACGCCGCTCCAGCTCATAACAGCCGTCAGCGCCTGCGTGAACGGCGGAAGGCTGATGAAGCCCTACGTCGTGCGCCGGATGCTCAATTCCGACGGATCGCTTGCCTATGAGCGCGAACCGACGCTTGTGCGCCAGGTCATCAGCGAAGAGACGAGCGCGAAGGTCAGGTCGATACTCGAGCGTGTCGTCGGGGACGATAAGGACGGTACGGGGCGCAATGCCGCCGTTCCGGGTTATCGCATTGGCGGCAAGACCGGAACCTCGGAGAAGGTCAGCCTTGAGGCACAGACCGGTGAGAAGGAATACATCGTGTCCTTCATCGGTTTTGCACCGGCGGAGGATCCGCAGATCGCGGTGCTTGTCTTTCTCGATACGCCGTCGAATAAATCCGGCATATACATAAGCGGCGGCCAGATGGCCGCGCCCGTCGTCGGAAACATGATGGCGGATATACTGCCGTATATCGGAGTTGAAGCGCAGTACAGCGAGGAAGAGCGCACCAGGATGGACGTTGCGGCACCGCAGCTTGTGGGCCTGAGCAAGGCGGAGCTGACCGCGGAGCTTCAGAACGCTGGGCTCAGATACCGCAGCATCGGCGAGGGCGAGACCGTCACCGCGCAGCTTCCCGAAGCCGGATGCAGCATAGCGGCGGGAAGCGAGATCATCGTGTACTTTGACCGCGAGCCGTCCGCTGATCTGGAGACAATGCCTGACCTCGGCGGCATGAGCTATGAAGAGGCGAGAGACACGCTGTCATATTATGGCATATATATTCGTACGGACAGTCTGGTGACCGACGCCGCGGGACAGAAGGTCAACGCGCAGAACATCCTCCCGGGGCGCAAGGTAGAGCACGGCACCGTCGTGGAGGTCACGCTCGTGAGCGGGGACTCCTCGCTGCTGGGCAGATATTAAAGGAGAAAAATATGAAACTTCGTGAGCTGATAAAGAACCTGAGCATAATAGAAATGAACGCCGACGCCGAGCTTGAGATAAGCGGCGTGAGCTATGATTCGCGCAAGACGGAAAAAGGGGATATGTTCGTCGCAATACGCGGCTTTGAGGCCGACGGGCACAAATTCATCCCGAAGGCCGTTGAAAACGGCGCGGCGGTGATACTCTGCGAGGAGAAGCCATCCTGCGATATACCCTATGTCCTGGTATCCGATTCGCGCTATGGTCTTGCGATAGTCAGCCGCGACTTCTTCGGCGATCCCGCCTCGGAGATGACGATGATCGGCATCACCGGAACCAGCGGAAAGACCAGCTCGAGCTACCTGATAAAGCACATGCTCGAGAGCAAGCTTGACGCGAAGGTCGGCCTTATCGGCACGAACGGGAACATGATAGGCGACGAGTTTCTGCACACCGAGCACACGACGCCGGAGAGCTACGAGCTGCACAAGCTCTTCCGCCATATGGCGGATTCGGGCTGCACGCATGTCGTGATGGAGGTGTCCTCCCACTCGCTGACGCTTGAGCGCGTGGCTGGAATACATTTTGACGTTGCACTCTATACAAATCTCTCGCAGGATCATCTCGATTTCCACGGGACGATGGAGGAGTACGCCGCAGCGAAAAGAAAGCTGTTCAGTATGTGCTCCCTCGGCTGCTTCAATCTTGACGACGCATGGGCGGACTTCATGCGCGACGGCGCATCCTGCCGCACGATGACATTTTCGACTGAGAAGAACGAAGCCGACCTCGTCGCAAAGGACATCCGCCTCACCGCCGACGGTGTACGTTTCGCCTCGGTCAGCGGCGACGAGATAAGCATGACGAAGCTCGGCATTCCCGGCATGTTCTCCGTCTATAACGCGCTCGGCACCATGTCCGTCGGCCTTGCGCTCGGCCTCAGCCTTGCCGATTGCTCTGACGCGATGTCCAGCGCAAAGGGCGTCAAGGGGCGGCTCGAGATCGTCCCGACGGGGCGCGATTTCTCGGTGGTCATAGACTATTCGCACAAGCCCGACGCGCTTGAAAAAGTCCTGAAAACGCTCAAGCCTGTAACGCGCGGCCGCCTTATCGCGCTGTTCGGCTGCGGCGGCGACAGGGATAAGCTGAAGCGCCCGATAATGGGGCGCATCGCGGCGGATAACGCCGACCTTGTTGTTGTGACGAGCGACAATCCGCGCACGGAAGATCCGGATGAGATAATCCGCGAGATAGTCGCAGGCATGAAGGATAAGCGCACGCCAACGAAAGTGATCTGCGACCGGCGCGAGGCGATAGCCTGGGCTATTGACAATGCGGCGCCAGGTGATGTATTATTGCTTGCCGGTAAGGGGCACGAGGACTATCAGGTCGTCGGCCACGAAAAGCATCATATGGATGAGCGCGAGATAGTAGCCGATTGTTTGAAGAAATGATCTGCCGCGCTCTGCGGGATAAAGTCAACACGGGAAGAGGAAAATACGATGACGATAAAGCTGATAAGTGCATTCATACTGGCCTTTTTATTCGCGACCGCGTTCGGGAAGTTCTATATACCGTGGCTGCGCAAGCAGAAGGCCGGACAGGAGATCAAAGAGAACGGCCCCACCTGGCACATGGCAAAGACCGGCACCCCCACCATGGGCGGCGTCATATTCATCCTCGCGGTGACATTTGTGTGCCTGACCATTGGCCTCCCCTCGCTTGTGAAGGGGAACTGGGTGCATATCTTTGTGCTGCTGTTCGCTCTGGTGTTCGGCGCGATCGGCTTTCTGGACGACTGGGAAAAGCTCAAGAAGAAGCAGAACCTCGGCCTGACCGCAAGCAAAAAGTTCCTGCTCCAGCTCGCGGCAGCACTGGTTTTCGTGCTGCTGATGCGCCGCATCGGCTACACGCGACCGAACCTCTATATCCCGTTCTTCAATAAAACTGTTCCCATGCCGGAGTGGCTGTATTTCGTGTTCGCGGCATTTATAATCGTCGGAACGGTCAACGCCGTGAATATAACCGACGGCGTGGACGGCCTTGCCAGCGGCACCTCCGTTCCCGTGTGCCTGTTCTTTGTATGCGTTACCGTTGCGTGGGGCGAGGAGTTCCTTGAACTCGGCATATTCGCATCCGGTCTCGCGGGCGGCCTCGTCGGCTTCCTTATGTATAATTTCAACCCCGCAAAGGTGTTTATGGGCGACACCGGCTCCCTGTTCCTCGGCGGAGCCATTGCCGCCATGGCCTTCGCGTACGATATGCCGCTGATACTCATCACTCTCGGCATCATGTATATCATCGAGACTCTGTCCGACATAATTCAGGTCGGCTACTTCAAGCTCAGCCACGGCAAGCGCATATTCAAGATGGCGCCTTTCCACCATCATCTTGAGATGGGCGGATGGACGGGCAAAAAGTGGAGCGAGAAAGAATTATTTTTGCTGTTTACAAGCATATCTCTGACCTTTGCTGTCATATCATTTATTGGGGTGTTCCAGCGTTACGCCCTGTAATGCTTGATAAAAAAGTCGGGGAGGTGGGAAAATGCGCTATGACAGTGCCCGCCTCACCGGCTTTTCGACTAATTACGACTCGAAGAGGCGCGGGAGCATTGACAGCACATTTTTCGTTCTTGTTCTGCTGCTGCTTGCTGCCGGCGTCGTTATGGTGCTGTCTTCGAGCTTTGCCCGCGCGTATTACGACCCGGGCAATATAACGGGCGGCAACGCGGCCTATTATTTCACCCGCCAGCTGCTGTTCGCGGTGCTCGGCACGGCGGCAATGATAGCGGCGTCAAAATTCCCGATGGGGTTTTACCGCCGCTATGCGTGGCACTTCATGGCCGTGACCGTCGTGCTGCTCATGCTGGTGCCGGTCATCGGCGTGAAGGCTAACGGCTCGCGGCGCTGGCTCGGCATCGGAGGGCTTACGCTCCAGCCGTCAGAGCTTGCGAAGCTCGGCGTGATACTCTGCTTTTCCTCGCTCATATGTCGCATGCGCGGAAGGATGAGCACGTTTAAATACGGCATCCTGCCGTTCGCGGCGGTATTGGGGCTTGTCGTGGGGCTGCTGGTGCTTGAGCCGCATTTCTCCGCGTCGATAATAATCATCGCCGTAGGCGGCGTGATGATGTTCCTCGGCGGGGTAAGGCTCGGCTGGTTTATCGGCGCGGGCAGCGCGGCGGCGGTCGGGATCGGCGTTCTGCTTATGCTGTTTCCGTATGCATCCGGCCGCATCAACACATGGCGTGACCCGTTTTCAAGCTCGTCCGACGAGGGGTATCAGATCGTGCAGTCGCTCTATACAATCGGCTCAGGCGGTCTCAGCGGCCTTGGTCTCGGCATGAGCAGGCAGAAGTATCTCTACCTGCCGGAGGAGCATAACGACTTCATCTTCTCCGTCGTCTGCGAAGAGCTGGGCTTCATCGGCGCGGCACTGATACTGCTGCTGTTCGCGCTGCTCATCCTGCGCGGCTATTGGATCGCGCTGCACTGTCGGGACAGATTCAGCTTTCTGGTCGTTGCCGGCATCACAACGTTGCTGGCGATACAGGTGTTCCTGAACGTCGCTGTCGTCACGAATCTTGTGCCGTGCACTGGCATTTCGCTTCCGTTTTTCAGCTACGGCGGCACGGCGCTGCTCATCCAGCTCGGCGAAATGGGGATCATTCTGAGCGCATCACGGGATGTCATAGAAAAATAAAAAGATAAAATCCAGATAAAATCCGAAGGGACGTGTTTATATGAAGTTTATATTCACCTGCGGCGGCACTGCCGGTCATATAAATCCGGCGCTGGCGATAGCCGGCCGGCTGCGCAAGCTGATGCCGGACTGCGAGGTGCTGTTCATCGGCGCCGAGGGCAAGATGGAAATGGAGCTCGTGCCGCGCGAGGGCTATGAGATAAAGCCCCTGAAGATAACCAACATAAGCCGCGGGCACAGTCTCAGCGCGATGGTGCACAATCTTGAGACGCTGAAAAACGTCGCAGTTTCCACGCATGAGGCGAAGAAGATAATCCGCAATTTCAAGCCCGACGCCGTTATCGGCACTGGCGGCTATGTCTGCTACCCTGTGCTCATGGCGGCGTCCGAGCTGCATATTCCGACCGCTGTGCATGAGAGCAATGCCGTCCCCGGCCTCACGACGAAGCAGCTCGCGGGGCATGTGGACAGGATAATGCTTGGCCTTGAGGACAGCAAAAAGTATTATAAGCAGCAGGAGCGCGTAGTCGTCACCGGTACGCCTGTTCGCGGCGCGTTCGCGTGCTACACGAAGGACTCGGCGAAAAAGGAGCTGGGTCTCCCGGCAGACAAGCCGCTGGTCGTTTCGGTCTGGGGCTCTCTCGGCGCGGGGCATATGAACGACACCATGGCCGAGATCATCCCGATGCTGCGCGGACTTGACGAGTTCCGCCTCATCCACTCCGTCGGCAGTATGTACTATAAGGACTTCATGGAGAAGCTCAGCGAGACTGCGCCGGACTACGCGTCCTACGGCGTCGATATACGGGAATACATATTCGACATGCCGCGCGTGATGGCGGCGGCCGACCTCATCATGTGCCGCGCCGGCGCATCGACGCTGTCGGAACTGACGTATATGGGCAAGCCCGTTATCCTTGTCCCGTCGCCGAACGTCACGAATAATCATCAGGAGAAAAACGCGCGTGTGCTTGAGCGCGCTGGCGGCGCGAAGGTGTTCCTCGAAAATGAGTTCGAGCCGGAGACGCTGCTTGCCTGCGTGCGTGAGTTGCTGCACGACGAGGCAAAGCTCGACGAGATGTCGAAGGCCATGGCCTCCCTCGCGGTCACTGACGCGACCGACCGGATCTGCGGCATAATTCTTGACATCGTACACGAAAAGAACTGAGAAAAAAACACATAATAAGCCCCCGCGGCATAGTATGGCATAAATCATGCGCGGGGGTGTTTTATTTTGGATATATGGCGAATAAAGGGCGGCCGCAGGCTCGACGGAGTCTGCTTTGTCCAGGGCTCCAAGAATGCGACCTTACCGATAATTGCCGCCTCGCTCGTAGTGCCGGCGGGATCGGAGCTGCTGAATGTGCCGCAGCTTCGGGATGTTGACGCAGCGCTTCGCATAGTGCGGCACCTCGGATGCACCGCCGAACAGCGCGGCGGCGACGTGTACATAGATTCCACACAGCTTTCGTATTGTGCGATACCGCATGACCTGATGGAGGAGATGCGCTCGTCGGTCATCTTCATGGGCGCGCTGCTCGCCCGCTGCGGCGAGGCGAGACTGTCGCTCCCCGGCGGATGCCAGCTGGGAAAAAGGCCGATAGACCTGCACCTCGCGGCGCTGCGCAGCCTCGGCGCAGAGATTGAAGAGAACGGGCGTGAGATATACTGTCACGCGGCGGAGCTTCGCGGCGCGGAGATCGTGCTGCCGTTTCCGAGCGTCGGCGCGACGGAGAATACGATGCTTGCCGCGTGTGCGGCGAAGGGCGAGACCGTTATCCACGGTGCTGCGCGTGAACCGGAGATAATCGCGCTCCAGGAGTATCTGAACCTTCTTGGAGCCGACATAAGCGGCGCTGGCACGGGGAATATATACATCAGAGGCATGGAGCCGGAGACGCAGGTCTGCTTCAGAATTATGCCCGACAGGATCGTCGCCTCGACTCTTGCCTGCGCAGCGGCCGCCTGCGGGGGCGATGTTGAGCTTCGCGGCGTGGATCCCGCGCATTTTTCTACGGTTCTCTACTTCCTAAATCAATCAGGATGTGATATAATATCAAATAAACGTTCCGTCAGGCTCATATCCGACGGGCGGCTGAAGGCCGTCGAGGAGATATCGACTGCGCCGTACCCCGGCTTCCCGACCGACGCGCAGCCGGTGCTCATGGCGGCGCTGCTGAAGGCCGAGGGAAGAACGCTTATAACCGAGAACATATTTGAAAACCGCTTCCGTCAGGCGGCGGAGCTGCGCCGTCTCGGCGCGGATATCACCGTATCTGGCCGCAGGGCGGAGATATGGGGAGTTGACCGCCTGCGCGGCACGATGCTCAACGCGACCGACCTGCGCGGCGGCGCGGCAATGATAATTGCCGGACTTTGCGCGGAAGGGGAGACCGTCGTGCGTGACGACGGGCACGTCACCCGCGGGTACGAGCGGTTTGACCGCAAGCTCCGCTCGCTCGGTGCGGATGTGAATCTTGAATATTAATACATATCCCGAAAGGAAAATGATAAATGGCACACAGCCTACACTCACAGCAGCCGCCGGAGAGCAAGCACGGCGAGCATAACGCCCCGCGGAAGCACACCAGCGTCAATGCGCTGATCGGCTTTGTCCTTGTCGTCATAGCGGCAATATTTGTGATGAGCGTCCTTTTCCGCGTGCACGATATACGTGTGGAGGGCAACGAGCATTACACCGATGAAGAGATAATAAAGGCCATAGACATAGAGGACGGCGATAACCTGTTTTTCTACGACCGTATCGCCGCTGTCAGCCGTGCGCTCGCAAAATTGCCGTACATTGAGGAGGTTTCCATCACGCGAAGCCTCCCCGACAGGATAACCATTACCGTGACGGAGAGCAAGGCTATGGCCTACCTCGTCGTCGGTGACGAGGACTGGACGCTCGACCATAACTGCAAGGTGCTCGGCAAGGCGGCCGACGGTGAGCAGGATCAGCTCATCCCGATAGTCGGCTTCGACCCCGGCACGCTGCTCATCGGCGAACAGCTCACGACCGGAGACGGAAGCATCGCGCCGGTCGAGTATCTCGCGGAGATACTGTATCAGCTTCAGGAGCGCGGTTTGGCGTCCAACGTCACGCGCATCGACTTCTCCGATCCTGACGCCGTCAAGTTCTCGTACGGGCGGAAATACACGGTGATCCTCGGCTCGTACAGCGAGGTCGAGTATAAATTTGGAATGTTTGTCTCCGTGATGGAAAAGCTAAAAGCGGGCGATGTGGGCATCATAAACCTGTCGGATACGTCCACCGCGCATTTCAGCCCCAACTGATGCTGCGTAATTTACAAAACGCTTACAAAAAAATAAAAAAAGATATTGACCGCGCGGGGAAAATGTAATATTATAAACACTACCAAGCTTAGATATATTTCACAGAAAGTGATGTAAACAATACAGGGAGGCAAGAGCTATGGATTTCAAGGCCGAAACGGGTCCGGAAAATGTTGTTACAATTAAGGTAGTTGGTGTCGGCGGTGCCGGCAACAACGTCGTAAATAGAATGGTAAAGACCGGCACACAGGGTGTCGAGTTTATTGCCGTCAATACGGACAAGCAGGCGCTGGCCGTTTCCAACGCGGATCAGAAGCTCCAGATAGGCGAGAAGATGACCCACGGTCAGGGCGCAGGCTCCGACCCTCAGATCGGCAAGAATTCCGCCGAGGAGAGCAAGAACAACATAGCAAAGGCCGTTGAAAATGCGGACATGCTGTTCATCACCGCCGGTATGGGCGGCGGCACCGGCACCGGTGCGGCTCCCGTTGTTGCGGATATCGCGCGCGAGGCCGGTATACTTACCGTCGGCGTTGTCACTACGCCGTTCAAGTTCGAGGGCAAGCGCCGTATGGACCAGGCAAACTCCGGTATCAAGGAGCTGCTCGGCAAGGTCGATTCTCTGCTTATCATCCCGAACGACCGCCTGAAATACGCGACCGATCAGAAGATAACTCTCGCAAACGCGTTTGAGATAGCGGACGACGTTCTGCGTCAGGCCGTCACCAGCATTTCCGACCTTATCAAGAACACCGGCTTCATCAACCTCGACTTCGCTGACGTCACCTGCATCATGAAGGGCGCAGGCTTCGCTCACATGGGCGTTGGCCACGCAGCAGGCAAGGGCAAAGCTGAGGCCGCAGCCCTGATGGCAGTACAGAGCCCTCTGATGGAGACCTCCATCGATGGCGCTCACGGCGTCCTGATAAACATCACCGGCTCTGAGGATATGGGGCTGGAGGATGTCGAGGCCGCCGCGAACCTCGTTCAGGAGAAGGCTCACCCCGACGCAAACATCATCTTCGGCGCGACCTTCGATTCTTCCATGCAGGACGAGATCCGCGTCACCGTTATCGCTACCGGCTTCGAGCAGAACATGGGCAGCACCTCCAACGCGAGCGCAGCTGCAGCCGCGGCTCCGGTTCGTCCGGCTCCGGTGCGTGAGAAGCAGGGTCTCTTCACCGGCGCATCCGAGAAAGCGGCGGCAGCCGCTGCTCCGGCCGCTCCCGCAGAGCAGGAAGCTCCCGCCGCCGAGGATCCGTTCGACAGCATTTTCAAGCTCTTCAACTCTAAATAAACAGGTCTTATGACTTGTGACCGCATGGGCTGACCGGCGGCTGAATTAAAACTCCTCCATCCCAACGGACGGAGGAGCTTTTTACCGGAGAGATTTTAATGGTCAACAAATCCATCAGCTTTGTAAAAGAATTTGCCCGCCTGTATACGGGCAAACACATAACAAGGTCGTCAGCCGCACTGTCTTACTATCTGACCATGACAATATTCCCGCTGATAATCTGCCTGTACACCATGCTGGGCAACAGCTACAGTAAGGCGATGACGGTTCTCAGCTTCGCGGAGAAGTTCATGGCCGCAGAGACGGCGAGATCGATCGAGGATTTTCTCCTGTACGTCGCCTCAAATAACAGCAACGCCATGATGGTCGCGGGGCTTACCGTTCTGGTCACGTCGGCCTCGGCCGCGTGCCGCAGCCTTCAGGCCACGATAGGGGACATGCAGGGAGGTCAGCGCTTTCAGGGGCTGTTCGGCTTCCTGTTCAGCATCGTTTTCTCACTGCTGTTCCTCGCGGCGCTGTACTTCGCGGTGCTCGTCATGCTCACGGGACACACCGTCATTGATAAAATTAACGAGCTGCTGCCGTTTATAGATGTCAGCAACTCATGGAACTGGCTGAGATTTATCGTCCTGTTCGGGATATTTTTTGTGATAATCTGGGGCGTGTACGAGATTTCGAAGCGGAGCAGCGATAATTATCACACCTTCGGCGGCGCGATACTCTCGACGGTCGCCTCGGTCGTGGTCTGCGTCGTGTTCTCAATTTTTATAAGCGCGTCGGCCAAGTATCCGCTTGTGTACGGCTCGCTTGCGTCCGTTATTTTGCTGATGTTCTGGCTTTACACCTGCTGCCTGATGATCTACTGCGGCGCGGTGTTTAATATAACCATAAGAAACATTAAAAGCCGCGAGGCCGAATAATATATCCCTGCCCATGGCAGGGATATATTTTGATAATACTATGAGATATATAAAACCAGATTTTTACGATGACTTCCGCTGCATTGCCTCCGCCTGCCGTCACAGCTGCTGCGCTGGCTGGGAGATAGATATCGACGAGGACACCGCGGATTATTATGCGGAGCTGTCAGGCGCGATAGGCGGCGAGCTGCGCGCGCATATCTCTGCGGAGCCGGAGCCGCATTTTGTTATGACGGAGGACGGCCGCTGTCCGTTCCTGTGCGGGGACGGTCTCTGTCGGCTGATACTCACGCTCGGCGAGGACGCACTGTGCGATATCTGCGCCGAGCACCCGCGTTTTTATAATTTCACGGGCGGGCGCGAGGAATCCGGCCTTGGCCTCTGCTGTGAGGAGGTCGTGCGGCTTTTGTATTCAAGCGACGCACCAATTGGCTTCATTGCCGAGGACGACGGAGAACCGGACGAGGACAGCGCAGAGGAGAACGAAATCTACCTTCTGCGCGGAAAAATCCTCCATACGCTTGCCGATAGGGCGCACCCGCTGCACCAGCGCATGGCCGCGGCCTGCGCACTGTGCGGCGCGGAGATGCCGCCGCTCGATATGCGCCGCTGGGCAGAGTTTTACTCCGGGCTTGAGCGGATGCACAAGTCGTGGGGCGCGGAATTGGATTCTCTGCGCAGCATATACACCTTTACCGTGCCGAACCTGCCGCGGTATGAGCGCCTGGCATCGTACTTTGTATACCGGCATTTTGAATCGCCGGAGACTCTGCGCTTTGCTATGCTCAGTACGGCCATCGTGGCCGCGCTCGACTTCGTGTCTCCGCCGGAGCAGCACGCGGAAAACCTGCGCATGTACTCCGAGGAGATAGAATATTCGGACGAGAATATAAAAATTATCTGTGATGCTTTGAAACAGTAATAAAATCTTTGCTTTTGCGGGAAACATATGCTAAAATAATTATTCGTTAAATCGTTTTGTTGGAGATAATTATGCCAGATATGAAAACCGAGATCGGCCGCCGGAGAACCTTTGCAATAATCTCGCACCCCGACGCCGGTAAAACCACACTTACAGAAAAGCTCCTGCTTTACGGCGGAGCGATACAGACCGCAGGCTCCGTCAAGGGCAAGGCCACGGCGCGCCATGCGGTGTCAGACTGGATGGAGCTTGAGAAGCAGCGCGGAATATCAATAACCTCGTCCGTTATGCAGTTTGAGTACGAGGGCTTCTGTATCAACATCCTCGACACCCCCGGCCATCAGGACTTCTCCGAGGACACGTATCGGACGCTTATGGCGGCGGACTCCGCCGTCATGGTCATCGACGCCGCAAAGGGCATCGAGCCGCAGACCCGCAAGCTCTTCAAGATATGCGCCATGCGGCACATCCCCATATTCACCTTTATCAACAAGCTCGACCGCGAGGCGCGCAGTCCGTACGACCTCATGGAGGAGTTGGAGAACGAGTTCGGCATCGGGACTTATCCGATGAACTGGCCCATCGGCTGCGGGCAGGAGTTCAAGGGCGTGTATGACCGCGAGAAGCAGGAAATACTCGCGTTCAGCGAATTCCACCGCGGGCAGAGCCGCATCAGCGCTATCGAGTGCAAACTGGACGAGACCGAGAAGATGGACGAGCTGATAGGCGAGCGTCTGCGCAAAACGCTTGCCGACGATATCGAGCTGCTTGACGGCGCGGGCTATGACTTTGACATCGAAAAGGTCAGAAGCGGCCGACTCAGTCCGGTGTTCTTCGGCTCGGCGCTCAATAACTTCGGCGTTGAACCCTTCCTTGAGCAGTTTCTGAAGCTGACCATGCCGCCTCTGCCGCGCATCTCGAACGACGATATAATCGACCCGTTCGACCCGCGCTTCTCGGCCTTTGTTTTCAAGATACAAGCTAACATGAACAAGGCGCACCGCGACCGTATCGCGTTCATGCGCATCTGTTCCGGCAAGTTTGAGCGCGAGAAGGAATATTATCACGTTCAGGGCGCCAAGGCGCTCCGCCTTGCCCAGCCGCAGCAGCTCATGGCGTCTGACCGCGCCATAATCGACGAGGCTTACGCCGGAGACATCATCGGCGTATTCGACCCAGGCATCTTCTCGATAGGCGACACGATATGCGAGAAAGGGATGAACGCCTGCTTCGAGGGCATTCCAACCTTCGCGCCGGAGCATTTCGCGGCTGTGGAGCGCGTCGATACGATGAAGCGCAAGCAGTTCGAGAAGGGCATCATGCAGATAGCGCAGGAGGGC
>ERZ1673722.925-NODE-925-length-33746-cov-6.125761_pt1 | contig 33746 bp, 29 predicted proteins | sample MGYA00580222_ERZ1673722 | MGnify/ENA primary metagenome ERZ1673722 (study PRJEB41218, sample SAMN15661750) | gut metagenome | host: Homo sapiens | place: Canada: London | collected 2015-08-20/2019-03-30 | study: EMG produced TPA metagenomics assembly of... | reverse complement strand
ACCATGGGGTTATAATCATTCTCAGTCTCTACAAATAAAATACCGAAATCCATCTATTTTTTCTCCTGTCTTCTGCTTTTGAATACAGATTTTATTACGATTTTAACGTATGTCTTATACAATTCCAGCTTCTCAGATATAGGAACATATGGATTTTTTCTGCACACAGCAAGTTCCCTGTTCATAATCTCTTTGATGCGCTTTCTGTGTATGCTCTCACATGTATTGGAGCTTGCAGCTGAATAAAGAAGCGTCTTTACGTTTCCAAGAACAAAGCAATCTGCTGCCTTTTCTTCTCCTGGAAGATGTTTTTTTACAAAATCTCTTGCAACGCACGCCTGCTCATATACATCAAAGCGACGCACGGAAAATGGCTGTGTACATGTACTGCCTTTTCTTATATTATAATGATACAGCGGCATGCCCACATGAACCACATTGGTGCTTTGTGCAAGCAGCCTTACAATCACGCTTAAATCTTCGTGTATCACTCCGACTGGATAACGCACATTTTTAAACAGCTCGGCCTTACAGAGCTTATCCCACGGTGCCGAATCACATTCTCTTTGCAAAAGCAAATTGTGAACTGCGCCCTGTGCTGTCATAACCTTTTTATTAGTTGTAAACAGCTCATATGACTCATCTGTTCCTTCTTTTTCGCAGAAACGTCCACACATGCTGACCTGCGCACCATAGCGGATATTTGCCGTAATCAATTTTTGATACATATCAGGCTCTATATAGTCATCACTGTCTACAAATCCGATGTACTCCCCCTTTGCCATTCCAATTCCTGTATTTCTGGCAACGGATGCTCCGCCATTTTCATTATGAATTACGATAATTCTGCTGTCTTTCTTTGCCATCTCATCGCAAATTTTTCCACTTGAATCACTAGAACCATCATCAATCAGAAGTATTTCTAAGTTCTTATATGTCTGATTGATAATGCTTTCAATACATTTCTGAACATATTTTTCCACGTTATAAACTGGAACAACTATAGAAATCAACGGTTTATATAAAATTTTTCTTTCTTTTTCTGACGCCATTTCCTGCTCACCTCGTATCGGGCAGACTGCTGCCTGCTCTTTTTGATGTAAAAGTCCATAAAATATCATACACAGAAAAAACGGATAAATCAATAAATTCTGTGAAATTAGCATGATTACCATACTGGCAGCAGCAGCTATTTTTGAGATTCGTGATAACTGCAGTGTTCTCACAAATTTCACAAGACCTCCTGCCAAAATGATCATTGTTACAATTCCATATTTTCCCAGTATATCGACAAACGCATTTGCACTTGTTCCCTGTATACCAGATATATAAGTTGTGTATCCACTTCCAAGCAATGGATTGCGATAAAAGTTCTCAATTCCTGCTACTGCACCATCCAAACGCTCCTGAAATGAGATAAAGGACTGACTGGCCTTTGAAAATTTTGCAAAAAGGCGCTCACGAAATACAGCAATAAATGCTACACCAACACCGATCAAACCGATGCTAAGCGCATTTAGCTTTTTCACTTCGAAAAAGTAGATTACTACGCACAGCGCAAGGCATAAAATAGCTGTTGTTGACAGGCTTGTCAGCACTCCGACAAATAACACACAAAATTTCACAATTATGTTGATACGCTCTTTTTTGTCTGATGAAGAATACTTCTTTATGCTTTGCATGTGAAACAAAAGTGCCAGACATGAGTAACATCCCCAAACACCCGGCTCACGAAAACATGCTGAATTGCGCATCACTGTAATCCATTGATGCCATCCCCAGAAATATTGAAATATTCCAATGTGGTGCCACTCGCTGCTTCCTGATGTAAGAAGCGGCAGCGTTCCGGCCCAGCCAAGATTTATATTAGCAATTAATGTAATTACGCTTGAATATAGCGCAATCACTGTGATGATATTTACATATTTATGAATAAACTCTTCTTTTCCCACAAGCTGCGCAAACAGATACGCAGAAATCAGCGCGATAATTACACCGACATAGTGAAAGAAATCTGAATCTTTGTTCACAAGCATTGTCAGCAAAAATATGGCACTAAGAAGCACAACATATCCTGATCTTTTTATAGTCTTTTTTAGCTGATCTCTTTTTAAGTAGAGCAACAAAAGTGCACTAAAAAAAAGTGCTAATGACAACTGTTTGTTGTACAGTGACTGCAGCGGTGTCCCGCTGCAAAGAAGCATCAGCACTATAATTACATATCTGTATATGTTCCCTATCTCTTCGCGTTTTACTTTTAAATCGAAACTCATACCGCGCCCCCTCACCTATTATTTTTCTTTTGATATAGTGCTTTGTACTGCTTTCCTACTACTGACATTCCAAATGATTCTTCTACTTTTCTTCTTGCATTTTGTCTCATCTGTGGATGTGCTGCACTATATGCAATTCCTGCTGCTAAATCAGCTGCATCAAACGGTTTTGCTAAATATCCCGTTTCCTTGTGATCAATCATATCACTCATGCCGCCAATATTGAATGCGGCTACAGGTGTTGAACAGCTTAAGCTTTCCATCACTGCATTTGAAAGATTTTCCTGAACGGATGGTGCCACAAAAACATCAGCCGCTGAATAGATTTTTCGAAGCTTGTTATCGTCATGAATCATGCCAAGTCCTGTTACTGGAATGTTTAATCCGTCAAAGTGAAGTTCTCCCTTATTTCCAAACACAACAGCACGATAATTTTGTTCCAATTTGGACAGCTCATTTAATGCTTCAAGCAGATATCTATATCCCTTTCTCTCATCAGAATCTGCTGTCATAGCACCAAAAACTATGATTTTTTCTCCTTCTTTGGCTCCTAGTTTTTTACGCGTCTTTTCTCTGTCTTCTTCATAAAAAACTGATGTGTCAATTGGATTAGGTATATTGATGCATGAAAAACGCTTTGTCAGCACACTTCGGGAGGCACAATCAGTGATCCACTTGCTGCAGCCTACAAACGTAAGATCATTTGCTTTTTCGTAAAGTAACTTTTTTTTCTTCCATGCGTTTTCACTGACACCGTTATCTTGTTTGATAAGTTGGCATGCGTGACATCCTTTTTTATACTGACCACATTCGCTGTCGTAATAGCAGCCTGCAGTAAATGGCCACATATCGTGAAGAGTCCAGACTATCTTTTTATTTTTAAACAGCCTTTCTAGGGCATGATTTGAGATGAAGCTGTAGTTAATCCAGTGCAAATGTACTATATCTGCCTCTTGTATTTCTTTGACCTTATCTAGCGGCAAACCGTACCCAAGCTCTGAAAAACGAACAAGTTCATATTGTGAGGCGCTTTTTTTCTGATATCCTTTTCTGATAATTTTAAAAATTGTCCTTGCAATTTTATTGTTAAGAACTCGCTGGCAGTCATTCTGATCATATTTTTCCAGAACAATTACTTTAGAATCTACCCCCTGCTGCCGCAAGGCTGCATGAATTCTTCTGGCTGCCCTGCCGGCACCACCAATATCATCCGTCACTAAATGAACAACCTTCATCTCTCTCTCCTTATTACCTTTACCATTTGTGTCCGACTGCTTTTCCAATCAGACGCTTTATCTTTACAAATAAGACTGCCGGTTTTTTGCCATACTTCTCTGCCAAAAAAAGGGATTCCTTATTATAGTTTTTATAACTTCCGCTTACACCTCCCGGTGCATAGCTGCACACAACGAGATCTTTCATGTACTGCAATGATGCTCCTGAGGCAATGGCCTTTAACAGCCAGTCACGATCTGCACATATCTTCAATGTGGTGTCAAATGGCATCCGAAGCAGAAGCTTTCGAGATGCAAAAATCGCCTGATGGCAAACCATTTTCTCCCGGTACACCAGATATCCTTTTCCCAACACTTCTGGATATGTCTCTATCTGATCCCCTTTTCTTACATTTCCATAGAATATATCTTTTTTAGAGCCAAGATAATCTTCCACCTTTGCTAGAACGTTTTCGCTTTCAAAAGCATCTCCTGCATTTAAGAAAAATACATATGCACCCTCTGCTTTTTTTACACCTTTATTCATAGCATCATAGATACCGTGATCTGGTTCTGAGAAAATGCGCATATTGGATATCTTATCCTGATATTGTCTGGCAATCTCCACTGTGGAATCACTACTTGCCCCATCAATTACTACATACTCAAAATCCGCACCCTTTTGTTTTTTCACGGATTCTAATGTTTCTTTAATTGCTTCTTCACAGTTGTAGCATACCGTTATTACTGATATTTTCATAAGCCTCTCAACTTTCAATCTTTTTGATATAAGCTTTCGTATAGCCTGATATAGTTTTTGTATTGGGCATTTTTTTCGTAGACTGCCGCTTTTTTTCGACATGCCTTTTTATCGATTGCCCGTTTCTTAACTATCTCTTTAATTTTTTCTTTGACTGCCCTGAGATCGCCTTCTCTTACAACATACCCGACTGAATCATCAACTACCTCTGGCACAGCGGTGGCATCATATACAACTACTGGCGTCTCGCAGGCAAGTGCCTCTACTGTAGGCAGTCCAAATGTCTCTTCTACACTCGCATTGAAGAAGACATCTGCCTGCGTATATATTCCAGCCAGCTCCTGCACACTGTCTGTTCTGCTAATTCCAATCATATTGGAAGGAAGCTGCTTTTTTTCCTTATCATTTACGCCAACTACAACAACCTTATATTCATCTCCTAGCATAGCGGAAAGTGAGATAAAATCCTTTAGACGCTTTCTAACATCCCATGTGCTTGCCACGCCTAATACAATATATCTGTCTCCGATCTGATACTGCTTTCTAATATTGCTCTTTGTAGGCTTAAATACATTCAGATCAATTCCATTATAGATTGTTGTACATGGAAGCTCTTTTAAAAATGACTTCTTAACCTCTCCCTGCAGCCAATCAGAAACTGTTACAAGATGAAGTTTATCTAGTGAGGTAAACAATTCCTTTTTTATTTTGTAATTGCCGCGCGAATTATCTAAAAGTAAGCTTCCTGGATAAGCCCATTTTTGCGGACAATTATGACAGCCTGTTTTCCATCTGTCACATTTTGCCATACTGTAATAACAACAGTGACCTGTATATGACCAGCAATCGTGCAGAGTCCACACAACAGGTTTATTATATTCTTTCAAAAACTCAAACAATTCGCCTACATGGATATAATATCCGTGCAGGTTATGCAGATGAATTATGTCTGGCTCGTATGCTTTGATTTCCTGAATCAGCTTTTTAGTTGGCTTAGCTGAAAAAAAACCGGCACGATCTGTAAGCCTTGTCATAATTCCATCTACATATACATCAAGCTGATTTCCTATACGGATATAGGGTACATCGTCTGCTATGGTATTACGTGCAAAGGCAACTTTTCCCTCATGGCCTGATTCTTTTAATGTTCTATAAATATCTACCGCAATTCTTCCGGTACTTAAATTTCCAAAAATGTTAATCTGAAGAACTTTCAATTAAACACCTCTTTCCAGTTTTCGGATCACTTTTGCCGGATTTCCTGCAATGACACAATTTTCTTCAAATTTACCAGATACAACTGCACCTGCACCTACTACACATCCATCTCCTAGCTGTGTTCCCTTTAATATAATACTGTTACATCCGATAAAGCAGTTTTTGCCGATTTGAATGGGTTTTGAAGGAACAAGATCACTATCTCCGCCTTTGCTGTCTTTTAACAGCTGATTTCGTGATTCTGCCTCAATCGGGTGAAAGTCGTTATCTAAAATTTTACAGTTTCCCCCGATACATGTATTCTCACCAATTGAGATACCTTTTCTGGCATATATGGTTGCTCCTGAAATTCCAACATTGTCTCCAATTTCAATTACTGCGCCTGGTGCGCGTGTTACAATGATTGTCCTGCTATATAATCCTACCAAATTGCTTAAAAAGCTGCTTTTGATTGTAACATTCTTTCCAATCTTAAGCTTCGCTCCTTTTTTATTAAAAATAACAGGAACTCCTTTCAGCAAAAGGTTTTGCCCGTATTCTGTGCCTGTTGCTTTCATAACCAGTTTAAACCAATTACTGTTCATTCCATCCCCCTCACAGTTTCAGAATCTCTTCTTCGTAACGCCTTACACTTACTTCTTTTGTCAGATTCTTTTCCAGATATTCTCTTCCGCTTCTGCCCATCTTTTCTAATTCAGGACTGCCCGCTTTACTGATAAAGTACCTGATTTCTGCTGCAATCTTTCCATATTCTCCTGGCTCACAGCATTTTCCGCAGCCACACTCCTCAATTAAGCTTCTGATCTCTGAACCGTCTTCCAAAACTCCTAGAATAGCTTTTCCTGCCGCCATAATTCCGTATGCCTTGGACGGACACGAAACACCCTTGATTCCCTTTGCATTCACACACCAGTGTACATCACCTGCATTTAAGCTATAATTTAACTGTGATTTTTCCTGATATGGAATAAATACAATATTTTCAAAGCAATGTTTTTTGCTGTAATTAACTAGTTTATCTAAAACAGGACCTGCTCCTACAAACGCAAAAACAACTTCTCTTCCATCCTTTGTCTTTGGTCCTGGCTCGTATATGCCCTCTTTATTGTATCCTTTGCGAAACTTTTTTAATACCTTGATCAAATTTTCCAAATCATAATATAATCCAATGTTTCCGGAATACATAATCACAAATTTATCTTCTAAACCATACTTCTTTTTAAACTGCATCACATTTTCGTCATCTGATGACAACGGATAAATTTCTTTTTCGTTGATCCAGTTGTTGATCATAACAAAATTCGGTACTTTTTTTCCTTCAAAACGATTCTTAAGTGTCTGCACAAGATCTCTTCCAACGGTAATGACAAGATTACTCTTTTTGCAGCTAAACTTATCAAAATGCATCATCAGATCTGTGATCTTCTTACTTTTACTATATCCGATTGCAAGTACCTGCTCTGGATTAAAGTCCTGGATATTGTAGATAAACTTAGCATGCTTGACCCATTTTCCCCAAACGCCAAGCAAACCTCCCAGGATTGGCGGCTGTGAAATAGAAAATACATAGTCCTGCTTTCCTACCTTAAAAGTCGCTCCCATTGCACCAAAGAAATATGAAACAATATTCTTTATACGGCTTTTCTTGTTTGCTTTGCTAAATTCCGGAACCCGGATTCGCAAAACCTCTACTCCGTTTATATTTTCTCTATAGTACTTTTTTGTCTTATATTGTTCATCAATAGTTCCAAGGTATGATGGAACAACGCAAATAACAGTAATGTTGAATCGATCTAGCATTCCCTCTGCCAATTCGCAAAGGATCTGCCCTGTCGATGCAGCGTCCGGGATATAGTAATGAGCATAAATCAACAGATTTTTCTTTGCCTTATTACTATCCATCCAGTTTTCTTCTCTCATAGATTCTCTATTCCTTTTATTTTACTTTATTAGTTACTATTTCCCCCCTAAAAACTGCTTTCAGTATAACGCATTCTTTCTTGTTTTGCAAGATATTTGAATGGTATGCATTCGGAAAGCTTTTCCAGTATAACAGATTTTCTTTTATTTGCCAATCGTATTTATTCATGATGTTGGGGCAAAAAGTATTTTGACCCATTTGATACCAGATTGCTACATGCCTTGCACTATCACTCCCCCTACTTTATGATCATATTCTTCGTTTGCCCATTCGATTATGCGGCCGTCTCTTTTTCGTATGAGCTGAAGAAATAATTTTGTTTGCTGTGATTGCTGCGTCCATATTTCTTGCAAAATGGGGCATTCTATAACAGTATCTGTGCCGCTGTTCCATGTGCGCGGATCGCTTTTTATTTCGAGGGCTTTGACGTTTTCGTTGTTTTCTGTAAGGATCAGTCTGCAGACTGCCTCTTCGCAAAGATTGGCAAAGCCGGTGTTTTTAATTGTAAATTTGATGACACTTTTAGAGTTCTGGTTTTGTGTATCGCTTTGTGTCTGTTTTTTCTTTTCTTGACTGACACGTGATATCTTAACATGTGTGACAGTAAATCGGTATCCCATATGACGTCCAATATAATCATATTCACTTATATCTTTGCCATTCCACATAATACGATGTGCCTTCCAGTCGTCTAGTACTTCTTTACTGTAGATACTGTTTAGGTAGCTGACATGCATCTTTGCAAGGTCTGCCACTACCTGATGCCAGTCAAGTGTCCTTTGTGGGTAATCTGTATTGCCTGAGCTTTCTGATACAGTATTCATACCGCCAAGCACCTCTCCTCCGCAAAAGCTTTGCTGCATAAAGCTTTGCTGCCATGAAAGCTCGTCTTCACGTGCCCAAGGTGTCTTTTCTCTTTCGCTGTTTTCAGACAATGCACTTTTGAGTATTGTGCCGTATGTGCCTAGATCTGTCTCTGAGCCAAATATAGCGTCATTAAAGAGTGTGAAGTTTATATTAGATGCTGTCTTTTGGCAGCTAAGCTGCCTTAATTGTACCGGCTTTCTGACTGCGATAGGGCAACTGCCTTTAGTGGCCTCTAAAAATGTATCAGATAGTTCTTTCATTCGTGCTTCGGTAAGAAATTTGGAGCCATGCATCTCGCCCCAGCTACCGACAAAAAGTCCCTGATGAACTAGAATCTTTCCAGGCAGACTCTCCTTTTTGCTCATGTGCTCACATATGATGCTTCCTAACTGCTTCATGTGACTTTTGACGATCTTGATTGATGATGGCTCGTTTTCCATTCCTTGTCCTTTTATATCGTAGACGATGCGAAGGATTATTCCTTTATCGTGCTCTTCAAAGAAGGTGAGTATACTAGAAAAATATTCAAGTGCTTCTTTTGGAATTTGCTCACAGCCACGAAACGCATGAATATCAATGAGAAGAAGAACAAGCTCTTCTTCCTCACAATCTATATAAAGAAAGCTTTCTTTTGAGAGATCAAAGGTGTAAATATGATACCAGCCACAGCCTGGATTTTTAAGAGCACGCGTGCTCTCTTTTAGTTGTATGTCTGCGTCTTTGTTTTTGTCAAAGGCAAGATGTTTTTTCAGCCATGTTATCACTTTCTTTCCCCCGGATATCTTTTTTTCCATGAAGAAGGATACCATACTTACTTTTTTTAATCAACAAATTATGATTTTAATTATGCTATTTATAAAAAAAGGATAAAATATGTTAAGTTTAGATTAAATTCGCACCTTGTCGTTTGATTTTTTTTGTGATACGCTTATCAGGATAAAAATTTCTTTATCACATTTATCATTGACAGAGGCTGGGAGGTTATTATGGAATTGACTTCAGACGAATTTTTTGAGAGGCTGCTGTTATCTTACAGCGACTACTTTGATATCATCCGTGATACCTCTTACAAGGATCTTTCAGTTGCGGCTGAGGCTGCTTTTCATTCTTTTTCTGAAAAGTATGTCTTGGTCAAAAAAGCTCAGCTGTGGGCCGCTGAAGCTCACGAATATGTCTTCTTTATACGAACTGGCCATTTGGATGAGGAGACTTTTCGCGCTTACAACGATGCACTGCTTGAGGAAGGCTTGTCACGTGTGGAACCGAAAAAGGACCACATGTACACCTATGTGTCTGTCGTTTTTCTGGCAGAGTCTATAGCCCCTGAAGTGCCTAAGCTTATTAAAAAGACACGCTGTCACAGAGACTATCGCATGTCGCTTTATGGTTGGATGGATTACCGTATCGCAGCATATGACTGTACTTCGAAAAGGATTTACACAAACTGGGCGGGACGACCGCTAAAGCAGACCCTCCTCTCTGTCACGAAAAAAAGGAGGAAACACAAATGAACGCAGTTGTACTTCTCGTAGTAGGCGTTGCCATTTTAGTTGCTGGTTACATCTTCTATGGCGGATGGCTGGCAAAGCAGTGGGGACTTGGTGAGAATAAGGAAGAGACTCCTGCTCACACAATGGAGGATGGTCAGGATTATGTTCCGGCTAAGGCTCCTGTCCTTATGGGACATCACTTTTCATCTATCGCTGGTGCAGGACCTATAAACGGACCTATTCAGGCCGCTGTTTTTGGCTGGATTCCTGTTATGCTGTGGGTTTTGATCGGCGGTATCTTCTTCGGTGCTACTCATGACTTTGGTGCATTATTTGCATCATTAAGAAATAAGGGTCAGTCAATCGGTGAGATCATCGAAACTTCTATTGGCAAGCGTGCAAAGAGACTTTTCTTAACATTTGCTTACCTGACACTTATTCTTGTTGTAGCTGCATTTGCTTCTATCGTTGCAAATACTTTTAAAGCTACATACACCGCTGATGGTGCAGTTGATGTTGCAGCCAGCTCCGCAAATGCTTCTACTGCTATGATTTCTATTCTGTTTATCGTAGTTGCCATTGCTTTTGGTTTCTTTGTTTACAGAAAAAATGTACATATCGCAATCGCTACTGTAATCGGTGTTGCTGTTATTATTGCCTGTATGGCAATTGGTCTGAACTGGCATCCGCTTTACTTAAATGGTGATACATGGATGATCATTGTTGGTATCTATATTGCTATCGCATCTGTTACACCTGTATGGATTTTACTTCAGCCAAGAGATTATTTAAGCTCTTTCTTACTGTATGGCATGATGATCGTCGCTGTTATTGGAATCTTCGGTGCTCATCCGACAATTGATATTCCGGCTTTTACCAGCTTCGTTGATAAGGGTACTGTTGGTTCTGGTGTTTCTCTTGGAACTATGTTCCCGGCATTGTTTGTTACTATTGCATGTGGTGCAATCTCTGGTTTCCATTCATTAGTTGCTTCTGGTACTACTTCTAAGCAGCTTGATAAGGAAAAGGATGCTCTTCCGATTGCATACGGCGGTATGTTAATTGAGTGTGTACTTGCAATCATCTCTGTATGTGCTGTTGGCTATATCTGGAGTGAGTATGTTCCAGGCGGAATCGTAACTCCTACTGCTGTATTTGCTACTGGTATCTCTCGTATGTGCGCAAAGATTCCATTTTTAGCTGGTGCAGAGAGTGTTATCTACTCACTGTTAATCCTTGCAGTTTCTGCATTCTGTCTGACTTCACTTGATACTGCAACTCGTCTTGCTAGATATATGTTCCAGGAGTTCTGGTTAGCACCTGGTGAGACATACAAGGACGCTACAGGCGTTAAGAGAGTTTTAACAGATCCATATTTTGCTACAATTATTACAGTAGTTCTTGGCATTGCACTTGGTATGACAGGTTATGCAAAGATCTGGGCATTGTTTGGTGCTTCCAATCAGCTGCTTGCTGCACTTGGTCTGTTAGCCGTAGCTGCATGGCTTGGTAAAGTCGGCAAAAACAATAAGATGCTTATCTTCCCAATGGCATTTATGCTTATCGTAACAGTAATCTCACTTCTTCAGACCATCTACGCAAACGTCACAAACGCAGTCGATATGTGGAGCTGGATCCGTGCAATAATCGGAAGCTTACTTGTTCTTCTGTCACTCGTTCTTGCAAAAGAAGGCTGCCAGACATTGTTCAAGAAGAAGGCGTAATTGCTTCGTGTATGTTAAAAAAAGACCTCCCGAGGGAGGTCTTTTTTGTATTACAAATTACTTCTTGATTAACAAGCTCTTTCCTGTCATTTCTTTTGGCTGTTCCATTCCCATCAGCTCGATCAGTGTCGGTGCGATATCTGCTAAGCAGCCGCCTTCGCGTAAGGTGTACTCTGGATCTGCATTTACAAGGATGAACGGTACTGGGTTTGTTGTATGAGCGGTGAATGGCTCGCCTGTCTCATAGTCGATTAACTGCTCAGCGTTTCCGTGGTCTGCACAGATGAAGAGCTGTCCGTTTACTTCCTTGATTGCTGCTACTGCCTTTCCTACGCACTCGTCTACTGTCTCTACTGCCTTGATTGCTGCAGCCTGTACACCAGTATGACCTACCATATCCGGGTTTGCGAAGTTGATGATGATCACGTCATATTTCTCTGACTTGATTGCCTCTACAAGCTTATCGCATACCTGATATGCGCTCATCTCTGGCTGTAAATCATATGTTGCAACCTTCGGGGACTTTACAAGGATACGATCCTCGCCTTCGTTTGGCTGCTCTACACCGCCATTGAAGAAGAAGGTAACGTGTGCATACTTCTCAGTCTCTGCGATTCTTGCCTGCTTTAAGCCATTCTCTGCTAAAAACTCACCGAAGGTATGGGTGATTTCTTCCTTATTGAATGCTACAAGCTTGTTCGGGATTGTTGTATCGTAATCGGTGAAGCAAACGTAGGTTACGTCTGGTCTTGCGTCTCCGCGATTAAATCCAGTAAACTCGTTGTCGCAGAATACGTGTGTCATCTCTCTTGCACGGTCTGGGCGGAAGTTGAAGAAGATTACGGAATCCTTATCCTGAATCTTGCCTACTGCCTCACCGTCCTTTGCTACTACTGTCGGTACAACGAACTCGTCTGTAACACCCTCATCGTAGGATGCCTGAATTGCGCATGCGCCGCACTTTGCCTGCTTGCCCTCGCCGAAACGAAGTGCACGGTAAGCCTTCTCGACACGATCCCAACGGTTATCTCTATCCATTGCGTAATAACGACCCATAACGGATGCTACCTGACCTACGCCAAGCTCTTCGCACTTGTCCATAAGTGCAGTTACATATTCCTTGCCTGATGCCGGCGGTGTGTCACGGCCGTCTAAGAAGCAGTGAATAAATACCTTGTCTAAGCCCTGACGCTTTGCAAACTCAAGCAGACCATAAATGTGGTTGATGTGGCTGTGAACACCACCATCTGATACAAGACCCATCAGATGAAGTGCGGAACCATTCTCCTTGCAGTTCTTTGCTGCTGCGAGGAATGCCTCGTTTTCAAAGAAATCGCCGTCCTGAATGGACTTTGTGATGCGGGTCAGCTCCTGATATACGATGCGGCCTGCACCCATATTTAAATGACCTACCTCGGAGTTGCCCATCTGGCCTTCTGGAAGACCTACTGCCATTCCGCTCGCCTGTCCCTCTACGAATGGGCAGTTTGCCATCAGATCGTCCATAACAGGTGTATTTGCCTGCTTTACAGCATTGCCTTCTACTTTGTCATTCAGGCCATAGCCGTCAAGAATCATTAATACGGTTGGTTTCTTCTTGCTCATAATATTCCTTTCGTGCCGGCATTCGCTTTCAAAAAGCTTTTACTAATTTCGAAAAAAGCCTTAGAAAGCGCTGGCTCTGCCTTACAAAAAGCAGAGCCAGAGCCGGAAATATTTACTTATTAATTACTTGTTGTAATTTACAATCTTTCCAAAATCCGGCTTTAAGGATGCGCCGCCTACAAGACCGCCATCGATATCCGGCTGTGCGAACAGCTCTGGTGCACTTGCTGCACTTACGCTGCCGCCGTACTGGATACGGATTGCTGCTGCAGTTGCCTCGTCATACACCTCTGCGATGCATGCGCGGATTGCGCCGCAAACTTCCTGTGCCTGCTCGGTTGTTGCAACCTTACCAGTTCCGATTGCCCAGATTGGCTCGTAAGCGATTACTGCGCTTGCTGCCTGCTCTGCAGTTACGTTCTGGAAAGCGATCTTGATCTGCTGACGGATCCAGTCGAGGGTGATACCCTGCTCTCTCTGAGTCAGAGTCTCTCCACAGCAGATGATTGGTGTAAGACCGTACTCGAAAGCCTTTAAAACCTTCTTGTTTACAGTCTCATCTGTCTCTGCAAAGTACTCTCTTCTCTCGGAATGTCCGATGATGACATACTTTACACCTATATCGGTAAGCATAGCCGGAGCGATCTCTCCTGTGTATGCACCCTTATCCTCAAAGTACATGTTCTCAGCACCAACCTGAATGTTGGTTCCCTTTGTTGCTTCCATAACCGGTACTAAATCGATAGCCGGTACGCAAAATACAACATCTACTTCGTCATTTACTACTAAAGGCTTTAATGTGTTTACCAGCTCTACTGCCTGAGAAGGTGTCATGTTCATCTTCCAGTTGCCGGCAATAATCTTCTTTCTTGCCATTTTTTTGTTCCTCACATTTCTTTTCTTTGATTTTCTTAAGCTTATCAATCCTTATCGTCAGCTGCTGCTACGCCTGGAAGCTCCTTACCCTCAAGGTACTCAAGGGAAGCGCCGCCGCCTGTAGAAATGTGGCTCATCTTATCAGCAAATCCTAACTGATTTACTGCTGCTGCGGAATCTCCGCCGCCGATGATGGTGATTGCATCTGTCTCTGCCAGAGCCTTTGCTACTGCAATGGTACCCTTTGCAAGAGTCGGGTTCTCGAATACGCCCATCGGTCCGTTCCAAACAACAGTCTTTGCGGACTTAACAGCCTCTGCGTAAAGCTCTGCTGTCTTAGTTCCGATATCAAGACCTTCCTTGTCAGCCGGAATCTGATCAGACGGTACTACAGTTACATCGATTGGTCCATCGATTGGATCCGGGAAGTTGTCAGCTACAGTGCTGTCTACCGGAAGAAGCAGCTTCTTGCCAAGCTTCTCTGCCTTCTCCATCATCTCCTTGCAGTACTCAAGCTTGGTATCGTCTACTAAGGACTTACCAATTTCCTTGCCCTGAGCCTTTAAGAAGGTGAATGCCATACCACCACCGATGATTAGGGTATCGCACTTCTCAAGCAGGTTGGAGATAACGTTTAACTTATCTGCTACCTTTGCTCCACCAAGGATTGCTACAAACGGACGAACCGGATTCTCTACAGCATTTCCTAAGAATGCGATTTCCTTCTCCATCAGATAACCAACTGCGTTTGTGCCGCCCTTAGCGCTGATGAACTTGGTAACGCCTGCTACAGATGCGTGTGCTCTGTGTGCGGAACCAAATGCGTCACATACATAATCGTCTGCTAAATCTGCTAACTCTTTGGAGAACTCCTCACCGTTCTTTGTCTCCTCAGCACCGCGGAAACGAGTATTCTGAAGAAGAACTACATCTCCGTCCTTCATTTCAGCTACAGCCTTTGTTGCAGCCTCGCCAGTTACGTGGTAATCGGATACGAATACAACCGGCTTTCCTAACTTCTCGGACAGTCTCTCTGCTACTGGAGCTAAGGACTCCTTCTCATTCGGGCCATTCTTTACCTTGCCTAAGTGAGAGCAAAGGATTACCTTTGCGCCGCCGTCGATCAGCTTCTGGATGGTCGGCAGTGCAGCCTTAATACGGGTATCATCAGTAATCTTGCCGTCCTTTAACGGTACATTGAAATCACAACGAACAAGAACTCTTCTTCCCTGCAGGTTCTTAAGATCGTCAACAGTCTTCTTTAACATGGAATTTTCTCCCTTCTGATTATTACTTTTATACAGTTTACAGACGCCCATTCGTAAAGCGCCCTTACGGGCGTTCGCTGTTTCACAGCTCCTCTTTACTCATGAACGGGCGTCCCCATCGTCACATTGACTCGTCAAATCGCTATGCAAGCATGCGATTTATCCGAGCCTACTGTGACATGTGAACTGTAAGAATCAAAAAGAGGCCCGGTCCTTTCAGACCGGACCCCGTAGGTCTTTGCGCTTAAGCGAAACTTATGCTAACTCAGCGAAGTACTTAATTGTACGAACCATCTGGCTAGTATAGGAGTTCTCGTTGTCATACCAAGAAACAACCTGTACCTGATACAGATCATCACCAAGCTTGGAAACCATAGTCTGGGTAGCATCGAACAGAGAACCAAATCTCATACCGATAACGTCGGAAGATACGATCGGATCAGTGTTGTAACCGAAGGACTCGGAAGCTGCTGCCTTCATAGCTGCGTTGATACCCTCAACGGTAACGTCGCTGCCCTTAACAACTGCAACAAGGATAGTGGTGGAACCTGTCGGAACCGGAACACGCTGTGCGGAACCGATCAGCTTGCCGTTTAACTCTGGGATAACCAGGCCGATTGCCTTAGCTGCACCAGTAGAGTTTGGAACGATGTTAGCTGCACCAGCACGTGCTCTTCTTAAGTCACCCTTTCTGTGCGGTCCATCGAGGATCATCTGATCTCCGGTGTAAGCATGGATGGTGGACATGATACCGCTCTGGATTGGAGCGTAATCGTTCAGAGCCTTAGCCATTGGTGCTAAGCAGTTTGTTGTACAGGAAGCTGCGGAGATGATGTTATCCTCAGCGGTCAGAGTCTTCTCATTTACAGAGTAAACGATAGTCTTCAGATCGTTTCCAGCCGGAGCGGAGATAACAACCTTCTTTGCACCAGCGTCGATATGAGCCTGTGCCTTAGCCTTGGAAGTATAGAATCCAGTACACTCAAGAACTACATCTACACCGATCTCTCCCCACGGAAGCTCAGCTGCGTTTGCCATCTTATAGATAGTGATCTTCTTTCCGCAAACTTCGATGTAATCGTCTCCTGCTACTACAGAATCAGCGTACTGATACTTTCCCTGTGCTGTATCATACTTTAACAGGTGAGCCAGCATAGCCGGGCTTGTTAAATCGTTGATTGCTACTACCTCATAACCTTCAGCGTTGAACATCTGTCTGAAAGCAAGACGGCCAATACGGCCAAAACCATTAATTGCAACTTTTACTGCCATGATTTTTAATTCCTCCTAAAGAAATTTATTAGATTATATTATCACATAATTGCTTTGTTAAAATATAATCAATTACTGATATTTTACCTTATCCCGACAAATATATCAAGTGTTTTTCTTTCTTTTTCTTGTTTTTTTTTTAATTAGTGGGTTTGGATTGACTTTTATATGTAGACAGCGTATTCTTTTTACAGAAACTTACGTTAAACTGAATTACAAGGAGCATTTATTATGATAAAATCTGATTTTCATGTTCATACATCTTTTTCTACTGACTCGGATACGCCTGCCAGGGAGCAAATTGAAGCGCTTATTAATAAGGGGATTACTGAGATTTGCATTACTGACCATCACGATATTGGCTACACTGCGATGGAGAAGGCTGATGTGAATACATCTGAAAGTACAAATACAAATATTGAGTCTCGTCCGTTTCGTATTAATCCTTTTGCCTATTATGAGGCGATTCTTGGCCTGATTCCTGAGTATTCTGACCGTGCCCGTATCTCAATTGGCGTGGAGCTTGGCCTTCGCACTGATTATCACCACAGTATTGAGGATTTTGCTGAGGTTTGTGCATGGGATTTTATTATTGGTTCTACTCATGTAGTGAATGGACTTGACCCTTATTATCCGCAGTACTGGGAGGGCAAGTCAAAGCAGCAGGGCATTATGGAATATTATGAGACTACTCTTGCCAATATCCGCAAGCTTGACTGTTTTGATGTGTATGGTCATATTGATTATATTGTGCGCTATGCGCCTAATCAGCGTGAGAATTATTCGATTCTTGATTATAAGGATATCATTGATGAGATTTTGAAGCTTTTGATTCAAAATGGAAAGGGAATTGAATGCAATACGGCTGGCTTTAAATACGGACTTGGCGTTCCAAATCCAGAAAATTATGTTTTAAAGCGCTATCATGAGCTTGGCGGTGAGATTCTTACTATCGGCTCTGACGGTCACAAGCCTGAACACACGGCATATGCTTTTGATAAGGTTCCTGCTATTCTAGAATCATGCGGTATCCGCTACTACACAGTATTTCATGACAGAAAACCGATAATGCTGCCATTATAAGTCTTGTTATAAGTTTTGTTATAAGTTTTACAAAAAACTCAGGAGTGATCACAAGATGATCTGTTCCTGAGTTTTTTACTGCGTTTTAAGATATCGTGGTACCAGATTGCTTATCAGTATTTTAATACTTTTGTTGCTGTGATAGCAAGTGCTCCTGGTCCGATATGGCATGCTACGCTTAAGGACAGATGGTCGATGTAGATATCATGTTCTGGGTAGATTGCCTTTACTTCATCACGAAATTCCTCTGCTGCTGCTAAATTATCAGTATGAGCTATGGCGATATATATATCTTCTGGTGATGACTTTCCATCGAAGCGCTCCTCAATATCCTTTGCAATGGCATCGAGCATAGTGTTCTTTGCAATCTTGTAGGTACGTGCCTTTGAGTAGGCATCAAGCTTTTCACCCTGAATCTGTAAAACTGGCTTTAAGCGAAGAATTGTTCCTAATGCTGCCGCTGCCGGTGTAATTCTTCCGCCTTTTTTAAGATAATGCAGCGTATCAAGCGTGATGTAGATTGTTGAGTCAAATTTTGTCTCCTCTAAGCGTTTCTGAATTGCCGCTGCATCATATCCTGCCTCTGCCATACCCTTTGCATCAATAACTGACTGACGCTGCGTAACGGAGATACGCTGATTGTTGACTACATAGACCTTTCCATCATACTCTTCTTCCTGAGCCAGCATAATTGCAGTCTGGCAGGAGCCGGAAAGTCCACTTGACATCGGAATATGAACGATCTGGTCATATTCCTGCAAAATTTTATCCCACAGATCTGTTACACTGCCTGGTGATGGCTGAGAGGTAGAAATATTTCCGCCCTCACGCAGTTTCTTGTAAAATTCTTCCTGTGTCAGCGTAATGTCCTCATAATAAGTCTCACCATCAATCTGAAATGGCATTGCAAGTACAAATACGCCTAACTCCTGTGCCTGTTTTTGTGTAATTCCGCTGTTACTGTCTGTAACAATAGCTATTTTCATAGTTTTCTACTCCTGTCTGATTTTGCATTTCTCTATTTCGAACTCCTGTTTGCTGATGTATTCATGTATAAACCAGTCAATGGCCTCATAAATTGTAACAATCAGTTTCAGGAGCCTTCCATGAGTTCTAAGACAAAAATCTTTGTCCTTAAATCCAGAAATTTAATCTGGACTGCCGTGATCATTGTAATTGTTATTCTTCTTGCTGTTTTGCTCGCAAGCGCCCTGCATCTGGATAAAAACCAGAGCCGCTCTTTTCCGAAAGACGTGACTGAATCTGCTTCTTCTGCAATAGTATCAAGTCAGTCTTTTTCGGATACAGAAAGCTTCACACTTTCTGGTTCTTACATACCGGGAAGATACGCTGCATCTGTTGTTCTGGGCGGTGATACAGTTGATATTGTCGTGTGTGTGGACAAAAATCACATTAATTCGATTCGTGCCCACAACCTTGCTCAATCAGTTGCCACGCTGTATCCGCTCGTCCCTTCCGTACTGCAAAGTCTGGAATCACAGATTCTTTCTTCGCAGAGCTTGCAGGGCGTAACCTACTCTGACTCCTCACAGTACACGGCTTCGCTTCTTATTGATGCAATTACACGCGCACTTAAAAAGTCAGTTACTTACTGATCTCTAGCAGTTTTTCTTTCATCTGCTGCTCCATCTGTGCAAGCTGTGCCTGTGCCTGTCTGCGCTGTTCACGGCCTTCCTGCTGAATCTTTAAGATCTCGTTCATCGTGTCGATTAAGATGCCATTTGTCTGTCTAAGCGTCTCGATATCGACGATGCCGCGCTCTGATTCTCTTCGGATATCAACAGTTGTCTGCTTTAGCTTTTGCGCATTAGAAAGCAGCAGCTGATTTGTCATATCCGTTACTTCCTTTTGCGCCTTTGCCGCCTGTGCGGAATGATTCTCTCCCATTGCAATGACCATCTGATTTTTCCAGAGTGGGATTGTATTTACAATAGTGGACTGAATCTTTTCCGCCATGACGGTGTCGTTGCTTTGAACCATACGAATCTGAGGTGCCATCTGCAGTGCAACCATGCGAGTCAGCTCAAGATCATGAACTTTCTTTTCAAAACGCTCGATCATAGATGAATAGTCGCTTACTGCCTGTGCATCCTCCTGTGTGCCGCTTGCAATGGCTTTTTGGCGCAGAGTCTCTAACTCTGTCTGTCTTGCCTTATCGACCTTCTTTTTTCCAGCAAGGATGTACATTGAAAGCTCCTTGAAGTAGGTCTGGTTTAGCTGATACATCTGATCAAGCATCGCGGCATCCTGAATAAGCTGTACCTGATGCTTTGTGAGGATATCAACAATCTCATCAACCTTTCCCTCTGCCTTCTCGTAGCGTGCCTTAAGCGCCTCTAACTTTCCAGTTGATTTCTTGAAAAAACTTGCAAAAAAGCCTTTTTCTTCCTCTGGCTCTCCTGTCTGCTTTAACTCGCTTACTAAGCTTGCCAGCATGGTTCCTGTCTCGCCAAGATCCTTTGAACGGACATTCTCAAGCGTTTTGTCAGAAAAATCTGCGATCTTTTTTTGTGCACCTGCACCGTACTGAAGTACAAGTGTTGAATTATTCAAATCTATTTTCTCTGCAAATGCCTCTACCTGTTTTTTTTCCTGCTCGCTTAACAATGCTTCTTCTTCGTAAATTGGCTCTGGCTTTGGCATTTCCTGCTGTGGCGCCGGCGCTTCTTTTTTTGTCTCTGTAAATGGTTCAAATGTCAGCGTTGGCACTGCCTGATCTAATTTTAACTCTTCTTCCATAAGTATCCTCCCATCTGATTACATATGAAGCCCGTCATCGACTAACCCCTCTTGTGACAGCAGAGTCTTCAGCACAGCAATATCTGTCTGAATCTTCATGCGGTCGTCTTCGTAAAGGCTGTCGAGAAGCTTGTCAAACGCGTCGTTGATTGTGTCTAGCGCATTCTCTATCTGCGCCTTGGACTCTCTTGCTTTGTCTGTATCAATCCTGTCAAGATCACGATATCTTGTTACAAGGCTCATCGTATTTGGCAGGTAATATTCGGTAAATCTCTTTATGGAGCCAATCTTCTCTGGTGTCTTTTGGACACTCAGATAAATCAGTCCAATGACCTCCTCTAAGTGACTTAACTTTTCACTTATCACTGGCTGCGGCAGTTCATCGTTTATCTGGCGAATCTGCTTTATATATTCCATTCCCACTCGAACTGCTTCTTTCACCTCTTTATTGCCTGCCTGCTGCTCTTCCTCGCGTCTGGCATTCTCCATCTGCTGTTTTGAATGCAAATACAGTTCATAAGTCTCATCATCAAGAATCAGACATGACTTCTCATCATCCATATGGCCCTGCAGAAAATATCCCTGTGAAATCATGCGCTCTAGTTCCCTCTGCACCTTTTTCTCAGGAAGACCGACAGCACCGCTTAAGCTTCGCACGGCGCAAAGTGCCTTTGTGCCAATGCACCTTTTATATCGCTCAAAGCGACTTATACGTCCTAAGCGGTCGCAGCCATTTTTTAACAATATGCCAAAGGCAATGGCAAACGGCAGGAAACCTAAAAAGCCACAGCTTGTCACAAGCGGCTGTCTTCCGATCAGTCCTAGTACAAGCAGTATAAATGCCGGCAGGCCGAAGCCTGCTGTGCCAATTCCGCCAAAGGTGCACATCAGTATGCCTGATACCTTTCCAGGTGTCTTTTTTGTAAACCTAAGCTCTAACTTTTCTTTGTCGGTCTTTTCATAAACATTTCCCTTTTTATTTCCCTGACCATTTTTTCCGGTAAATGCTCCTACCGTCTCCTGCATGATATGATCGGCTGTCGATGAAATTTTCTCGCTTAATCCTGAAAAATCCATTGATTCCATAGCCGAGTTCACGGCATCTGTGACGGTATCACATATACTTTGTCCAAACTTTGAGAAGTCATTCTCGTCCATACTTATTTTCCCTTCATTTACGCAATGATATCAAAGAGCGGTTTGCATGCCGGATAGATCTGCTTAAACTGCTGATAACGCTCCTCGTATTTTGCTGCAAGTACCGGATCTGGCTCTACAGTATCGATTACCTTTACGATCTTTCCTGCTGCTTCCTCTACAGATGCATACTCACCGCATGCAACTGCTGCAAGCATTGCACCGCCAAGGCCTGGGCCTTCCTCACTCTCGATTACATCTACACTGATATTTAAAATATTAGCGATCATCTTCTTCCACAGTGGGCTCTTTGCTCCGCCTCCGCAGATCTTTGTGCGCTTAATGTCGATTCCAAGTGATTTTGCTACCTCAAAGGAATCTCTAAGTGCAAATGCAACACCCTCTAAAACTGCCTGTGTCATATCGGCTCTTGTAGTGTCCATTGTCATGCCGATAAATGTTCCTCTTGCCTTTGGATTGTTGTGCGGTGAACGCTCACCCATCAGATATGGCAAAAAGTATACATGGTTTTCTCCAAGCTTTGTGATATCAGCCTGCTCTTTTGCAAATTCTTTTGTCTGAAGAATCTCTTCCATCCACCACTTGTTGCATGATGCTGCACTTAACATGCAGCCCATCAGATGGTATGTGCCGTCTGCGTGTGCAAATGCGTGAAGCGCATTGTTGCTGTCCACACGGAAGTTTTTAGAGGAGATGAAAATAGTTCCGCTTGTTCCAAGGGAAATGTTGCATCTGCCCTCTCCTACTGTTCCTGTTCCAACTGCCGCTGCCGCATTGTCTCCTGCTCCTGCTGCAACTGCTACATGATCTGTAAGGCCAAGCTCTTTTGCCAAATCTTCCTTAACACAGCCTACCTTCTCGTAGCTCTCGTAAATTCCAGCTAACATGTCCTCTGTAATTCCACAGATTTCGCACATTTCTTTTGACCAGCAGCGATTCTTTACATCAAATAAAAGCATACCTGATGCATCTGATACATCGGTGCAGAATACGCCTGTCAGACGATATGCCAAGTAATCCTTTGGCAGCATAATCTTTTTGATGCGTGCAAAATTCTCTGGCTCATGCTTCTTCACCCACAGAATCTTCGGTGCTGTAAAGCCTGCGAATGCAATATTGGCTGTGTACTCAGAAAGCTTATCCTTTCCGATTACATTATTTAAATAATCAGTTTCTTCTGTTGTACGTCCATCATTCCAAAGAATAGCCGGACGGATAACATTGTCATTTTCATCAAGAATAACAAGACCGTGCATCTGTCCGCCAAAGCTGATTCCTGCAACCTTTGTTGTGTCGAAGCCGTTTACAAGTTCCTTGATTCCTGCGATCATCTGATCATACCAATCATATGGATTTTGCTCAGACCATCCCGGATTTGGGAATGAGAGCGGATACTCCTTTGATACGATGTTGCAGATTTTGCCGTTTCCTTCCATCAAAAGAAGCTTGATGGCTGATGTTCCAAGATCAATTCCAATATAATACATAATCGTTTCCTCCAAATACTTTGTTCCCTTTTTATTTTAATCTTTGACAACAGTGCCTGCTGCCTTTTCACCGATATAAATCGTGTAGCTGCCTTGATGAACGCGCTTTACGCCATCATCATCACATAGTCCAAATGCTTCCTCTGGCAGCGTAATGTGAACTGTCTTTGTCTCACCTTTTTTAAGAGCTGCCTTTGCGATTCCCTTTAACTGCGGATTTGGTGTTCCTTCGCGTTCTGCCTTTACATATACTAAGACGGTCTGAGTACCATCCATCTGTCCAATATTAGTTACATCTGCTGTGACTTCAACACCATCTGGTGTAACCTTTTGTGTGCTAAGCTTCACATTGTCAAGCGAAAACTCTGTATATGACAAACCATATCCAAACGGATAAAGCGGCTTATTTTTCATGTAACGGTATGTGCGACCTTCCATGCTGTAATCTGTAAATTCCGGCAGTTCTTCGCTTGTGCGGTAGAAAGTAACCGGAAGACGTCCTTCTGGGCATGCATCGCCAAAGAGTACCTGTGCGATTGCATTTCCGCCTTGTGCACCAGGATACCAGCACTGCATAATGGCATTTACATGCTCATCTGCCCATGTCAGATCCATTGCACTTCCTGTCAGAACAAGAAGGATTACTGGCTTGCCGCTCTCGTATGCCACTTCAAGTACTTCATTTTGAAGACCTGGGAAACGCAGATCAAGCTTATCGCCGCTTGAAAACTCATTTCCTGTATCGCCTTCCTCGCCTTCAAGGCTGGCATCAAGACCAAGGCAGACAACTACTACATCACTTTCCTTGCAAACACCCTTCACCTCTGCAAAACGGTCACGGCTCTGAGTCAGATTGCTGCTTCTGTCCTTGTAAAGATGGCATCCTTCTGAATAAACAATGCGCATCTTCTCGCCGTCTGCTCTTGGATGCTCCTTTGCATAATCCTCAAGACCTTCCAAAACTGTCACATAGCGTGATGCAGTTCCCTCATAATTTCCTACTAATGCCATGCGATTGTCGGCATTCGGTCCAATGACACCGATTGTATGGATCTTTTCTTTATCAAGCGGAAGCATCTGATCATTTTTTAACAGCGTCAGACATCTTTTTGCTGCTGTGAGGTTTAATTCCTGCATCTTCGGTGAATCAACAACAGAATAGGAAATCTTATTGTATGGATTATCGTCTGCCTTATCAAATACGCCAAGCTTCATGCGTGTTGTAAAAAGATTGACAAGTGCCTCGTCAAGACGTTCTTCCTTTACAAGACCGTCGCGAACAGCATCAAGAAGATAAACAAACAGTGTACCACAGTTTAAATCACAGCCATTATTCATTGCCAATGCAACAGATTCCTCTGCATTCTTTGTTACATTATGACCTTCATAGAAATCTTTAATTGCCCAGCAGTCTGATGTAACGTGACCCTCAAAGCCCCACTCATCACGCAAAATATCTTTTAATAAAGTCTTGCTTCCACAGCATGGCTCTCCGTTTGTACGGTTATAAGCGCCCATGACAGCCTCGACTTTACCCTCTTGTACACATGCTTTGAAGGCTGGAAGATATGTCTCATAAAGATCTTTCTTAGACACCTCTGCATTAAAATAATGACGCATACCCTCTGGTCCGCTGTGAACAGCAAAATGCTTTGCACATGCTGCCGTCTTTAGATATTTTTCGTCATGGCCCTGCATTCCCTCGATGTAACGCACTCCAAGACGTGATGTCAAATACGGATCCTCACCGAATGTTTCATGGCCTCTGCCCCATCTTGGATCACGGAAAATATTTACGTTTGGTGCCCAGAAGGTCAGGCCCTTGTAAATATCATGATCTCCAAACTCCTGCTGCATGTTAAATTTTGCACGCGCCTCTGTAGATACGGCATCACCAATCTGCTCCATGAAATCTTCATCAAAAGTTGCTGCTAAACCAATTGCCTGTGGAAAAACTGTTGCTGTGCCGGCTCTTGCAACACCGTGCAGAGCCTCATTCCACCAGTTGTAAGAAGCAATTCCAAGGCGTTCAATTGCTGGTGCGTTATAAAGTGTCTGATATACCTTCTCCTCAAGTGTCATTTGTCCAATCAGCTCTTTCGCGCGTTCGCGAAGCTGTTTAAGACGTTCCTCATTGTGTACTAAATCGTTCATTTTAATATACCCCTTTCATATTTAATAGTAATTTAATATGGGCGGATTTCATCTTCGCTGTCATCCCCGTCAGTGATTGAACGTATCACTGCGTAGTAACCCATCTTTTCATTGACCTTTACATAGACACGATCACCCTCTCTATGACCATTAATTGCTTTTCCGAGTGGTGATTCAATGCTGATTTTTCCCTCAATAGAATCACAACGCACAGAAGTCACAAGTTTAAACTTCTGTACTTCTTCCATTTCTTCGATGTAAAGCTCAATTGTTTTATTTAAACCTACGACGCCTTCCTGTGATTCATCAGAAATAACGGTAGCGTTTTTTAACATTCTCTCTAAATAGCGAATGCGGCTCTCATTTTTGTTTTTATCCTTTTTTGCCGCATAATACTCAAAATTCTCACTGAGATCGCCCTGCGCTCTTGCCTCTGAAACAGCTTCAATCGCCTCTTTTCTTACAACGAGTGTGCGGTACTCTATCTCTTTTTTGATTTTATCGATATCTCCCTGCGTTAAACGTTCTCCCATGTGAATTTCATGTCCTTTCTATACACCGAGTTGGCGTATTATTAAATTTCCTACTGATGAATAATATTCAGTGCCTTTGCACCTGTCGCCTTGATAAAATCCTGCGGTGAAAGCTTTAGCTGAACTCCAAGCTTTCCGGCACTGACGCATATATAAGGGCAGTCAAGCGCACTCTCGTGGATAATGGTCGGATATTCCTTTTTCATGCCAAGGGCAGTACAGCAGCCGCGAATATAGCCTGTGACGGCGTTGATGTCCTTCACATGGATCATCTCAACTGACTTTTCATTCACTGCCTTTGCACATTCCTTTAAGTTTAGTTCTTCCTCGATTGGAAGAACAAATACACTATATCCCTTGCTCTTTCCCTGAAGAACGAGTGTCTTAAAGCAGTTCTCATGTGGAATTCCAAGTGTATCTGCTGTGTGTATTCCATCTATAAATTCATCGCACTGGTATGACAGCACCTCATAAGAAATCTTGAGGCGGTCAAGTATGCGCATTGCATTCGTTTTTGGTATCTTTTCTTTTGCCATTGTTGTCTTCCTTTCTGCTTATATATTTCTGTCGTAGTCCCGTAGGCAAAATATTTAATCAGTTGCTGTTTTTTACAAATCTGCTTAGCATAACAGCGCCTGCTGCAAACATAAAGATCGCGATAAACTGTGATGTTGACAATACACCAACAGCTCCTCTTGGATCGTTTCTTAAAAATTCAATAAGAAAACGGCCCACTGCATAAAGCATCAAATATACGGCTGTAACAATTCCTGATGTCTTTTTCTTCTTTTTGTAAAGCGTTCTCTGCAAAATAAAAAGAATTATTGCAAATATAAAGTCTCCTGCTGCTGAAAACAGCTGTGTTGGAATAAGCGATACACCTGCCGGTGCAAGACAATCTGCCGGAAATGTGACACCATACCATGCGGATGTCTCTTTTCCATAGCAGCAGCCTGCAAGAAAACAGCCGATGCGTCCGCACCCTTGTGCAAATGCTACACCTGGCACTGCGCAGTCAATATAAGGTAAGAAGGAAAGCTTCTTTATTCTGGTGTAAATTAACGGGCTTAAAAAGCCTGCAATCAGGCCTCCGTACACAACAAATCCTTCTCCAAAATTAAGAAGAATAGAAGGATCTGCAATAATTGAAGGAAACTCTACAATATAGTAAAGCAGCTTTGCACCTATAATACCGCCCACTATTCCTACTAGTCCCATGGAAAAAAGTGCATCATCATCAAGACCGGAGCGCTTTGCAAGGAAACAGCCTATCGTAAATGCACAGATAATTCCTACTGCAATCATAAAGCCATATCCATAAACGTGAAACGGCCCTATGGAAAATAAAATACTATGCATCCTGATCTTCCTCCTCATACTCTGTTCCTGCTTTTTTGCGGTATATCAGCCAGGCAGCTGCTACTAAAACAACAAATCCAACACCATGAACGGTATCGTTTTTTGCCGCCGGAATTAACCTGATTATGACAAGCTGATATAATACTTCCCAGATGGCAAGTGCCGGTATGATAAACAGTATAAGCTTCGCTTCAAAACGATCTTTCATACACAATTCCTTTCACAATTTCTTTCTTTTTTGACTAGTCTCATAATAGCACAGCATCTTTCAACCGTCAAGGCAACATGAAAAAGGTTGTAAATTAAAGGCAGACAATGTGCTGTCTGCCCTTAATTTTTACTGTTCGTATTCATCTGAATCAGATTTTTGTGGATCCTCTGGTGTATTTGATGCTATCTTTGCACCAACAATGCTTGATAATAATGCCTTTACATCGATTCCCATTCCCTGTGCCAGTCCTTCTGTTACCTGCGTAGTACTGTTTATGATATCCTGGAGCATCTTTGCACTGTTTCCTTCGCCGTACATTGTGATCTTATCTACCTTGGACAGCGGCTCTGCAACGTTCTTTGCAATTTCTGGAAGTGCCTGCATGATCATCTCGATAATTGCGGCCTCTCCATATTTTTTCATTGCCTCTGCCTTCTTATCTATACCTTCGGCCTCCGCTGTTGCCTTTGCACGAATTGCTTCTGCCTCTGCAAGACCAGTTGCACGGATACCTTCTGCTTCCTGTTCTCTGGCAAATCGAACTGCCTCTGCCATGGCTTTCTTTGCCTCTGCATCCTGCTGCTGCTCGAACTTCTTTGCTTCTGCCTCTTTCTGGCGCTTGAACAGCTCTGCCTGTGCCTGCTGCTCTTCACGGTAACGATCTGCATCTGCCTTTGCTCGGATTTCTGCATCAAGGCGCTGTCTTGCAATCTCAACCTCTTGCTTCTTTAACTCGGCATCACGCTCTGCTCTTGCAATCTGCGCGTTCACAGTCTCTGTCTCAATACTCTTTTGCTGTGACTGTGCCTGAATCTTGTAAGCAGCATCTGCCTCAGCCTTTTTATTATCGGATATAATCTTAAGTTCTGCCCTGCGAATCTCCAGCTCATTGTTTTTCTGTGCAATCTGCGTATCAGAAAGAACTCTCGCCTCATTTGCCGCCTTATCTGCCTCAGCCTGCGCGATAGCTATATCTCTGTCGGCCTGTGCCTTAGCTATGGCTGCATTTTTCTTAATAAGTGATGTATTGTCAGCACCAAGATCCTTGATCAAACCATTTTCGTCTGTTACATTCTGGATGTTGCATGAAAGGATCTCAATTCCAAGCTTATCCATATCCTTTGACGCCTTCATCATAACCTGATCGGAGAATGAGTCTCTGTCAGTATTAATTACTTTTAATGACAAGGTACCGATGATCTCACGCATATTACCCTGAAGGGAATCCTGAAGATCAAGTGCAATATCGCCTGGCTTTTTATTTAAGAAGTTCTTTGCTGCCAGCTTAATTCCATCTGTTGTTGGATTGATTCTTACCTTTGCAACTGCATCCACATTTACATTGATGAAATCGTTTGTCGGAACAGACTGCTCTGTCTTGATATCAACTGTCATCTGTCCAAGATACAGCTTATCCATTCTCTCTAAAAATGGAATCTTAATGCCGGCACGTCCAATAAGGATCTTGCTTTCCTTTTTCAAACCGGAAATTATGTACGCCTGATCCGGCGGTGCCTTAACGTAGCCGCTCGCTAATATTGCAAGAATGGCTATGATTGCGATCACGACGATAATAATGGGAAATGCTGCCGTGTCTAAAAATGATGATTGCTGTGCTGCTGCCAATGCTGTTTTCATACTGTTGTCCTCTCTTTCTAAAATCCTCTTTGCTGCTATGCCCAACTGATGTGTCTGATCTGGTGATTTTTGTCTTAGTTGAAGTAACTATATTTTGCACGCAACTTTGCTGTAAGTTCTTCGATTCTTCTGATTGCCTCGGCTACTTTTCTTCTTGTCTCATTGATCCTTGACTGGACCAGATAGTCGGCTACCACTCCGTCAAAAAAGAAATCTGCAAAGCTTAAAAAATCACCCGTCTGTAACTGTATTGTATCATCTGCTGCGACATCACGCAATTCTTTTTGGAACTGTTGAAGATAATATCTTGCCTGTGAAAGATACTCCTCTGCTTTTCCCATTTTGGAATGCTTAATTAAATCGGTAAAAAATCCGCCTCCCAATAAATCGACAATTCCCCATTTTCTTGCACTGTCTAGCTGCTCACTCGCTGCATACAGGCTTTGCAGGGCATTTTCCCCTGCTGTGAGAGCTTCTTGAATCTCTCTTTCCATCATGAAATCACTCATGTCTCTCCTTTCCGTGTGCCACGGTTAGGATAATAAAAAAGAGACCTCTACCGCGGCACACACCGCAATAAAAGTCTCGCTTTCTCATTTGATACGGATGCTTATCGCATCGGCTGACGGTTTCAAACCCACCCCAAATATAGATATATGGGCGTTTCACTACTCCCCTTTATTTGCTTGACAAAATATTATCATACTTTTTATTTTCTGTCAAGAGATTGCTTCTTTAATAAAAAATGTATATACTTAAGATGACTACGCTCAATCACGGCACTAGCCAATAGTTTGAGAGAAAGGTGAAATTTTATGAGTTTAGCAATGAGAAATGAAGTCCCTGTTGAACTGACATGGGATCTTTCCCTGATTTATCCGACTGAGGAAGCGATGTACAGGGATGTTGAAAAAATGAAGGCTCTATGTGCTTCTATGGAGGAACGCTTTAAGGGAAAGCTGACAACGCCTGAAGCTATTTGTGACTGCTTAAATGATCTTCAGGAGATGACTCGCCTGATGACACTGACTGGCAATTATACTGATCTGGCTGTTTCGGTTGATTATTATGACAGCCACAATCAAGAGAGAAATGACCGTGTGATGAATATAATTTCTGACATCAACAGCCGTTTGAGTTTTATCAACAGTGAAATTACCGAGCAGAGCGAAGAAACACTGAAGGCTTCTATTGCAATTGCCGGCGGCAGCCGCATCTATCTTGAAGACATACTTCGCCGTAAGCCGCATCAGCTGCATCCTGAGACAGAGCGCGCCTTGTCTGCACTTTCTCAGACCTTAAACACGCCTTATCAGATTTACAACATGACTAAGCTTGCAGACATGAAGTTTGATTCCTTCCATGCTAATAACAAGGATTATCCGCTTGGCTACTCCCTGTTTGAAGATGACTATGAATATGAATCTGACACACAAATCCGCCGCAGTGCTTTTGATGCATTTAGCAAGAAACTGGCTCAGTATGAGAACACAACTGCTGCCGCTTATAATTCACAGGTTCAGACTGAAAAGACAATGGCTACACTGCGCGGTTTTGAAAGCGTATTTGACAGTCTTTTATTTGACCAGAAGGTAAGCCGTGAGCTTTATGACCGTCAGATCGATCTGATTACAACAAAGCTCTCTGTTCATATGCGCAAGTATGCACGTCTGTTAAAGAAAATTCACAAGCTGGATCGTATGACCTTTGCTGATTTAAAAATTTCCGTTGACCCTGAATATGATCCAAAGGTAACTATTGAGGGTTCTAAGGAATATATCGAAAAAGGTCTTTCCATCCTTGGACCTGAGTATGTAGATATGGTACGTGAAGCTTATCGTGACCGCTGGGTTGATTTTGCCAAAAATCAAGGCAAGTCAACTGGTGGTTTCTGCGCAAGCCCCTACGGAACTAATTCCTTTATTTTGTTAAGCTGGAACGACCGCATGGCCGATGTATTTACACTGGCTCACGAGCTTGGTCATGCTGGACATTTTCGTGCCTGCAACAGCGCACAGTCCATCTTTGACACTGATGTATCTTCATACTTTGTTGAGGCCCCGTCCACTATGAACGAGCTTTTAATGGCGCATTATCTGCTGCAGTCAAATGATGACAAGCGTTTCCGCCGCTGGGTACTCTCCTGCCAGATCAGCAACACCTACTATCACAACTTTGTTACACATCTGATGGAGGCTGCTTATCAGCGCGAGGTATACCGTATTATCGACAACGGCGGCAGCGTTCAGGCTGATACATTAAGCAGCATCATGAAAAAAACTCTTCAGGATTTTTGGGGCGATGATGTAGAAATCTGTGATGGAGCCGAGCTTACATGGATGCGCCAGCCGCACTACTATATGGGTCTTTACTCCTACACATACAGTGCTGGACTGACTGTTGCCACACAGGTCTGCAAGCGAATTGAAAAGGAAGGTCAAACTGCTGTGGATGACTGGAAGAAAGTACTTGCAGCTGGAAGCACCTTGACCCCTGTTGAGCTTGCCGCACTTGCAAAGGTAGATATCACAACAGATGCACCTCTTCTTGATACTATTGAGACAATTGGCGACATGATTGATGAAATCTGCCGTTTGACTGATGAGCTAGAGGAAGAAGACAAATAAATAAAATGGACTGGCTAACAGATAAATAATCTGCAGCCAGTCCGTTTTTTAATTATAATTATTTTGATTAGCGCACTAGTTTTCCGCGCTTAATCATGTGAACAATATTAAGCTCTTCATCAAGAATAAGCAAATTTGCATACTTTCCTGCTTCTACATCGCCGTAATCATCTAATACACCGATGCTTCTTGCCGGATTGTGAGTAGCAGCTTTTACTGCACTCGCAAATGGAATTTTCATTGTCTTAACTGCGCAACGAAGACAATTCATCAAATTAGTAACGCTTCCTGCGATTGTAGCTGAATCAGATGCAAGTGTGGCAAGATTTCCCTTTACCTCTACCTGCTGACCACCTAAATCGTAGCAGCCATCCTCAAGACCGCAGGCTCTCATAGTATCACTGATTAAAATAACATGCTCATCTGTAAACAGTTTAAACGCAAGACGTACTACTGACGGATGAATATGAACATTATCGCAGATCAGCTCTACGTCAGCTTCAGCATCTGCTGCTGCTGAAAGCGGACCTGGCTTACGATGATGAATGCCTGGCATTGCATTAAAACCATGTGTCAGATGATTGGCACCATGCTCAAATGCCTGCATTGCTGTATCGTAGTCAGTACAAGTGTGTGCAATAGATACGGATGCCACATGATCTTTGATTTTTTCTACAAAGTCAATTGCATTCTCTGTCTCTGGTGCAACATCACAGATTCGAATACGTCCCTTTGCACGCTCCTGCAGACGAAGAAGCATATCTGCATCTGGCTTTTGTACATAGTCAGAGTTCTGTGCACCAACACGGTTAGGATTGATAAATGGTCCTTCTAAATGAAGACCAACAAAATCTGCGCCCACAGGACTTTCATAATCTGCTGCAATGTCCATAATCTCAGAAAGCTTATCCTCTGGATATGTCATCGTCGCAGGACAGATCGCAAGAACACCTTCACTGCCCTCGTATTCCGCTATTTTATCAAAAGCTTCCTTTGAGGCATCACAGGTATCATATCCCACACAGCCATGGAAATGAACATCGAGAAGGCCTGGAATCACATACATACCTTTTGCATCAATGATGGTTTCATCTGAGCTTGACGACGTTTCTTTAGGCGTAACAGACGCAATGCGCTCGCCGTCTACTGTAACCTCTCCATCAAAAATCTGACCATTGCTGCAGATCTTTGCATTTAAAATTTTCATACTGTTTGCCTTTCTTTTGCTTACAGCTTGCAAAGAGACAATGCTGCCTCATCTGCAACGATTGTAACGTCCGGATGAATCTGAAGAATAGATGCCGGAACATATGGTGTAATTGGTCCAAATAATGTGTTCTTAACTGCTTCTGCCTTATCCTCACCACTTGCTACAAGAAGGATCTTCTTTGCCTGAAGAATAGTTCCGATACCCATTGTGTATGCCTGACGCGGTACATCTGCCTCTGACGCGAAGAAACGCTTGTTGGCATCGATTGTACTCTGTGTCAGATCTACGCAATGTGTTACCTGTGCAAAGCTGTCAGATGGCTCATTAAATCCGATATGTCCATTACGTCCAAGTCCAAGAAGCTGCATATCGATTCCCCCAAGAGAACGAATCTGATTTTCATAGCGACGGCACTCAAACTCGCTGTCCTCACAAGTTCCGTCCGGAATAAAGGAGTGATCCGGGCGAATATTCACACGATCAAATAAATGAGTATGCATAAAGTAATAGTAGCTCTGGTCGTTCTCTTTTGTCAGTCCGCGATACTCATCAAGATTAACAGTTGTTACCTCGGAAAAATCGATATCATTCTTATGATACCACTCTACCAGCTGATCATAAATTCCGATTGGTGTTGAACCGGTTGCCAGACCTAATACACAGTCTGGCTTGATAATTACCTGGGCAGAAATCAGATTTGCAGCCTTGCGGCTCATTTCCTTATAGTCCTTGGTACAATAAATTCTCATTGAAACTTCCTCCGTTTTCAAAAAAATAATATTTGTCTTTTTATTATATCATCAATACAAAGATAAGTAAACTGATATCTCGGTTTTTCAAAGCTAAAACCTTATCACTAGGTATATTACAAAAGCGGCTCCTGCTTTCGCAGAAACCGCTTATCAATAATGTACGCGAGAAGATTCGAACTCCCGGCCTTCTGATCCGTAGTCAGACGCTCTATCCAGCTGAGCTACGCGTACATATGGGGCCTATAGGGCTCGAACCTATGACCCTCTGCTTGTAAGGCAGATGCTC
>ERZ1673722.905-NODE-905-length-34253-cov-16.297620_pt1 | contig 34253 bp, 40 predicted proteins | sample MGYA00580222_ERZ1673722 | MGnify/ENA primary metagenome ERZ1673722 (study PRJEB41218, sample SAMN15661750) | gut metagenome | host: Homo sapiens | place: Canada: London | collected 2015-08-20/2019-03-30 | study: EMG produced TPA metagenomics assembly of... | reverse complement strand
TGGTTCGAGTGATGTTTCAACTGAAGGAGAGCAGATACCTGATGATGGTTCTAGTGATACTTCAGCCGAAGGAGAACAGGAGCCGAAATATGGTTCGAGTGATGTTTCAACTGAAGGAGAGCAGATACCTGATGATGGTTCTAGTAACACTTCAACCGAAGAAGAGACTCCTGAAGGTGAAAATCAACAGGAATCAGAACAGTCTGATGCTGCCGACCCTGGCGAGGACTCAAAAAAAAAGTAGTTCAAAAGGAAGAGGAATATCCTAATATCGACTGGGATAACCTCTATAACGAGGACGTGCAGATGGCAACCGTCATCTATAACGACCGCATCAATACATGGCGCAAGATGAAGAAACTCGACGAACTCCTGGACAAGAAACCGAAGGCGAATGATGTGGCTGCCATGGCGGAACTCCGCATCCGTAATCTTCAGGCATTCGACGAACTGAAGGCGTACAACGATACCGGCAAGTTTCTGTATAAGCATCCATTGCTGAAGGGTAAGTCCGAATTCGATGAACTCGTAAAACTGTTCAAGAAGGATCCTGCCGAGTTTCTTCATAAGCATAAGAACGTGCTCGACAATATCAAGCGCTATAAGAGCTACATTAAAAGAGATGATCGCAAGGACAAACGTGCCAGCGACCGTGAGAACCTCCAGCGGCATCAGGAACGTGAACGTATGTTCAAGATGGTGATGGAGCAGTATAGTGACAAATCAGGCAAATCAGATAGATAAGATGGATAAGACGGAATTAAAGAAGATTGCAGAAACCTGCGTCTCGATGGTGAAGAACGGAGGTGTACTAGAGCAGGCTCAACTCAAGGCAGACGAGAAGATAGCCGAGCTGGCAGCAAACGGCGACCTCGATGCCATCAAACTACTGAATGAGCGGATGCAGGATCGCGAAGAACTGAAACTTAGAAAGAAGTTGTTTGGCGTATGAAAAGCGAGATAGAAAAACTTGAGAGTGTTCATCCGGACCTTATTACCACCTTCCTGACTACAGGCGACGGTGAAGGCATTCCAGAGGATGTGCAGACATTCTTGAAGCAGCTACAATGGGCTGTCGAAATTTATGAATATGAGCGCAACATTACTCGTGGCGCTCGTAAGCTCAGAGAACGTATTGCTTCCCAGCAGAAGATATCCCTTGATGTGCGTACCTGTATGACTCGTATCAATCAGGCAATATCTTACTTTAATGTAGATTGCAATGTGGCCATAAAAGTCTGGGAAAATGATTTTGCCAACAAGTACGAGGACCTTGCCAAGCTCTGCTCAGCCAAGCGCGACTACAAGATGCAGAAGGCCTGCATGGACCAGGCTCTGGAATGCCGCAGACGTGCGTCTGAGCAGGCAGAGGCAGATAGAGATCTCGGAGTCGTGTTCCTCATTACTCCAGAGGTTACCCCAGAAGAGCTAGGTTTTCAGAAAAAGAGTCTTAAAGAAATCGCCGGCAAGTACAACCGCGGTTTTTATATATCTCTCATCGATGGTTTGCCTATCGAGAGTTCAGAAAAGAAACGATTGCTTCGTGATGCTGATATTCAGGAAGCGGAAATAGTGGAGGATTTGAGCGATGAGCCAACTGATTTTGAATGATAATACACTCGGTGAATTCGAGCATTACTACATGAACAACATGCAGCTGCTTGCCAACATCATCGACCCCAACATGCTTTTTGCCGAGGTTGCCCGTGCCGGAGGTAAGACCGAAGGTGTGACGGGTCCTCGCCTGATACGTGTTGCCAACGATATGCCGGGAGAGCTATCCTTCCTGGTTCACAAAACCTACGTGGCGCTGATGACCAACGTCTGGCCAAACATACAGGCATACTTCTCGCGTCAGGTAGTAGTGAACGGGCAACAGAGATCCATGCTGGAATATGGTATTGATTACGTAGTAGGAGAGAGCACGCTGCCTTCCCACTTCCGGAAACCCCGATATCCGATAGCCTATGCTAAGCATAGCGTGATATTCCGAAATGGCGCCCACCTTCAGCTCGTATCAAGCGACCAGCCGGAATCTGTTGCCGGTAGAAATGCCGTGCACGCTTTCGTTGAGGAGATGAAACATAATAGCGGAGAAAAACTCAAAACCCGACTGTTCCCGTCTTTACGTGGAGGTCCAGCCAATGTGCGCTGCTCTGCTTATTATGAGGGTGTTACGGGTGTGAGTGATACGGCTCGCGTCGACCTCGGCGAAGATGACTGGTTTGAGGATTATGAAAAGAAGGTGAACCCGAAACTTATCGAGGAGATTGCAACCGTTGCCCTGGAAGTTAACAGAAGTCTCTACCGTCTGTTCGTGCTCAAGCAGCAGGAACGAGGCTCAAAAGACCCTGTTCTCCTGGAGAAGATGCGACTCGAGTCTGTTAAGCTCAATGCCTTCGTGGCGAGATGGAAACCTCGTCTGGCAGATATGAGGCGCAATGCCATCTACTATATCCGTGCATCCTCCTTCTGCAACAAGGATATCCTAGGTCCTAAGTTCTTCAAGACTCAGTTGGACACTCTTGATACGGACGAGTTCCTCACGGCTATCTGCGCCATCCGTCACAAGGAGGTAACCAATAAGTTCTTCATCAACTACGACCACGCAAAGCATCAGTTCAAGGATAGCTATAAGTATGAGTCCATTCTTCGCCTGAATCTGAAGGATAGGTTTATCCTTACGGCAGAGTATCTTCTACATTACGACCCCAACGAACCGCTCTACATGGGATATGACCCTGGCAACTTCCAGTCGCTCATCGTTGCCCAGAAGAAAGACTACGGCAGGCGTCTCGACATCATTAAGGAGTTCTTTGCCTTCCTGCCAAAGGATTACAACGACCTCGTGGCAGAGGTGCACCAGTTCTTCGGATCTGCAGCCGCCAATAAGACTATCTATCTCTATCCAGACCGTGCCGGTAACAAGCGCAGGGAGGAACGGGAACAGATAACTACCGACTCACTCAATCTGAAGGCTGCCCTGGAGTCGTACGGCTTCATGGTGATACTCTATAACGAAGATGCGCCAACGATATACCATTGGCAGCAGTTCAAGCTCTGTCAGATGCTCTTCGGCGAACGCAGTCCGCTCCTGCCTGTCATCCGTATCGACGAGAATGAGTGCAAGAACCTCTGTTCTGCCATCATGATATCCCCTCTGAAGAAAACGGACGGCAAAATAGAGCTAGACAAGAGCTCGGAGAAGAAACAGCAACTGAAGAATCAGGCAGGACTCACTACGCAGCTGCCTTCTGCGATGATTTACCTGCTTTACGGCCTTTATTCTGATGCCGTGAAGGCGGAATTAAGTACATATCCTACCGATTTACCGGACAATTTCGAGATATAAATGCAGAATAATGCTGCATTTCTGCAGTAATAATTTTCGCGGGCATATCAATAATTTACGGAAAATGAAAGGGTATAAATGCTAAAATACTGATAATCAGCCCAAGCGGACCGGCTGGAAGAAAAACTCCCAAAAACACCTTACCCAAACGAGCACGCACCGCTGGGAAAGGAAAGAGAGGTGCAGGCCTTACGATTTCCGGAAATATGACGGGAAACAGGTGCAGCCGGTCTTTTGCAGGGCGATATTTTTTCGCTATCTTCGCATCATTATGAGCAAGACAAGTAAGAACATCATCATGGATGGCATCACGGCACTCCAGTGGGCCAGGGAAATCAGTAAGCTGCCCGATGGGGAGTTTACCCTGGTTTTCTTTCCATACTCAAGGACGAGAGGAGAGGCGAGTGCAAAGCTTCAGGTACGGCGCCATTGCAAGTACCGCACCCAGTTGCCGAAGGAACGCTTCGCCATCGATGGAGAGAACTATCTTCTCTATACAGACGAAGATGGAGAGCCAAAGATGTGCTACCGGATTCTCATCAGGTACATGGGTTTCCCTCAGGACGGATTTAAACTTCACAAAATAAATTGGTTATGAAAGATTACGAAATAGACATGTATGGCAACGCCGGCATCTACCTTGCCGATGGCAATACCTTCACCTTCCAGCTAGGTGAAGGCGACTCCATCTTTGGTGCAGACCAGCTCTTCCAGTCTCCACTCCTGGAGTCTCCGTTCGGTGGCACGCTCTGGATGCAGCAGCATCATTATCTGGGTATACAGGGATACCAGGTGTTGATGCGTGGCCACAACAACCAGCAATGTGACGAAGTGACCAAGGAGATCAAGGAGAACCGACTGCTCCCTCGTCTCTATTCCAAGGAGATCAAGATGCTCTATGGCCATGGACTCGCCGTATACAAGCAGGCTATCGAGGATGGCAAGCTGGTACGCAAGTACGAGGAGCAGCCTGAAGTAATGGAATGGCTCGACTCCTGGAGCTCACGCGGCATTCCTTCAGTAGAGGAGTTCTGCAAGACCTGTATCAAGAACTTCTATTACTTTGGCGACTTCTTCGTGAAGTGGCGCTTCACCCGAGGTAAGGTGATAGGTATGGGCAAGCCGGTTGCTGCGCTTGAGGCGATGGAGAACCGTTACTGCAGATTGGCAACTACCCGACAGGACGTTGCTTCAGAATTGATTTCGTACGGAGACTTCAAACAGGTTGTAGTAGGACGATTCGCCTATGGCTTATCGAGTTACTCGGTTTATCCGAAGTTCAGCTTTAACGAAGTTGACAACTACCGTTATGCTGCGATCTCTCATCACAGAGAGAAATCAGTAGACGAATTCTACGGAGCAAACGAGACGCATCAGGGAGCTCGCCCGTACATCCAAGGTAGCAACAAGACTGCCCGATACATTAACAGTTTTCTGAAAAACTCGCTGGCTGCAAAGGTGCATGTCATTATCCCTAACGCCTGGATCCAGAGCAAGCGCACCCAGATGACCAAGCTCTGCGAGGAAAATAAGCGACGCAAGGCGAAGGGCATGGAACTGCTGAAGTATAACGGTATCGATATCGGTACAGACTTCAAGGAGTCGTGCATGGTCCGGTATGTTCGTGACGAGGTACGCAAGTTCAGCTCCTATCTGTCAGGTGCAGACAATCAGGGCAAAGGTTTCTCTTCCATCTCCTTCATGGATGCCCAGGGTCACGAGCAGTCGTGGAAGGTGGAGACCATCGACCTCAAGTACAAGGAATATATCGAAGCGCTCATCTCTTACGACAAGCGTACCGAACAAGCCCTTCTGTCTTCGGTAGGTCTCGATGCAGCCATATCTGCAGTAGATAAAGATGGAGTCATCTCGAAGAGTGGAAGTGATACCTATTATAATTATCTCATCTACATCATGTCGCTCACCTCAGAGGACGAAGTCTGCGCAGAACCGCTCAACTGGGCGTTGCGCATGAACTTCCCGGAACTCTACAAGCAGGGCTGCAGGCTAGGGTTCTACCGCGAGGTTCCGCAGAGACAGGAAGATATAACACCATCCCAACGACTTAATCAGCAACAGGCATGAACAAGAAATTTCAACTCAATAATCTCTTCACCAGTTATGCGCAGTTCTGCAACTGCGCACCTGGTGCAGATACAAGCGCCGACTTCGACAGCCTTCAAGGCTCTGCCGTAGCTGCGCGCAAACGTATTGTTGCCATCATCGGCAACAATACGTTCTCAGATATTGTCGGTATCGAGGAAGAAGAGAGTGGCATCAAGGATTTTCTCCGCGCTGCCATGGCGAACCTTACGCTAGCTACCCAGATTATCTTCGATGCCGTGAACCGAAGGAAGAACGATATCAATCTCTACAAGTACGAGATGGAAGGCATGAAGCGCTCCTATATGGAGAATTACTTTAATGCGATGGATTCGTTGATTTCCGAACTTACTGAAGAGATAAGTGCCGATGATCCTGCCGATATCCGTCTTGCCATGGAAGACTGGCGCAAGACCAATTACTACAAGATGCTCAGTAAGCTGAAGGTAGATACTGCCGATGAATTCGATGAAATTTATCCTATCGACCTCTCGTATCTCTTCTTTTTCCGTTGTGTACCTCTCCAAAAAGAGGTGCTCGATGAAAGCATAGGCGCCTACTTCGACCGGCTCGAACAGGGAGGAGAGGACCAGACGTTTGCTGAGTTCGCCCAGAAGGCGCTGCCTATGCTCAAGCGTGCCCTGGTAAAGAAGACCGTGGCGAAGGCTCTCAGACGTTTCGATATCCTGGAGTTCCCTGCCACCATCCGCAACCTCTTCGATGACAATACCGCCACCCGCTCAGGCAGCGACGAGGCAAGCCGTGCACTCCAGCTCGCCACACAGCTAGACGGGGAGGTGGAAGATCTGCTGCATAATGTGGATATGCTCCTCGATGCCCAGGAAGGAAACGATTTTCTTTCCTTCTCTGCCGAGAACCGTCCGGACGACAATATGTATTTAATGCCATAAGCTTATGAAAAAGACGATAACCGTAAGAGCAAACGGAATAGAACATGAAATTCCGAACTCGTGGGAACTACTCACTTCTGACCAATATCTGAAGCTGGTGGAGCTGCTTTCTCTCATGGAGAGTGGGCAGTTTTCCCCAGGTGCTGTGAAATGTCTGTTCCTCTGCTACATGAAGGGATGGAACCTGAACAAGATTAAGCGCGATGAGCGAACCCTGGAGAACTTCATGTCTATAGCCAGTCAGCTCTCGTTCATCTTCCAGGAGAAAGATGATAAGTTCGTGCTCGATCTCTGTTTCTGTCGCCAGCAGTTGCCGATTATCTTTATCGACAAGAAAGCCTATTATGGCTACGAGGTCAATACAGATTTCAAGTCGCTCACCTGTTCGCTCACGGCCCTTCAGTATATCGAGGCGCGCCAGCTGCTCGATATGGGCGAGGAGAGTCTTCCTCTGCTGGCTGCCATACTCTACTTCGACAAGGAAGTATATTCCTCGGAAGAGGCGCAGAAACTCGCTCTGAAGTTCAAGAAACTGCCTGTCAACACACTCCGGGCGATAGCTCTGAACTTTACTGCAGTAAATAATTTCCTCTTCTCGAAGACTGAATTTTCCCTTCTCACCAAGTTTATACCCAAGGAGGGCAGCAGTATTACTACCGATGCAACCGATGCGCTCTACGATCTCTCCAAGGATGGGCTGGGTAATGCCCGTCAGGTAGAACAGCTGAACGTGCTTACCTATCTCCGCATTCTCAGGAAGAAGACCATCGAGGGAGTAAAGAGCCTGAAGGCTACCGGCATGGAGTTGGCCAAGATAGCAGACGAGGTAGGGCTACCTCTGGAGATAGTTAAAAAGATTATATAACCAAGGCAGGGGAACAACCTCTCTGCGACAAAATTATAAAAGCCTATGTTATTGGATTTATTCGAATATTTTGCCAAGTTTCCTGCTACTGCAGGAGTTACGAAGGGTATTGCCAACAAGGGCGAGAGTAGTATGGAAGAATATGCTACCGTGCTCAAGGTAATCAAGGAGATGCCCGAGAAAGAACTGGTTCCGGAGATAGAAAACTACATTTACGGCCAGTCGTTCGACGAACTGAAGCAACGCATCGATAAGCTTACCGGTTCCTTCCTGTTCGTAGATTACGGAGAAGTGGATATGCAGAGCGATGGGCGCAGGAGTTTCCAATGTACCCAGCGCATAGCCGTAACTGTAGCAATGAAGTTATCTGCTCATGCCGATATGCTCGAGCGAGTCATAGCAAACGACCGCACCCTTCAGATGCTCTCGAAGGTTCATGCCCGTATCATGGCAGATGTGGAGACAGAAGGGCTCTACTGGATGGACCGGGAGAGTATTACTACCTGCGAGATTATTCCGTTCGTATCTGCAGAACTCCAGAGCTACGGCTGGACCCTCATGCTTTCGGCCACAGGTGCAGATATCCTGGATGTTCACCGGCTGTCGCGACAGATGGTGCGCTAGCGTCCTTTGCGGTTCCGGAATATTTGTGTAATTTTGCAATGTCTAAAAAACATAAGGCCGAAATGTTATGAAACAATATAAACGAAATATACCGATGATAGCAATCACCTCGCTCCCTCTGACGGCTGTGTCGGAAGGGTTCCAGTATGTGTATCAGGACTGGGAGTTCGCAAAGTGGATAGCGATAGCCATCTCTATCGATACCTTCCTTGGTGTATGGAAGCATCTTGTCCACAAGGATGCGTCTAGCGAATCCTTCTTCTCCAGGTTCACGAAGAAGATTGTAATCTACATCTTCCTGATGATCCTGAGTAATTTTGCAAGTCATGCCACCGTAGAGGGCTCTACTGTCGGCGCGATGCAATGGATAGGAACTTACATCTGCGTGTTCATGATGGTACGCGAGATATTCTCCATTATCGAGAACATACAGGCTATATATCCGATATTTCCGAAGAACTTCGTAAAGCGCATGAAGGACTTTAACGACAAGGGAGATTACATCGGCGGCGGGCCTATCAACTTTTCGGAAAAAGATGCGCCCGATGATGCATCATAGGTATACATTATTATAATATATAAAGGTATGGCAAGTAAAACTCAATTAGCCTTCGCCCGTCAGGTGTATGCTGCGGCCGTGGAGGCAAAAACAGAAATAGATCCTGCCTTCGTTACTGCCCAGGCGATGCTTGAGACAGGATGGGGTTCGCGGGTTATCGGTAAGGCTAACCTCTTCGGTATTACCAAGGGCAGCCAGTGGGACGGAGATATCGTCATGGTGAAGACTCACGAATACTTCAAGACTCCTAAACAGAAGTTCAAGGAGCCAGACCGTATCGTCTCTGTGTGCAAGGTAGCAGGCAAAAATCTCTGGTATTATACCGTGATGCGTGCCTTCAAGGATTTCGACTCTGTAGGCGACTGCCTGAAGGAACATGAACGTCTCTTCCAGAAGCCGGGCTATAAGGATGCCTGGCCATGCCGCAAGGACCCGTTCAAGTTTGCCCAGAAGATATGCGACGGGGTAGGGTGCAAGTACGCTACAGATCCTACGTACCTCACCACCATTACCTCGATTATCAAGACGATCCGGCGGAAGTGTGTATAAGTTTTAAGTGTTTTGTTGTTATTTGTTGTTATTTTTGTTGTGAATAGGTTTATAGGTTTTATTAAGGTTATTTTTCTAGTGCTGATTCCGCTCGCCCTGGTTGTGGCATTCAAGGAGTGTCACGACCTCAGGGGCGAAACGGAGCGCACGAAAGAGAATCAGGATATCCTCCTTCACAACGGCAAGGTAGAGATAGGCCGCACGCAGTCAGGCAGGCCAAGAGCTTCCGTGCCAGCCATCACGTTGAAGACGTCTGATCTGAAACGCAGTCCGGACTCTCTCCTTGCCGTTAACAGGAAGGAACTCAAGATAAAGAACAGCCGGATCATGGCGGCAGCTACAACCTCTGCTACCACCCAGGTAGACGTGAAGGCAGCCATCCGGCCGGTTCCTCACGATACATGCAGTCGGCTTCTTTCCGGTTCCTACCGACCGCCCGACGTCTCGCAGACGGTTTCCTGGAGTGATCCATGGATAACCCTGCGGGGCGAAATCGAGGGCGACAGCATGCAGGTGCATATCGAGAGTCGCGATACCCTTCAGATGGTTGTTCATCGTGTGCCGAAGAGGTTCCTCTTCTTTCGTTACGGGACAAAGGGTGTGCGCATGGAGGTGGTGGGACAGAACCCGCACTCCAGGCTCTCTTATCCCAAGATTATTATGTTTAGAAAATAGGTTTAAGTGTTTATAGGTATAGTTTGGCTGAATTTTATATTAGATGTATCTTTTTTATACTCATGATTATTAGTTATAGTAATATGATCTTCTAACATTGCACAGGCGTGTGTTCTAATTCTCATATGGAAATCTATCGTTCTTGTTGTAGAGTACGGTTTTCCAAGTTTATAAAGTTATCAAAATTATCAGGAAGCCCCGGTGCGAGATGCATCGGGGCTTTTTTCTTGCTGTTTTCTGAAAATTTCCCGCTCATTTTCTACCTTTTCACATACAGAAAACTTAAACATAGTTAATACTACGATTTTTCGTACAAAATATTTGGCTACTACGAAAAATAGTAGTATCTTTGCATCGTCTTAAAATAAAACGATATGAAGAAGATTTTAGTAACAGAAAAAGAGGAAGAACTGATAGAAGCTATCAGAAATTTCCGGAAGTCATACCCTAGAGGTAACCCACAGTTATTATGGTACGCTCAGCAGCTGTTTGATGAGATGATTGAGCCACCAGAGTATTACACCAAGTATTAACAATAGCCTTCCCTTCGGGGAGGGCATTAAAAAGCATAAGATTATGGAAGTAACAATGAAGCAGGCTAAGGACAGCACAGTAAAGCAGCGCATACAGGATATCCAGATGACGGTATCATGGCGCGAGATAGCACATACCTATTTCGGAAAATCGGCATCATGGCTTTATCATAAGCTCGATGGTATTGACGGGAATGGTGGTGTAGGCGGTTTTACCGAAGAGGAGAAGGTTATGCTCCGTGGAGCACTTTGCGATGTTTCCAATCGCTTGCGTGCGGCTGCGGACAGGATATAATGAGGCTGGGGTCATCGTTCCCCATAAGACAGAAGTCGCCATAGCCTTGTGGCGCATTGCAGTTAGCATAGCTAACATGTTCAATAACTCAACTCAGCCCCGGTGCAGCAATGCATCGGGGCCTTTTCTTGCTGTTTTCTGAAAATAATCAGCAAAATGTTTGATGGTTTCGAAGAAAAGTACTATCTTTGCAGGCGTAATGATGACATTGAACTAAGGTTGCGTGCAGATTGAGCAGAGTTTGTACATAACAAGTGAAAAGAAATACAGCTGTGTGGCTCGTGCTGAAGGACTGCTCTCCGGATGCACGAGCCCTTTTTTTATGATTATGAAACCAACAGACGATGACGACTGGATTCCTCAGCGTGGAGGTGGAGACGACCGCTCAAATGGCGGAACCGTGATACATCCCCAGAGCAGAGGCTAGAAACGAGATGACGGTGATGATGGTGGCGACAATAACAGTACACTTGATCACCGTCATCGCTTTTTCTATATGGTCGCAGCGGTTGGCAAGAATACTCCTGTTGCGGTCGATGATTTCCTGGTTATAGCTGATGGCATCGAGCAGGGTGTTGACGGAGTATATGGCGTTCATCTCTTCCTGGTTATACCCCTTCTTCAGAAGCCTGTCGATGTTTTCCTCCTGTATCATGTTCCTGGGCTCGTTGCCTGTATGCCTGAAAGGGTGAATCCATAGAACTTGATTTATCATAATGTATAGCGCAATAAAGATGCCTGCCCATAGAACGGCAGCAGTAGAGAGCTGCCATAAAGACGGGCTGGAGAATACAAACGCCGTGAGGGCGATGAACACCGTGAGCAGGAACCCTGTCATGGTGTATGCGCGGTCGGTAGACTTGCGGAGCTGCTCCAGCGTGCTGCTGGCCATTCTGTCTGAGCGCTCCAGGATGATGCGGGCTGTGTGCTCGCTCAGGTTCTTGCGAACCTTGCCGGTTATTATCTTTTCCATACCTTATATATATTAATAGGTGAAACATTTCTTTTCTGCAAAGATACGCTTTTTCCGCTTATTTCCCGTATCAAAATGTTAAAAATGAGTTAAACATAAAAGAAAGTTTATGTTTTATTTGGTTATTAAAGGAATTTTATGTATCTTTGCATCGTGAATAGATAACTAGATGTTTAACAATTTAATTTTAAGCGTATGACACAAAAAGAGTTAGAGCAAGAAATTAAAAGAAAGGAAGACGAAATCAAGGCTCTTCTCGAACTGAAAGACTTGGTCTTCGATTACGAGAGACAGATTGATTTGAGACTCGCAGACCTTTCTAAACTCTACAAGCAAAGAAAAAACTAAAAAGTCCTCCCCTAGAGGGGAGGTTCTTTAAACAATATAAATATAAGAATATGGAGAATATTAAAGAATTAATGGCAGAGTACATGGCATTGGCTAGCAAGCAGGATGTCAAGAGCAAAGAGCGCAGAGACGAGATTCATCGCTATCTCAGCGCAAATGCTACGGAGGAGGATAAGAAATATATTAGTGAGGTGGTTGTAGATAGAGTAGCAAACCTGAAGCTGGAGGTTGCCACTTTGCGTGAGCAGCTTACAGAGACAGATTATAAATTGCTTCCACTAAGATACATCGCACAGAAATACTTCGGTAAAAGCGCTGCATGGCTCTCTCAGCGTCTCAATGGCTCAGAGGTTCGTGGTCATGTTTATACGCTCAATTCCGAGCAGAAAGATATTTTCAATCGTGCCGTCCAGGAGATTGGACAACGCATTAGCTCTTTGCAGTTAGCATAGGGTTATCTATTCACACATCAGCCCCGGTGCAGCAGCGCATCGGGGCTTTTTCTTGCTGTTTTCTGAAAATAATCAGTAAAATGTTTGATGGTTTCGAAGAAAAGTGTTATCTTTGCAGGCGTAATGATGACATTGAACTAAGGTTGTGTGCAGATTGAGCAGAGTTTGTACATAACAAGTGAAAAGAAATACAGCTGTGTGGCTCGTGCTGAAGGACTGCTCTCCGGATGCACGAGCCCTTTTTTATTGATTATGAAACCAAACTATAATGAGGATGGTTGGCCAGAAGATCCGAACAGTTATCCGGACACTTCAAGTCATGGGAATAATCCCAAGAGAAGATAAGGTCAGCAGGATGACCGTAGTCGTTGCACTCACTATTACCGAGGCGATGATTGCGGTCATCGCTCGTTTTACGTATCGGTTCCTTCTGTTAAGGCAGGCGCGGTTATACTCTGTGTCGTTATGAGTGCGCCTGATGGATGATATTACGAGATGATGCAGGTATTCATCGTTTGCCTTATCATCATCCTGCAATCCTTTGTTCATGGCCACGTCTACCAGGTCATCTCTCAGCATCGTGGCAGCATCATCTCCCAGCGCCATAAAGTCGTGTACCCACATCACCTTACAGAACAGGATAAGCAACGCCACTCCGGTTCCTACCCATAAAGGGATGGTGATGGCCACCAGCATCAGGGTCATCTTTTCCGTGGCAAGGAAAGCCGTGAGTGCCATGAATACCGTCATGATGAAGCCTGCCAGCGTATAGTTGCGGTCGGTTGACTTGCGATACTGTTCCAGTATGCTGCCGGCTCTCTTGTCTGCCCGTTCCAGCGCATATCTGGCAAGCTCCATGCTGGCAAAGGAGGCTGCCTTGTTACTTATTATCTTTTCCATACCTTATATATATTAATAGGTGAAACATTTATTTTCTGCAAAGATACGCTTTTTCTCGCACGTTTCCAGTTTTTTTGTGTTAAATACCCGCTTTCGTTTGTTCTGTTCAGAAAATAATAGTATATTTGCACCGTGAGAATTAGTAACAGAACGTGGACACTCAAAAATAAGAAAGATATGAGAATACTTAATAATTTACTGGAAGGGTTGATCAGCCTGGGAAGACTGGGCGGAGACAACAGCCTGTTCAACGATTATCTGAAGGGCGATAATGCTTCAGATCTGAGAAAGGACTGGGAGGCCATCGGTAATGATATGAGAAAGGTTATGAACTTAAAGCAGAAACCGACTTATGTCAGATAAGAAAGAATGTAGCGGAGAGATGATTCCTGCCAATATCAATGATATCCTGGAGGAACTTCCGGAAGACAAGCGGAAGGTGATTGTTTCTACGATGCTCGCCATTGAGGAGCGGTCGTACAGCGGACCTCTTCCTTCGCCCGAAGATTTCAAGGCATACGAGCAGACCCTGAAGGGTTCTACCGACCGCATCATGTCGATGACCGAGAAGCAGGTAGATCATCGCATCGATATGGAGAAGACCATTGTGAAGAAGAAGTTTTTCCAAAGCACGCTGGGGCAGGTTCTTGCCACCATACTCATCCTCTTCTTCGGGTTTATATCCTATAGCCTTGCCATGAATGGCCATGATACCGTGGCCGGCATTATAGGCGTAACCACCGTTATCGGTCTTGCTGTGGTATTCGTATTGAATAAGATTCCTCCAATTTACCAGAAAGGCGAACAATAACACATCAGCCCCGGTGCAGCAGCGCATCGGGGCTTTTCATTCCCCAAACCCCTCATTTTTATGCTCTACAGCATATTTAAGTGTTAATTATTCTCATCGTGTGAAAATTTCCCGATTTTTATTTGGCGGTTCCGGATTTTCTTCTTACCTTTGCCAACGCTTATAAGACGATAGTAAACTATCCGGCAAGGCGTCCGTTATCGCCTATGGCTTCTAGCCGCAGGCTTTTTTTATGCCTAATCGGGAAAAATGTTTTTCCTAACTGGGAAAATATATTTTCCTAATTGGAGAAATTATTCTCGCAATAAATGGCGGCTGCATGAACCGTAAGATTTCATTTGTCCTTCCGGATAAGTCATCGTCTTATAAGCAACGGGGAATGCAGCCGCCACCCTTTTGTACAATCGGCTGTTAACGCTTATAAGACGATGCGATATGCAGAAATCTATTTTAATTAGTGATGCTCAGGTGCGCCCTGCAGGCATCAGCGTAGAGGAGGGCATGAAGGCCCTCAAGTGTGAAATCAGGAAGCTCGCCAAGACCAAGAGCGAGACCTTCTCCTACCTTTGTGAGGAGACGGTTACGTATGGCGACGTAGCTATGACCATGGCAGGTTTCTTCGCCTTCATGGCAGCAGCTGTATTAGGTGGCTTCATTATGGGAGGGGAGGTGATGTAGTTATGGCAAAGATTGATATGCTTACAGATGTAGCGGAACGTCTTGCCGAGTACAAGATGTTCTATCCCGACGCCACGATTACCCGTGTAGGCTTCGAGGATTGCAATTCTATCTCTCACGAAGATGGTCTGAAGCTGAGCGAACAGGTATGCCACATGACGCATAGCGGTCTGTTGCAGTTCGTGATTTCCAAGAACAGGATGTATATCTTCAAGTCGAGAGAGTTTCTGAAGGTGGCTGCCGGCTTCAAGAATGGAGCCAGGGTAAGGTTCCATGATCCGCGCACGCCCGATGACCACCGTGAGAGCGTAATGCTTGCCGACGGAATGCGCTATGATGGCGGCATTCCTTTCATCTGGACCGAGGATAGCGATGCTGACTGTTTCATGGAGTGCAACACCTTCGCGGTATATTGGCGCCCTATAGAAGAAATGAGTGAAAAATAGCCAAACATCACTCATATGTTTGTCCTTTGACGTAAAGCAAAGATTTCGTACCTTTGCACCGAGAATTTTAACACAAAAAGAATTATGAGAACAATTAAGAACAAACATCGCAGGCGCACGCATCTGCTTTACAAGGTAGTATTGAGAACGTCCCGGTTTTGGTACACCGGCCGTCAGATGGGCCCGAACAAGACCGAGACAATGTGCTGGCTCGACTACAACCGCAGAGGCAGAATCCGCTGCTACAATGACAGGAAAAATGACCGCGCCATCATCGTCTGGCTCGACGGCAGGTATTACTCAGCTCCTAATACGCAGGGTTTATATCTGGAGAGAATCAGCATGAACATGGCAGAGTATAAACGATTGAATTCACATTAAAATGAGTAACGAAAAAGATATCAAGACCGTATTAGACGGAGCAGTAGAAACTGCTAAAGAGATAATGACAACTGAGATATTCCATGCTCAGCTAGTAAAGAACACCGAGGCTATTAATAAGGAACGTGAGGAGTATGAGCATAAGCGCGCAGAACTTCAGCAGGACCTTGACGATCAGAAGACCTTCTGTTCGGTCTCTAACCGTAGGCTTCAGACGGAAAAGCTGGAATACAAGATTCAGGTCAACCGTCAGCAGGAGATGTTTGAGAAGACTGAGTGTAATATCCGTGAGACCCTCAGCAAGGCGAACAAGGAATTCAATGAGAAGTATGCTAAACTGAAAAGCGAGCATTCTCTGAAAAACCTGCAGCTTCAGAACGAGCGCCACAAGATTTTCGAGGCTTACCGCAATTCTGGGGGGGCAAATCTTGCCGAAGACTCTCAGCAAATGTACCCGGAAGGATGGAGCCGACCAAGGCCTAAAGATGGAGGGGTAGAATAATAACGATAGTAACAAATAATTTAATTAAGCAGATTATGGAAAATCAGAATAAAAATGCTGCAGCTAAGGTTGCAGCCAACATAGCAGAAGAAAGAAAGCACCCTATCTTTGAGGAGTGCGAAGTAATGAACGCTGGCAAGCCAGCACATGAACACATGCTCAGCCTGAACGGCATGTATATCTCGGGCATTACCGATGAACAGCTCAAGGAGATGCACGAGAAACTGGGCAAAATGCTCTCAGGGAAATAGAAAATAGTTTTCTAGTCTATCATGTAATAAGTGACAAATATTTAAATTTAGTCAGATCTCTAATTAAGGATGGCTGCCCGTGAGGGTGGCCATTTTTTCTGGAGCATAAATTTGGTTTTTCAGAAAAAGTGGTGTATCTTTGCACCCGAGAATTAGTAACACATTAAAATATATAGATTATGTTAGATACTTTCTTTGGCTTCGTGCAGTTCGTGTCGTTCGTGATTGCGCTTGTTCTTGGACCGTTTGTTGTCGGCTCGAGGATGTTTGCAAAATGGCTTGTTTATCTGACTTTATGTACCATATTTACTCCTTTGTTTGGAATACTTATATACGTAAAGTTCTTCAGGTACTAGTCCTTTGCCATATGCTCGCCTGTTATTATATTTGCATTGCTAATTAGTAATGTATAAAGAATATGGTAACAGACAGTCTTGTTAAAAAGAAATTTGTTCACGAGACTCTTCAAGAAGGCATCCTGAAGATATACTCCACACAGGAGAACGTGGTGCGCAATCATTATAAGCGCCGTACCGGCAGATTGCTCACCACGCTTTCCGCTCACTCGTTCGACAGCCAGATATCGGGCGAAAACCGCACCATCTTTGTGCGAATCCTTCCTTATCTCCGTTTCCTCGATATGCAATACCGCCAGCGCAACGACCGCATCAGCAAGTTCAAGCGCAGGAACCTTGCACTCTACAACCGTGTGGTATGGGGTGTATTGTATCACGAAACGTTCCCCAAGCTTCGCTATGGCTTCAACGACGAAGTACGGAACAGTATACGTCAGGAACTGGAAAATTCACTCAACCCACAAAAATCATAAGTTATGGCAAATAAACATTTAACGGAAGATGAAATCCGATATACCGTAGACGTGAAGACTGCCGATGCGCAGAAAGCCATCTACACCCTGGAGCAGCAGAGCAAGAAGCTGCGCTCAGAGAATAAGGCACGACTCAGCCAGATGATCAGCCTGGAGGCAGCCGGAAGAAAAGAGACGGAAGCCTACAGGAACCTGAAGAAGCAGTACTCCGATACCAGTAAGGAGATTCGCACGCTTACCAGCCGGATAGGCGAGCAGACAAGCAAAATCGATATCCTGGATATGAGCATGGTGCAGCTGAAGAAACAGCAGAAGAGCCTGCAGAAGGAACTGGATAATACCGTGCAGTCGCTCAATCCAGAGGCCTATGGTGTGCTGGAGCAACGCCTGAAAGATGTTTCCGGGCGTATCTCAGAACTGAAGCAGAACGCCAAGAGTTTCGGGGAGCTCGCATCCGATAATACCGTGAACGGCGTGTTCCTCGGCAATTTATTGACAAAGGGTGCAGAACTCTTTTCTGAAAAAGTGATGGAATTTAAGGATTCCATCGCAGAGCTCGTTAATGGCGGTCTTGAGATGGCAGAGCAGGCCGATGGTGTGACAAAGGCATTCAATGACTTGAACCAGGAAGGCCTGCTGGATAATCTCCGCAAGGCAACCAAGGGAACCGTAAACGATGTTCAGCTGATGACGGCTGCCGTAAAGGCTAACGATTTCCGCATTCCGCTGGAAGACCTGGGCAAGTATCTGGAGTTTGCCCAGCTGAAGGCGCAGCAGACGGGTCAGTCGGTAGACTACATGACCGACAGCATCGTGACCGGTCTCGGCCGCAAATCTCCTCTGATCCTCGATAACCTGGGTATCTCTGCAGCAGAAATCTCGGAGAAGACCAAGGAGACGGGCGACTTCATGAAGGCTGTGGCAGAGATTGTAGATACCCAGCTTGCCGAAGCAGGAGAGACCTATATCAGCGCAGCCGACCGGGCAGCCCAGAAGACGGTAGAACTGCAGAACGCCCAGAAGGCTCTGGGAGACGAAATCCTCCCGCTCAAGGAACAATGGGATGATGCCTATGCAGATATGCAGCTGAACACCATCAGTCTCATTTCCTGGTGTGTAAAGCATCAGGGCGTGGTGAAGACGCTCGGCATTCTGCTTACAGCCTTCACGGTTGTAGCGATAGCTACCAGCAACGCCATCAAGACAAATATCGTTGTAACCAAGGGTGCTGCTGCAGCCCAGCAGGCATGGAACGTAATCTGCGCTACCGGAACCGGACTCATGAAACTGCCCGTGAGCAGGTTTCTACCTGCTCACGGGCAGGGTGACGCTTGCCAAGAATGCCTGGACCGCCATGAACGCAACGATGAAGGCAAGCGTCTTTGGCCTGATTACTGCAGGAGTAACGGTTCTCTCCCTGAAGTTGTGGGATATGCACAAAAAGCAGAAGGCAGCTGCCGCATCAGCCAAGGAACTGGAAACCATGGAACGAGACCTGAATGCCCAGGTGAACGAACAGACCGCCAAGGTAAAACTGCTCAACGAAACCATGCGCAACGAGAAAATCTCCATGGACCGCAGAAGGGAGGCTCTCAATGAACTCAAGAAGATTATTCCTGGTTATAACGGTCTGCTCTCTGAAGAGGGCAGACTGACAAGGGACAACAAGAGCGCCATTGATGACTATCTCGTTTCCCTGGAGAAGGAAATCAAGTTGAAGGCATACAAGGACAAACTGGTGGATCTGTATAAGCAGAAAGGCGACTTGGAAGATAAGTGGGATGAGCAGAATAAGACCTATCAGGATGTAAAGACAGATAACATCCTTCATCCACGGAACAGTTTTATGAGAGGTGTTTCCAAGTTCTTCGGCACGGATACGGAAACGAATGCAAAGAAGGCGCTCTACAAGACTGAGCAGCAGATAGATCGCGTAAACGGAAAGATAGACGAGCTGAACTCCAAGATTGCGGATATAGGTATTGTGACTCCTAAAAAAGCCAGAGGAAACGGCGGTGGCGGCGGTGGCAGAACGGGCAATCATACCGGAACTGGTGGCCATACCAGAACCACAAACACCACCTCCAAGCCTAATCCTGACGATATCGCATCGAAGAAGTTTTCTGAAAACCGACAGGCAGATATCGATGCCGCCAACCAAGACTACCAGCAGGACCTCAACAACTGGAACATGGCTCTCGCCCAGAAGAAGGTGTCTCAAGAGAAGTACGACCTCGCCATGCAGGCTCTGAAGACCCAGCATACCGCCAACATCCTCGCCATCGAAACCTCGTATAGCGAGCAGTCGCAGAATATCGGAATTGCGGATGGCGCAAAGAAGAAAGCGCTCCAGGATAAACAGCAGGCGAACCTCCGGGCTGCAGAACAGGCTCATTTCGAGCAGCAGGTAGCAGTAGAACAGGCTTACCAGGATGCCCTGGCGAAGGTAATGGAGCAAGGAGAGATGCAGCAGGAACTGACCCTGGAACAGCAACGCGACCAGAAACTGGAAGTTCTGAAGGGATATTATCAGGCTGCGCTCAACATGGCCAAGCAGAACGGGGAAGATACTGCACAGCTGGAGAAGGCATATAAAGATGTGCAGATTCAGATAGAGAAGGAGTATATCACGAAACAAAAAGAACTGCTTGACGAACAGGACGAAAAGAAAAAACAAGCTAGGCAGGCTCTCGGTTTCGACCAGCAGAGCGAGTACGACCGGCAACTGCAGCAACTGAAGCAGGCACTCGACAACCAGTATATCACTCAGGAGGAATATGAGCAGAGAGTACAGGGGCTGAAGAGAGGGTCCTTCATGAAGCAGGTTCAGCTCTATACAAACCTCTTCAGTAATGCCGTGACTTCGCTGCAGAATGCCGAGATGGCGAATGTAGACGCCAAGTATGACGCAGAGATTAAGGCTGCCGAGGGCAATACGGCACTCCAGGAGAAGCTGGAGAAGAAAAAAGCCAACGAGAAGCTGAAGATACAGAAAAAGTATGCTGACGTAAACTTCGCCATGCAGGTAGCTCAGATTATCTCTAATACTGCCGTATCTATCATGAAGGCGTACAGCGAGTTGGGTCCGATTGCCGGAAGTGTTGCTGCAGCTCTGATGGGTGTGACCGGTGCAGCCCAGCTGGCTGTAGCAAATGCTGAGCGCCAGAAGGTGAAGCGTATGACCCTCAACGGATCAGCTAGCGGAACCAGTTCTGCCGGTTCCCGTGTGGCAAGCGGACGCGAGAGTGGCGGACGCATCGACGTAGAGCGCGAGCAGGATGGCAAACACTTCAACGCCGAGTATGCACCAGGTAAGCGCGGGTACGTAGATCATCCTACCGTTATCGTAGGCGAGGGACCTAGAGGCAGGAGCAAGGAGTGGGTGGCATCGAATGCAGCCCTTGAGAACCCTACTATCGCTCCGCTCATCAACCTGATGGATGCAGCCCAGCGCGCCGGACAGATAAGAACCTTCGATATGAGCAAGTATCTGATGGCCATGCAGGGCAGGGCGCTGGGTGGAAGCATCGCCCGCCAGTCTGCCCGGATCAGTCAGGAAATCGCTCCGGGAGGGGCAGATTTTTACGTCCGGACGCAGGAATCTGCGCATCGCGATGCAGGAAATGCTACGTCGGGACGCAATAATGACGAGCTCCTGGAACTGCTCAGAGAGCTCAAGAGAGACGGAATCCGCTCGTTTGTATCACTCTCGGATCTGGACGCCAAGCAGGAATTGCGAAACCAGGCGAGAAAATTTGCTAAAAAATAAAATCTTCTGAACATGAAAATAACAAATCTGGATAAAGGAAAGGCCTACCAGCTTGGCGAAAACGCCAAGCTGGAGGTAGAACGTACCAACCCGTTCTTCAACGATTACGGGGAAACGACCTCCCCGCTGGATATTCCGGCAAGCGATTACAACCGCATGATACTGAACTATCCCGATACCTTCGGTATGAGGGATAAGATGGTGGCTGCGAACGTAAGCATCGAAGACGGCGAGTATTTCGCCCAATGTAGGCAGATTGTTCTCTCGGCACAGCACAAGGGAAACATCTCCTCTTCATTCTATATCAACGACGGATCCTTCTACTCGAAGATACAGAACGTAAAGCTGAAGAGCATCTTCAAGGACGAGATGATACCGGGGTGCACAACCGTAGATGAGTGCATCAAGTTCTGCAGATCTCTCGTAGGAGGCGAAAACGAGAACTATGATATCTTCCCGGTTCTGCTTACCGACGATTCTGGCATGGATAAGGGATATACCTATAAGATACTGAACAAGCTGGGCATGAGAACTAAACTTCCTAATGCCAAGTATTGGAGATACAAGGAAGGTGGCGGCTACGAGTATGTGACTGCCCCGGAAGAACAAGGATTAGTTCTCTGCAACATGTGGTTCAATACCTTCTGGAACGCATATCCGGATACGGAATATGTAAACGAGATACCAATCAGTCTGGATAAGGGCTATTATATATCCCCGTTCATCCGTGCCAACTACGTTCTCAAGCGTGTTTTTAAATACTTCGGTTATGACCTCAAGGAGAATTTCTTTACCAAGACGGAACCATTCAACAAGATGGTGTTGCTTAATAATGTGATAGACGTGATGGTGAACGGACATATCCGCATCGAGGATCTTCTTCCGGACGTGTCGGTATCAGATTTCCTCTCAGTTTTTCGGAAAAAGTTTCTTTGTGAGTTCGTGTCTGACGAGGGAACACATACTGCAGATATCATCTTCCTGAGAGATGCGGTAGATAGCGTTCCAGTTGCGGATCTCACCCGTCAGATGACCGAAGAGCCTACCTTATCTTATAAGACTGCATCCGATTACAAGCGCGTGGTCCTGCGTGCGAAACACCAGGTAGATAGCGATGCAGAAGACAGCTATGACAATATCAAGGATATGATAGCGAATAATTCTGGCGCCTACTTCAGCAACGAAGAAGGCTGTTTCTACAAGGACGGATTTTCCGGCAACTATAAGGTGAAAGCCAAAATAGGGGAGTGTTCCCAGAGTTATGATGCCGGCGAAGATGATATTGATACGCAAGACGTGGAGATACCGGAGATGATACCGGAAGTAAGAATGCTGCAGTATAAACAGGAAGCGGACGGAGAGACTATCACGAGAGATATGGGCAGATGGCTGTATATCGGAGATTACGCTACGCTCAACTCTTCGATGAAGGTGGCAACGGAAGACAACTCAGAAACCAGCGAAGATGCAGTCACAACTCCAGTCATGCTTGCCTTCCCATACATGGGAACCGATGACATGCCTTGCGGAACCGTGACGGCATACGATATTCATGTATCAGTTTCTGATAAATTTGGTACGCATCGGCCAGGAAATCCTACACCCCGGAAACTGTTCGACTATTCCCTGGTATATAATGGCGAGGATGGCATCTTTGAGAAGTTTTACCGGCAGTATGATCTCCTGCTCAGAAATTCACTCCAGGAACTCAAGGTAAAACTGCTCCTCTCCCAGTCGCAGAAGCAGAACCTTCCTCCTTACGCAAAGGTTGTGATCAGAGGTGTGAGTTTCTTCTTCAACAAGCTGAAGTTTACCCTCGGAGGAAAGAGCGAACCAACGGAAAGCGAGCTCAGAACCATCGCTCTCACTACTCCTGTTAGCGAGGCGAAGAGTCTGGAAGCCGTAATGCCGGCGATGAACTGCAAATATGAGTGGATCGGATTCGAAGAGACGGTAGAGGTATCTAAGGGTGATTACTGGAATTCCGGAGATAACCGGGACCGCACATTCAAGATTATCTATCCTCCTCTCCCTTCAGCTGAGTACGTTGGCCAGAAGTATGGCCTGCAGAAATCATACGTAAGCCAGAAAACCCGACACGCAACGATGTTCCGTCACAGTAAATGGGTGTATCATTGTACGACCGTCTGGTTGGAATGCATACCGATTTCGTAGGGTTTTGTCCTTTGTTATATACCTGTATTATCTTAACTTTGCAAATATGACCAAAGCTATTTTAAGATGATACAGGTTTTATTACATCCAGATGCTCTGAGCATGGTAGGCTCCATGAATGCCTTCGAGATATACTGCAGCTCGAAGACAGATGTGGTTTTCGCCCTACGGTATCAAGGCTCAAGCACAAACATCGCTCAGCATACCTATACGCCGAACGATAAGAACCGAATTACGGTGTCCGTCAAGGATATCATCCTTCCTCTGCTCAGTTTCGAGGTGAAGGACAGTAGTGAGCCTTATGTTCAGCCGAACATCATGAAATCCTTTACGGCAACGGTTTACGAGGTTGGCAGCGAAGGCAGCAAGAAGGAATTCACCTTCTCCGTGATACGTGCCGGAGTAGACCGTTTGGCAGATTCGGCAGCAAATTTTCTGAAAACCAACTTCCTCACCTGGCAACCGCAGACGAAGGGGGTAACCTATTACTCTCCGGAATTTCTCACTTACTATGCAGCTGAAGCTAGCGAGGTGAAGTGTAAGGCATATATACCGGCCGGACACGGCTATGAAGAGAAGGTATTGACGCTGGCAAGCCTGGAGGCAGGAAAGGTATATACTGTTCCGGTACAATACGCCATCATCGCCAAACTATTAGGCGATGATGGCATTCTGCCCCATGTTTACGAAATCTGGGTAGAGCAGGCTGGAGAGCGGGTTACCTACGTACAGCAATACTATGCCAGCGATATGAAGAGCGAGGAGGAAGAGTGGTTCCTCTTCGAAAATTCGTTGGGAGGTGTAGACTGTTTCCGCGCTTACGGCAACAGCGAAAATACTGCAGAACATACCCACAATGTGGCAGAAATAGAGGAAGACTCTGAGGAATATCGCGTAGATACCACCCGCAAGTTTAAGAAGAACACCGGGTTCCTGGACAAGAAGGAGCGCCTGTGGATGCTCGATTTCTTCCCGTCTCTGGGTAAGTATGTTTACCATGGCAATTCTCTTCGTAAGATAACCGTTACCGATAGTGACGTGAACTACGAGGCGAAGGAGCTGCCTTCGAACTACACCTTCACCTATAAATATTCAGATGCCCGTCCGTACCTGAATATTTCGCGCTCGGAAGTAGGAAGCTTCAAGCAGCTGGATATTCAGCTGCCGGATCTGGGAAATTTTACTATCGCCCCGCGACTTGTTGAATGCTCAAGGTTGACGCTCAGTAGCGGGGCTCTCTTCCCGGTTCAGAACCCATATTCAGAAGAGTGGGGAGTAACCACGCTGGCAGCTATCTTTACCCACTTTGTAGGGCAACTGTCCAGTTCTTATACTGGCGGAGGTGGCGTTGGTCATAGTCATAAGAATATCGATGTGCTGGACGCACTATCGGAATTCAACGGATATATTACCTATCTCGACAAGAAAATCAAGGCAGGATATGCCGATGAAACCGATGATTTTTCTGAAAATGGCAAGGCTAGCAGGAAGATTCTCCGCAAGGATATCGAAGATACGGCAAGCGCTCTGATCAAGTTTCTTTCAGGTGCACAGTTTGGAGGTTTTATTCCTGGAATACTTACAGGTTCGGGAGGACGTATCGATGAACGTGGAAACGCTGAGTTCGAGAGTATTACGTCTCGCAGTTCCATTATCGCTAAGGAGCTTATCGTCAACCGCCAGACGGCAATGGAGAGCAACTTTGTGTTTACCGAGAGCGGTATGGTTGAGTCGGTGATGGAGATTCCTGCGGCAACGGAAGGTGGCAACGTGACCTACGACTTGAAGCTTCAGAAGCGATGGGATAACGACTTTACGGCATTCAAGGAAAACGATGTTGTCTTAGCTTCCATCAATACCTTAGCCGAGAATGGCAAGTATTATGATATGTGGCTGCGAGTACTCTCGGTCAATACTGTAACGAATACCATTACGGTAGTCTGCTATCCCGATGATGAAGTTCCTAGCAAGAAGAACTATCCACCTTGCGAGCTGGCAAGATTGATACGATGGGGAAATGCGGTGGACGAAGACAGACAGAGCTGCTGGTATATATCATCGTCTGAAGGATTGCTTGTATGGCTCGACCACGTTACAAAGCCTATCATTGACAAGACGAATTATTCTCTTGCGATGGGTAAGCTGCCAGATGCACTATCGTTCCTCTTTCAAGACTTCCCTACTGCCAATAAGCGTGATGGAGCGTTCTATGCTAAGTGGATGATGGCTGCATCATTCCAGCAGATAGACTATCAGGGCAACCCAATCTACACGACAAGAGACAGAGGTGTTTGGAGCTTGGCTGTTGCGCAAGGCGATAATCCTTACCGCAATGGTGACAGAACGATTGATACCGTCTATTACCTCGGGTGCAAGTGGAAGTGTTTAGAAGACAAGACAACAAAGCCGCCAACCTACTCATCTACCGCTTGGGCGTTCGTTGAAGGCAACCCTTATTTCACGCTCGAAATGCTATCATCGAAGCTGTGGAACTTCCGTCTCAACGACTTGATGGCAACGAATACTGATGGCTCTTGGAAAGTATTCACTACTCTATCAGTAGTCGGAAGGCTCTACAATCAAGACGTGACCGATTCTATGGTCAATGTTGTATGGACTAGAGACAGCGGAAATCCGACGGCAGATAATAAATGGGCACTCTCTCATGCCAACTGCGGATTGTCGGTTGATTTGACCTATGAGGACCTTGGCGGTGCTGCATTCAAGATAGGTAGTGTGACATTCCGATGTAATGCCGAAATCAGGGATGGAGAGACGATGTATTCCGAAGATGTGAGTGTTAGTTTCTGATTAATGTTGAATTTTTAAAATAAATAGAATATGGCTAAAGAATTAGTGGTTAGTGTTGACAAGATGATGGAGATACAGCCTACGGCTTACTCTCAATCCTGCAACATAGAGATTGTTGGCAATATCATCAACAGACAGCAGTATGATGGTATTGAAGGCTCATTCTCGCCCGACTTCACCATTCGACCTTGCACGATGTTTCCTTCCTGCCATCTCATCGACCCCGATAACCCAGGAGAAACACCTGTCTTCAATAGTCAGTTGGATACATTCAAGTGGTCGGAGGTGACATCTAGCGGCATCGTGGTAGTAGCTACAAGTGAGAATGCAAGTGTGAAGGCTGGATATGAAGCTGTGAGGGAAGGTTCGGATAAGGGAACTCTCTATATCAAGCAGAACTCCGTTCTAGGCAAGCCACGAACAATGCGATTTGAAGGAAGCTGGACAGACCCAGTTTGCGGATATAAGTACACGTTCGTGGCTAACAAGGCTCTCTATCTTGAAGATTGTACCAATGCGAGAGCTGAGATTATGCTTGATAGTCCACCTACAGTGCTGTGGAATCCTATCAAGCACGCTGCATCTAAAACTCTTACCGCCAAGATTATGGTTGGAGCTAAGGATAAGACAGCAGACAGCAAGACGAGAATATGGTGGTATCGCATTCTTGACAACGGTACGAAGCAGCTTATATCATCTGTTGACGATGCCGAGAATTACGAGATTACGGCAATGACCAAGGGTGCAAACGGGCAGATTTCCTCTATCACTATTGATTGTGATATGATAGGCGAAGGTATCGGATATGAGTTGAGAGCGTGCTATATCTATAGCGGCAGTATTCCCTCCTCGCCCCGTGATGCTGATGCTCGGAAGGTTACGTACATCAATAGAACCATACCGCCGCTCACGGCTCAGTTCATCGGCGATGGCTTCGGACTCAATGAAGATGCGACATCAGTTGCCTGCCGAGCTATTGTCAGCGACAACAATGGAGTTATCGAACCATCCGTTTGGAAAAAAGTGCTGAGAGCAAAATGGCAGAAGATAACATACGGCAAGAGCACAAATAATGGTGTTACTACAATGACGCAGAGTGCAGAGACGTTAGGTTATGGCGAGACATTCCAGTGCCCATTTGAGGCTAAGAAGAGCATTCGTCTGTCTATCGAAGACCGAGGTGCTTACGAGCTGATTGTTGACGAGAACGGAAATGCCCTTGTGGATGAGGGCGGAAAATACATCATATCAAGGGAGATTGACGAGAATAACGGATAGTGTTTAACTTTTTTAAAAAACAAAATTATGAAATACTACGTTAAGGTAACTAAGCAGGTCGCAGAGACCATTATCAAAAGCGGAGTACCGCTGACAATGACAAGTGACGGAAACTGTCTGCTCTATCAGAGTGAGCTGAATGGTGTGAAAGGTGTGAACCTCAACGAGAGGGCAGCCAATGTCGGCGGCTCACTTGTAGTAGAGAGTGATGCTCTTGCGGAAATCAAGGGAACTACTGATACTCCTGCCTCCTGCTATACCCCAGTTGAGTTCGGCGGCGATGGCGATATCCGAGATAATGGCAATATCAGTTCGGGTGGCAGCGACAATCCGTCTTCCGAGAACACAGGTAACGAAAATACAGATACTAAAGAAGAAAGTGAGGTAAACAATGAGTAAAGCTACAGTTACAGGACAGATTACCGTTACAAGTAATGGTACTACCTTGCACACTATTCTGCAATGTACTACAGGAGACGTGTATCAGAATTATGACGGCGACCCTGCGTCACCTTCCAACGTTGTGCCTAACTTCGAGGCGAGCGGTGCAACGAAGCCAAAGTTGGTTATGCAGGCATATTCGGCGGAACAGGGTGCGGGCAATTCGTTTGACCTCACTAGAGGCACCCCAACGTGGATTGTCGCAGGTGTTGCGCTGACTTTCAATGCCTCGCACGTTTCAACGAATTCATTTGGCGGTGCGGCAGGTCATTTCACGGAGGGGTCTGATGCTAGCGGCAATCCGACCCTTACGGTCAATAAGAACCTTGTCAATATCAATGGTGGCGATTCATTCACTATTATCTGTAAGGTTGATATATCCATATCAAACACAAATGTGAAACTTCAAGCTATGTATCCAGTATATATAGCCGAAGGTGTGATTGATTCCAAGCGTGTGAACATCATCGCAACGTCAGACAGGAATCTCTTCACGATTACGGAGAAGGGTGGAACCTGTACTGTCAAGGCGCAGGTTACGGACGGCAATATGACTACATCTACTGGATATACATTCAAGTGGTATCTGCCAGATGCTAGCGGTGGATGGGTACTCAGGCAGGATAGCACCTCCGCTACATTTACCATCAACGAGACGGACGTGGATTCGTCCATCATCGTAAAGTGCGAAGCATGGAAGGCTGGTGGTTTCTATGCTTCCGACACACAGACTATCAATGACGTATCAGACGAGTACATTCTTTATCCGAACCCTACGGACGGCAACAACAACCCTGTAGCTGAGAACTTCACTCAAAACTCAGGCGGCAAAATTGTCTATAAGCCATATATGCGCAAGAGAGGTTCAACCGAAAATGAGACTGGAGTAACATTTTCTATGTCGCTCTATTCCAACGCAGGTGTGCCTATCAATTCAGCAATCACCGAATCAGGAAATACGTTTACGATTACCGAAGCTGGTATCAGAGCCTATAAGGGTGCGGTGTATTCGATAACAGGAACTATATAGTACAGCTTATGGCAAAGGTTTTAGCAGAAGTAACTGGCTCAATCTCATTCTCTCAGAGAGGAGACAAAGGGCAAAAAGGTGCTCTTATGCGTGAACATGACGGTTTTGAATCGGGCAGCTATAAGTATCTTTCGGGTTCAGGTGAAGAAGAATACGTTGATGTTGTGTGTGTTAAAGGCAAGTGGTATCAATGCACTAAAACGTATGACGATGCAACTTCTTCGCCTAGTTTGACTGATGGGCATTGGACAAAGATGAGCCAATATAAATCAATAGCAACTCATCTTCTTCTTGCCGAGAACGCTACCATCAATATGCTCGGAAGCAATCAGATTAATCTGTACAATCCGTCAGGTGGCGCAATATTTGGCTCGTTTAGGGTTGTTAGTAAAGATAATGATTACGCTCTGTGGCTTGGCGCACCTAATGGGGCTGATGCTCCATTCAGCGTTAAAAGGAGTGGTTTTACTAAGATGACTGAAGCTGACATTACTGGCAAAATTACTGCAAAGTCAGGTTCTATCGGAGACTTCTCAATTGTAGATGGTTCAATCAAGTTACAATATACCGATGCGGTAAACAATCAATCGCTATATTTCGGATACGGAGATTCTGGGGTGAAGGCTGAACTTAGCGGAAAGGATGATGACAACAATGATATGACATGTAAGCTAGTTGTTGCCCAGGACGAATTGAAACGTAAGAACATAGGGTTGGTAACGTCTATGAGTGGATTCAAGTCTAAGTTTGCGCCCAACGAGCTATATATTGGAGATTTCTTCAAGCGAGCGGTTATGGTGCAGATATATAGGGGTGGTTCCGGGGTGTTACATAGATATTCTCTTCCCGTCGCTGGTGTTGGATGTTATATAGATAGCGAAAATAGCAAAATGAATCTAGTTCTTAGAGGGCTACGGTCTGGGTCTACAGGCTCTATTTGGTCTATAGGTGAGATATATGAAGAAAATGGTTTTTTGAAAATTTACAAAGGATTTTAAAAAAGAAAAGCAAAGAATATGAAAGTTAAGTTAGAACACTTGGAAGTATTTATGACACTCGACAAGAACCGGTGTCAGGTAGTTAACGCACGCAAGCAGATTGCAAACATCATCTACTCGCAGGGAGCAGGATTGGGGCTGGCAGGACAGGCTCTTGCTGTGAAGATGTGGAACGGAAGTGACGAGACTGAGTACACCGATGACGAAGTGAAAATCATCAAGGAACTCGTTGAACGCACTACCGCTCCCTGCTTCATTGACGCAGTGAATGCCGCTATCAGCAATGCGGTATCGGTAGAAGAGAAAAATAAGTAACAATATCTTTTAAATACATAATATTATGGCTATAAAGACAAGAAAAATCAGCGATTGGCTGTCTGCTAACGGCCAGGCCGTTACTAACGCAAGTCTTAACACTATGAAGCCTTATCTCGAAAAGAATATGGCTCAGTTGTATGATGGCGTCTTCATCATGTATCATCGTGCAGATGATGGATATCCGCTCATAGTTGCTCCAGCACAGTGGCCAAGCTTGGAAGCTGGCGGAGAAATAGCGGATGGCGTAGTAATATTTGAAGGTGGCCGTCATCTGGTTGTCGCTCCAACACAGGCAGATGCGCTACCATGGTCGAGCGCAGAGGTACAGGCAGAACTTCCTAACTACGGCAACGACGACACTTTTACTGCTCAGGTTACCGGGAATAACCGACTCGCTGCCATGCTGGATTTTAATGGCCGGCAGCATACGGATGCCGCCATCAGAGCATCGTCCGATTCGCACGTAACGAATACTGCCGCTTACGCTCCAGGCTATTGTAGACTGTATAGTCGAGCGAACAGTAAGGGTAAAGGTCTGACCGCCGGATACTGGTGGCTGCCATCGGCGGGGGAATTACTGATGATGTATGCTAATAAAGCAAAGATCAACTATGCGCTGTCACTCATTAAGGGAGCTCAGCAGCTAGATACAAGCTGGTACTGGTCATCTACCGAGAACGGTCCTGCGAACGCGTGGGGTCTGCGCTTTGGCGACGGCACCCTCAACTGCTGGTACCGTAAGGTTAAGGCTAAGTATCATGTTCGCCCGGTGTCAGCATTTTTACGATAGTTAGTTGTTAATAGTTAATCGTCCTCGACCTTAAAGTCGAGGACATCTCCAGTAGAGTATTTAAAACAAGGAAATATGACAGCGACAAGGTTGGCAAGTAAAACGAGAATATATCTAGATGTAAAGCAGATGCTTGATATAACTATAGGTGTGGTTAAGAATTTTCCAAAGTCACAACGTCCGATTTTTGGAGACAGACTATGTAATATGCTTATTGATAGTCTGAATCATATCGCCAAAGCGTATATGCTCAGCGATCTGAGTGTTCGTATCAAACATCTCGCTCAACTTCAAACCGATCTCGAAGTTATATCGACCTTGATAGATATTGCTGGAGAACAAAGGTGGATAATGGGTACAAACAGACTCGCGAGTCTCCTTCGTTTGCGAGAGGACGTCGGAAAACAATGCACAGCATGGAAAGGATCACTCCTTAGGGCGCAGGCTGCTGAGATGAGTTCCAGACAGTAGACTACAGCTTGAGTGATTTAAGCCAGGGTCGGCGAGATACGTCAAGCCGAGAGAGCAACCTTTCTTAATTAAATGGGCCGCATCCTATCATATATAGTTAAGAACAAGAAATTTGCGGCGTCAACCGAGAACAGTCCTGCGAACGCGTGGAATCTGAACTTTGGCGACGGCAACCTCAACAACTGGAACAATAAGGTTAAGGATAAGAATCATGTTCGCCCGGTGTCAGCATTAAATTAAGAAGATATAAGCAGACAGATATTAAAATGATAGATTTTAGCATTCTCTTAGAAGCATATTTCGACTGCCGCCGTCATAAGCGGAAAACAGTCGGCGCTACGGAATTTGAAATGAACTATATGAGTAACCTCGTTCAGTTGCTCGATGCCATCAATTCACGTCAATATAAGATCGGCAAATCTATCTGCTTTGTTGTTAGATACCCTCGCTATCGCGAAGTGTTCGCTGGTCAGTTTCGTGACCGCATTATCCACCACTATGTCGCACTGAGACTCGAACCCCTGTTTGAGTCTCAGTTTTCTGACCGTACATACAACTGCCGGAAAGGCAAGGGCCAGCTGGCTGGTATCAGGCAGCTTCAGGAGGATATTATGGAAGTGAGCGAGAATTATACAGAAGATGCCTACGTGATGGGGATCGATCTGAAGGGATTCTTTATGAGCATCTATAAGCCGCTTCTTGCTAAGATGGTAGATGATTTCATCGTAAGGAATTACCATGGGGATGACAAGGAAGATCTCCGTTGGCTATGCAATATGGTGGTTATGCACCATCCCGAGAAGGATTGCGAGAAGAAGAGCGCCGATTATCTCTGGGAGTTTCTGCCTAAAGAGAAGTCTCTGTTCACGAATGGAGAAGACAGAGGCGTAGCTATCGGCAACCTCTTTGCTCAGCTCTTTGCTAACTTCCTGTTATCGAAACTCGATTGGAAGATAGATTATTACTGCAAGCACCATGTAAGATACGTAGATGATATGGTTCTGGTGGCGAGACGGAAAGAGACGCTCCTTCGCCTGATGCCGATGATAAGGGAGACGCTTGCATCTTTAGGCCTGCGGCTGAATGAGAAGAAATTTTATTTCCAGCATTACTCTAAAGGTGTCAGGTTTGTGGGAGCTATCATTAAGCGAGACAGAATATACTCGGTTAACAATACCATTAACAACTTCAGGAAGTCTGTACGTAAGCTTAATGATGCTGCCAGAAATGGAGATATTGAAGCCATCAACCATGCCATTCAGTCGGTTAATTCATACCTGGGAATCTTCGGTCATTACAACGAATACGGAATGAAGAGGCAAATCATAAAGGAGGAGTTAGACGAGGAAGCATGGAAATTTTTTGTAATTAAAGGCCATTATAGGTCTATACAACTCAGGAAAAGATATAATATTGATATGAAATATAAGAATATGGCAAACGAAATATTGAATCATAAAACAGAAGAGAGAAAAGATATTCCAACGGAAAATGAAATTTCAAAAATGCTCGACGAAGGTTATGAACTTGAGATGTACATCATCGATGGGCGCATACATGTAGAGTGCTATCCGCGTGATTCGTAGGAAAGTAGGATTGTAGGAGAAAAATCTCCTACAATCATTATATTAAAATACGCCTTCATAGTCGATAAGTGCGCTGTTTGCTTCTTTGCAGTCTTGCGGCGTGTATATATTGGTAATATCGACAGATGAATGTCTCGCCTGATCTCTAACAGACAGCAGGTCTGTTTTAGATTTTATCATATTAGTTATGCCAGTATCCTTCAGGCTGTAGAACTTATATGATGCGTTTAGCTTTAATGCTTTTCTGACGTTTTTGTCCCAATATAGCGAGAAGGTTCTAGCCTTCAGTGCTTCTAGTCCTGGTCGAAAATTATTACCGAAAATATAATAATTCTGAGGTCTTGAGAATATACCTAACTCTTTCATCAGCTCGATAACATGGTTCGGGATGGTAACCACGGCGTCTCGACCATTTTTAGTGTTAGCCCCGTGAAGAGAGAGCGTCTTTTTCTTTGTTGATACATCTCTGATTCGTAGGCTGCACATTTCTCCAGGGCGAATGAACAGATAGTGGAGAAAATAGCATGCAAGCAGGAAGTGTTTGTTTTCTTTCTCAAGGTAAGATTTAAGCTGCCGCAGAACATCGTTAGGTATAACGTCTCGATTTTTATGCTGCAGTTTCGTCGTTACATTAATGCCGTCAGTCGGATTTTTCTGAACATACCCTCGTTCGACAAGATAGCTGGAGAAGGACTTTAGCCAGCCGATATAATTATTTCTAGTTCTTAGAGCATTATTTCGTCCGACCAGCACATAATCCAAGAACTTACTGATTAGAGTTTTATTGAACTGATATATATAAGTAATATGTTCGTCGCCGTTTAACCACTTTTGCAGGAAGTCTAATTTACCCTCATAGTTGCGTCGAGTGCCAGGCTTCAGTCCACCTTCTTTTACCATTTTCGCTAGATATGCTCTGTATTTACCGCATACATCTGCAAATAACGCGTACTCTTCCTGATTAGATTCTTCTATCCAAGGGTTCCATCCTTCAAGAAGCTTTTGAGTAATACGCTTAATGAGAGCTTCGCCGTACACTCGCTGATTTCGCTTACCCTTTATGTGTCCTAGCATAATCTTTTTTAGGCGCAACTTTCCGTAACAAGGATCGAAAACTTTAAAGGAAACGTAGCATTCAGAGGCCTGATGCAATTTTGGAGTAGTCCACCCAATAATCTCTTGAATGGACTCTTTGTTTTTACAAACATAATTTTTTTTGGTCATTTCTCTAATTTTCTTAGTGAAACGCCCTAGTTAATATTATTATACCTTATTATATATATAACGCACCATTCAAAGATATATTTCATGGATCCGTCTTTTTTTATGTTATTGCATTACTATAATCAAACAAAACAATAATGTCGCCTACATGCGCAGTTCTTTATATCTTCACCGATTTTTCGCCGAGTAAGTTAGTTTTATTTTGTTCTTATTTCTTAATTATCAAATAGTTACGCTATTTTTAGAAAAAAATAACCGATTTTTTCAATTGTAAGGATTAAACCTTTTCGGTTAGTTTTCGTCTATTTAATAAAGTATAAAAGAA
>ERZ1673722.900-NODE-900-length-34322-cov-5.808942_pt1 | contig 34322 bp, 35 predicted proteins | sample MGYA00580222_ERZ1673722 | MGnify/ENA primary metagenome ERZ1673722 (study PRJEB41218, sample SAMN15661750) | gut metagenome | host: Homo sapiens | place: Canada: London | collected 2015-08-20/2019-03-30 | study: EMG produced TPA metagenomics assembly of... | reverse complement strand
CCTTACTTGATATAAACAAAAAGACTACCTTTCGGTAGTCATTGAAAACGTTATACACCTAAATTGAGGTGCACGAAACCAAGCTGGCAATTCTCCAACTTAAATTTGAGCATAATATTCTGGTGTTTCCACCTCCAATGACTTATGGAATTTTAGTATTAGCTAATAACGTAACAAAAAGAAACTGTGCACTTGTTCCTTTTTGTTCGGAGATTATATCTTAACATACTGCTTAGATTATGTCAAGGGAAATTTGCGATAAAAGTTATGATTTTCGTTGATATTATTAAAATAATATAGTTTTATAGATGATAAAGTTGCAAATACTTTATAAACGCTGTTCTGCGTACTCTCTCGGTTTTTACCCTTTTCAGCTTGTAGGATGCGGCAAAAACGCAAACGTGCATTACAGCGCGTGTGAACGCTGAGGATGCGAAGTGAATGCTTACTCTATTAAATGTGGAACGAGCGGGAGTGCTCCCGCTCGTCCAATATCGTTAAGCTGCGTGATTACGCTTCTGTTCATTTATCCATTCGTTGTAGTCTGTAAGATTCATCCAGCGATAGCCGCCGCACAGATTGTTTTCTCTTGTGCAGCAGGAGCGAATACTTCTCTGCGGAATACCTTTTTTGCGTTCTGCTTCTGCGGCAGAGTCATATGTGTTAAGCAGTTCATAAGTATCCTTATCCAGACACACAATAGGAATACCTATGTGATGTTTACGCATATGCTTGCGTCTGCTGCACCAACGGAGATTTTCTACACGGTTATCTGCGCGATTGCGGTTTCTGTAGTGTACCTCAGGTAAATTCCATGGATTGGGGATAAAGGATTACGCTACCAGTCGATGAACGCGCTGTGTGGTTCTGTGAATGTGTGCCGTAGGATACCCGTATCTATCCAACCATGGGCGTAGAATGTATTCTCTGCCGTTGCGGTAAATATGTTTTACCCTGCCGTGATTTGATACCTGATAATCAGGAAATTCAGCAATCATGCTCCATACTTCGTTTGTTAGCGTACTTAGGTCATTAAGCATATGCCCCCTCCTTTATAGAATATTTTTGGAACGCTTTTACACTTTTTGTAAGCTGCATTCGTGATGTAGGTGTATTACACCATTTGCGGAAAAATGCAAGCTTTTTGAGAATCAAACGACTGATTTTCAAATTACTTGACAAATTTCAGAATTTTTGATAGCATATATAGCTTTGTCCGCTTCAAGGCTGCTTCACTGCCTAACCCTCATATTTGCCACAGGCGAGAATCGCTGATACTGTTCCCGCAAATCATCATCTGTCAAATCGAGATAGGCCGCTTCGGTAATAGCAACGGACGAATGTCCGAGAATTTTCGACAGCGTGAAAATATCGCCGCCATTGAGCAGAAAACGCTTTGCAAAGTTATTGCGGAACACCTTTGGGGAAACATTCGGCACGCCTGCTCGATTGCCGTAAACACGCATGTTGCTTTCAAAGCCATTGACGCTGAGTGCGCGATTGTGCGTGGAAGGGAACAGGTATTCACTCTCTATAAAGCTGTCCTTGTGGCGAATCCACAGCCGCAGGGACTTGCGAACCTCGTTGCTGAAAAACACTGTGCGCGTTTTCTTGCCTTTGGTGTTTTCCCATGGCAAAACGATACAGTTTTTGAGCAGGTCTATATCGCTCATCTGAATGGCTAAACACTCACCAATGCGCATACCCGAATCAAGTAGCAGTTCGATAATCACCTTGTCGCGGTACTCATGGAATTTTGCCATATCAAGTGAACCAATAATGCTTTCAAACTGGCTGTCTGTAATAAAATCCACAGAATGACGAGCATTTTTCAGCTGCTTTATCTTGCGCATAGGACTGCGTTCGATATAATCAAATTCAACTAAGAAGTTAAAAAATACGCGCATATTGCGAATATAATTGTTGATAGTCGTTTTAGAAATACTGCGTTTGTAGTCTATACGCCGCTCAGGATAATTCTGCTGTGTGTGATTGCAGCTACACGCCACAGTATACTTACCACGCTCCTGCAAATAGCCAATGTACGCAGAGATATGAAACGCTTTTACCTGTTCTGCACTTGTGATGCTGTGTATCTGCTCCAGATAATTCGCTAGCAAATACAAGGTCTGATTGTACGCTTTGAGCGTCTTTTTAGAAAGCTGCTTCATGCTGCAATGGGTCAGGAATTGTTCGATTTGTCTGTCAATTTCACGCATAAAAAACACCTCAGTTTATCAGGCACGCGAACCCAATAAACTGAGGAATTTATTCACAATATCAGAAAAAGTTTATAGGCTTGAACCTGCGTTTCACTCACACTTTCGCTATGTTGGCAGGCTTGCAAGCGATTTACTGCGATTCACATAACAGCGTAAATAGTACGCATATTATACCGATAAATCGTTTTCTGAATGATATTACTGCTTCTTGCGTTGTAAATTTGCTTTACGCCCCAAACCGCATCTGCAATCTCAGTCTGTCGGCAATCATCGAGATAAATTCGCTGTTTGTCGGTTTGCCCTTGACGCCCGAGACCGTGTAGCCGAAATAGCTTTGCAGGGTTTCGAGATCGCCGCGGTCCCACGCCACCTCGATTGCGTGGCGGATGGCGCGCTCAACGCGCGACGAGGTCGTATGGAATTTCTTTGCGATCGACGGGTACAATACCTTGGTGATCGCGCTGACCGACTCGATATCCTCGACCGCCATCATGATCGCCTCCCGCAGATACTGATACCCCTTGATATGTGCCGGGACGCCGACCTGATGGATCACCTCGGTCACGCGCACCTCCAGTGCGACCGCGTTCTCCTCGCGCGCCATGCGTTTTCTGCCCGAGCGCCACAGCCGAATGCGCTCACAGACCTTTTCCGCCGCGATCGGCTTGCGCAGGAACACATCCACGCCCAGGCTCGCGCACTCTGCGCAGACCTGCGTACTGCTGAATGCCGAAAGCACAAACACCGCCGGCATGTTTCCTGCCGCGCGCAGCTGTTCGAGCAGCAGCACGCCGTCCATTCCGGGCAGGGACAGCTCCGTGATGAGCAGATCGGGCCGCAGCTCCCCGACTGCGGCGAGCGCCTTCTCGCCGCTCTCCGCAATGCCTACCAGTTCCATATCCTCTGCGTTCTCACACAGCGCCGCCATCTCCGCGCAGAAATCTCCATCGCTGTCCGCCAGAAGAATACGAATTTTTCCAACCATGTTATCCATGTTATCAACCACTTTCACACAGAATATTTTTAGACAATACCGTTTTGCCTTTATTTTTCTATGTTCAAGATTTTACCATACTCTCTGACGTTATTCAATTCATTTCAGCAACTTTTTTCGTGTTTTCGTTGACACTTTTCTGCATATTCACGCAATATCCGTCGTTTCTTCCCTTATTTCGTGTCATCAGGGTTTTCCTTCCATTTCCCGTTTCATGCCGGGGCAAGCAAAACTTCACATGTGTTTTCGCCCGCCCGCCGCGGCAAGCTAACAGCGGAGGTGACAGCAGTGGGGCATTCAAAAATCAAACGGCTGGCGGTATTTCTGGCGCTCGTTTTCCTGTTCCCTGCACAGGCGGCGGCCGTGCGCGAGGTCGTCCCGATCGGGCACACAGCCGGCATCCGGATGAAAAGCGAGGGCGTGCTCGTGGTGCGGCTCGATACGGTGCAGACAGCGGACGGCGAACGCTGCCCGGCGCGTGACGCCGGTGTGCGCGAGGGCGACATCATCGTTTCCGCGGGCGGCACAGAGGTATCATCGAATGCCGAGCTTCAGTCCGCGCTCAAAGCGGCGCAGGGCGGCGCGGTCGAGCTCAGCATCAAGCGGGGTGATGAAACGCATTCCGTGCAGGTCACGGCCTGCACAGACCAGACAGGGGTATACCGTCTCGGCATTCTCGCACGCGACAGCATGGCCGGCATCGGCACGCTGACGTTCGCAGATCCGCAGACCGGCGTGTTCGGCTCGCTCGGCCACGGCATCTGCGACGCAGAAACCGGCGTCCTGCTTCCGCTCAGCGAGGGCGATCTGATCTATTCGACGGTCGAGACTGTGACACGCGGAAAATCCGGCGCTCCGGGTGCGCTTCAGGGCGACTTTTCCGACGCGCGTCCCATCGGCACGGTAACAAAAAACACGGTGCACGGCATTTTCGGTACGCTCTCCGACCTCTCGCTTCTGAGCGGACAGGGCGCTCTTCCTGTGGCGGCGCGCGATGAAATCCAGACCGGCGACGCAGAAATCATCGCGAACATCGACGGCGACAAGGTACAGCGTTATTCTGTGCAGATCGTGCGGCTCTATCCCGAAAATGACGAATACGGCCGCGGCATGATGCTGCACGTGACCGACAAGACGCTGCTCGCGCAGACCGGCGGCATACTTCAGGGTATGTCCGGCTCGCCTGTCGTTCAGAACGGCAGGCTGATCGGCGCGGTGACGCACGTTCTGGTGGATGACCCGGCAAGCGGCTACGCGATATGCATTGATGATATGCTCAAGGAAGCCGAAAGCGTCGCCTGACCTTCGGTGAACCCGTCAGTCTGCGTGCTGACGAATGCAGAACGCAGGGAGACCGGAAGTTCTTCTCTCTCCGAGTGCTATTCCGTGCGTCAGCTCCGGCACCGCGGCAATGAACCTTAATGACAAATTGAAAAGCGGCAGGCTCTCGCCTGCCGCTTTTCGAAAGGATATTCTAAAAAAATCAGCCCCGGCGGCCGTGCATCATGAGATGGAGCTCGCCGCCGCGCGCCATCGAGTAGTAGCTGTCCTGTGCAACGATGCAGTGATCGACCAGCGCGATGTCGAGCGGAGAAAGCCGCGCGACAAGCATCTGTGTAGCGCTAATGTCCTCGCGCGAAGGACGAGCCTCACCATTCGGATGGTTATGCGCGAGCACAACCCCGGCAGCGTTGCACATAACGGCGCTGCGCGGGATAGCTACCGGATCGAGAAGCACCTTGGAGGTGCTGCCGCGGCTTTGATCGTCGCAACGGATCAGCCGGCAGCTGCTGTCGACGTAGGCAACGCAGAGCGATTCCGTATGCAGCGCGGCAAAGCGCGGAACGAAGAACGCTCCGATCTTATCCGGGTTGTTCAGCCAGACCACGCTGTTCCGTGCCCGGATGCGGTCGGTCTGATAGCGGCGCATGCTCGCGCTGATGAGCGACAGATATTCGGCCGTGCGCGGACCGACACCCTCCACCTCGCACAGCTGATCGGCCGTCGCCTCAAGGACGGCATGGAGCGAGCCGAAATGCTGCATCAGAGCATGGGCAACCGGGTTGGTGTCCCCCTGCCGGATGGTATAATACAGCAGAACCTCCAACAGCTCATGGTCTGCGAACGCATCGACACCGAGCCTGCCGAATTTATCAAGCATGCGCCGGCGATGCCCCTGATGTGGATTTCCTTCCACGGGTATCGCCTCCCTTGCCGTGGGTCTGTCCATGTATGAAAAATACAGAAAAAAATACATATTTCTACTTCTACTATACATTTTGCAGGACATATAGTCAAACGCATTTATTTACAGCATGTGCAGAAAATTCCGGTTGGTTTTTGGGCAGATTCACCAAACCGCTCTCTCCCCTCGGTCCGCCGTTCGCAAATTGCCGTTGTTCTATGATACGTTATCATCCCGGCATTCCGGTCACGCACTGCTGCAAACCTGACGAAAAAGGTGACGAGTCTGCATCAAAGTGTGCGGACTCGTCATCTTTATGGTGCGACGGCAGCTGTTTTTGCGAAATATTTTCTTCGCACTGATTCTGCCCTTGTCCCTCCATTTTTGATCCGGTCGTGTGCACATTGACCGGGCGTGCGCGTTGTAGTAAAATATGGTGTATGAGGTGATCCCCATGAACCGACCGAAAAAGTCCGCCCTCTTCCGAAGGCTCCGCATGACATTCTTCTGCGTGCCGCTTGCGGCGATCTTTCTGCTTCCGCAGCTGTTTTCCGGCTTTCTTCTCCCGAGGCAGGTCGAAACAGCCGTGATCCATACTGCCGCAGGCGACGTGACGCGGCGGGAATTCGAGACGAGCAATTCCTCCTTCACACAGCACATCCGAACCTGGACGGATGCCGAAAACACCGCCGTGCGCAGCGACCGCTTTGCGCCTGTGTCGGGAACGCAGACGCACGAAAGTACGGTCCTCACTGTCAAGGGCACAGGCACGATGCGCACCTACGACGTCAAAGCGAACCGCTGGAGCGAAGCGCCGCTCCGCGCCGGCACCTTCCCCAAGGGCATGTACTTCATCCGCGCGGACGGCGGCGACAGCATCATTGTCACGCCCCTCGCCTACCGCGACCGCGGAACCGGCATGATCGAATATCTGCCGTCGAGCGACGGAACGCTCAAGGTCACAAAGACCGCAGACGGCTTTTCCCTCTCGGTGCAGAGCGGCTCGGTGCCTGCCGGCGCGTTCAGCGACTCTCTCGCCCTGACCTCGCGCAGACAGCTGTTCGACTGGAACGACGGGGACACACTGACCCACTGGCAGAACTACCGCTTCACCGACGACAACCGCTGGTGCTGGAGCGGCTATTATTACACCGCGCCTCCCGAATATTACCCGAACGGCGAAAACTACTTTCACGCACTTCCCGGCGCTTACATCACCTGCAAGATGGTGCGCAACGCGGAGGACGGCGCCTGCCGGATGCTCGGCATCGCCATGCTGGACGTCATGCGGCAGCAGCAGAACGAGCTCGGTTTTATCCCCTCGACCGCCGGCAGCACCTGGCTGAAAAACGACTACGGTATCGAACCGGGATATTATGACACGCGCTTCAACACCGACCTCTGGCTCGCTGTGGTGAATGCGGCCGAAAACTACGGTGTGACCGAATGGCTGCCGCAGGCGCGGAAATACGCCGATTTTCTCGTGCAGTACGCACAGGAGCATCATTCCTCCATCACGACCGGAGACGCGCTGCTCGTTCAGGACTACTGGCACCCGAACGGTGAGGGCCTGCCGACACACACCTCGCTCAACCATCATTCCGTCGAGGCGGTCTTTCTCTATCGTCTTTCCCGCGCCGTGGAAGACGACGGCTATGCCCTTGTCGCGGACCGCATGGTAAAAGGAATCGAGCAGACAGTCTCCCGGTGGGTCCGCCCGGACGGCAATCTGCATTACAGTCTTTCTCCGGCCGGTGTCGGCGGCGGCGCAGATTACCCCTACCTCACCTACAATGATCTTGTCGACCTTCAGACGCAGTACACCGCCCGCTTCCATCATCCGAACTCCGCTATTCGGATGCTCGCTCAGACCAAGCTGAACTGGATGCAGAAAAATCATGTCGTTATCCTGTACTGACGCCCTCCACCGGACCGTCGTCTTTCAGAACGGCAAAAAGCACGGAATGCATCGCGCATTCCGTGCTTTTGTTTTTCCCTGCTTCAATTACAGCATCAGCCGCCGCATTCCTCGCGGACAAACAGACAGCCGTCGATGAACGCCGCGATGCGTTCCCCGGAAACATACAGCTTGATGTCATCCGTCTGCCCCGAGAAGGTTTCCATGTCCACCGGAATATCCCACTCCACCGGGTCGGTCTCCGCGAAGCAGTCCATCGTTCCGAACGGCACTTTCGAGACCGCAAAATGTGGCTCGGTCATAAAATGCTCGACGAGCTGAAGTGTGTACACCTCGCCCTCGTACAGCACTGCCGCGACGCAGTACGCCCCGTCCGACACATGCACAAGCTCCTCCTCCGCCGTGTCCCAGAACATCACCACGCCGCCCTGCATGCCCGCCGTGTGCAGCACGCACAGGATATAGCGCCCGTCGGTCTCGACAAAGCCGCCCTCGTTCTCGTAAATATATTCCCAGTACGGGTAGATGTCCTCGCCGCAGATGCGCTGCTCCATGCCGTCGACATCCGCCGCGATCAGTACGTCCTCCGGAAGGTCCGGCTCGAATTTGATCTGATAAATATTAGGTCCCTGCTGCATTCTGCCCTCCCCTTCCGCGCGTCTCACGTTATTTTCTTCGGCGTTTCGTCTTTTTCTGCACGCTGTATCCGAACTTTCCGAGCTTTCGGCCGAGGCCGAAATATTCACCGTGCGAGTACATGATGAGGCCGGTTCCGTTGATGTCGAAACGGCCGGTCTCGTCGAGATAGCGGTCATCTGCCGTCACGCCTACGACCTCTGCAAGGAACATGGTATGACTGCCGAGGGCTCGCTCCTCGACCACGCGGCACGCGATGCTGACCGGGCTTTCCGCGATGCCGGGAACGGACACGCCCTCGACCGGGATGGGCGTGAGACCGGTCTTCGCGAACTTGTCGACATCCCTGCCGCTCACAACGCCGCAGTAGTCGCACGCGCGCGTCAGCGGCTCGGTCACGAGATTGATGACGAACTCGCCCGTCTCGCGGATCATATCATAGGAATAGCGCGTCGGACGCACCGAGATCGACACCATCGGCGGATTGGTGCACACCGTGCCCGCCCACGCGATCGTGATGATATTCGGCTTTCCCTCCATGTCCGCGCAGCTCACCATGACCGCCGGGACAGGATTGAGCATATTGCCCGGCTTCCAGCTTTGTTTTCCCATTTTTCTCTCCTTTTAGATGACACATCCCCGGCGCCGCCTGAATAGACCTGCCGGGGATGCCGTTGTTAATCTTCCGTTTTGGATGTCTTGGCCGGTGCACGTGTGCCGAGGAAGGACGAGACCGCACGGGTGATCACGCCGCCTGCCGCGCAGCATACGATCGCCTCGATCAGACCCTGCACGCCGACGAGCAGTACCACGAACATCAGCGGATTGACCGCGCCGAGATCTGCGACCTTGCTCTGGATAAATTCGGTATGATAGAACACCAGAACGATATATCCCATGAAGAACAGCGTATTGAGCAGCGGCGCACTCAGAGCACCGATAAAGTAGCTCCAGCCGCCTCTGCGGTCGATAAAGCGCAGCGCCTTGAAGATCAGACCGACGCAGAAGCCCATGAGCACGCGCATGACAACGCACAGCACAAAGGTATTCAGCGGACTGATCTGGAAGAACATGCCGGTCATGCCCACACCGGAAAGCGCGTCCTTGAAGCTGACGAGACCGAATACCGCGCCGAGAATGGCGCCGGCCGCCGGGCCCATCGTCATCGCGCCGACCGCGATCGGCACGGTCAGGAACGACATATACAGCGGTCCGACCGGAACGCTGCCAAGGCCGATCAGCTTCATCACGATCTCGATCGCCGCGAGCAGACCGAGCTGTGCGAGAAAGCGCACGTTGGTTTTGTTGTTATTCATTTTTATTCCTCCCGCTCCCGTCTCAGCATTCCTTCCGCCGAGTACAGGGCAAAATTTTAACAAAGAAAAGCATCTCAGCCGCGGTTTTTGCTCCAGACGAGCCGCAGCCCCTCGAAAATAAGGTCATCTGCGCGATCCCAGCCGATCGAGAGATGCGGCGCGATCAGCTGGCAGCAGTCGCCCGTGAGCCAGACCCGAGGCGTTTTGCCGAGGACAGCGGCATAACGGCCGATGAGACCGTCGACCATGGCGGCCGCGCCCATGACCGCACCGACACGCATCGCGTCCGCGGTATTCCGCGCCATAACGTCATATCTTGCGCCGCGCACGAGCGCCACGGTCGGCAGCTGCGCGGTCTGTGCACGAAGCGCTTCGAGCGAAAGCTCGACGCCCGCGGTGATGGCCGACGCGACGAGCGCGCCGTTTTCATCGAGCACGGTGAAGGTTGTTGCGCATCCGCAGTCCACGACCACGCACGGCAGACTGCCGCGCGCCTTGGCGGCGACGGCCGCCGCTACGCGGTCCGCACCCACCTGCTGCGGCTGGTCCGAGCGGATATTGAGGCCGGTCTTGAGGCCGCTCGACAGGCTGAGCAGCTTGTGGCGGCTGCCCGCGATGCGCGCGAGCGCGTCGATGAGCGTCGGCGTCAGCTGCGGCACGACCGACGCGAGCACCACGCCGGTGATACGCTCGCCGGACACGCCGTAGAGCGTGAACAGCTGCGTCAGCATGAGGATATAGTAGTCCGAGGTCTGCCGCGGCTCGGTCTGTACGGAAGCATGGAAGCGAATTTCCTCTCCCTCGAAGCCGACCGCGCGGATATGACTGTTTTCCGCGAGCACGGTGATGAGCATATGCAGACCTCCTCCAAAACTTTTTCAGTTTATTATACCCCTATTTCTGTCATAACGCAAGACTTTACATAAAAAAACGGAGCAGAGAAAACTCCCTGCTCCAGTCTGTCGAAAAACTTCGTTTTTTCCGACAAGTGTGTTCTGCCTTCACAGAACACAGGCTTGTCGGCGAAACGTCAGTTTCGCGACAGTCCTACATTCTGCCTTCCAGATACTTTTTGCGCTGCTCATAGCCTTTTTTGCCGAGCAGAGCGAACATATTCTTCTTGTATGCCTCGACGCCCGGCTGATCGAAGGGATTTACGCCGAGCAGATAGCCGGAGATGCCGCAGGCCTTCTCGAAGAAATAAACGAGGTAGCCGAAGTGCCATGCATCCGCGCGGTCGATCTCGAACACGATGTTCGGCGTGCCGCCGTCAACGTGCGCGAGCAGCGTGCCCTGATATGCCTTGGAGTTGACGAACTGAACGCTCTTGCCTGCGAGGTAGTTCAGGCCGTCGATATCGTCCTTTTCCTCCTTGATGATGCTCTCCGAGCGCGGCTCGCGCACCCAGAGCACGGTCTCGAACATCATGCGCGTGCCGTCCTGAATAAACTGACCGATAGAATGCAGGTCGGTCGAGAAGTTCGCGCTCGTGGCGAAGATTCCCTTGTGGTCCTTGCCCTCGGACTCGTTGAACAGCTGCTTGTACCATTCGCCGAACATGACGAGCGCCGGATCGTAGTTGACGAGAATCTCCATCGACTTGCCCTTGCGATGCAGGATGCTGCGAAGCGCCGCGTATTTTGCAGCGAGATGGTCGGTGGTACAGCGGTTCTCGATACGTGCCTGCGCCGCGCCCTTCATGACCTCGTCGATGTTGACGCCCGCCGCCGCCATCGGCAGCAGACCGACAGGCGTCAGCACGGAAAAGCGTCCGCCGATGTCGTCCGGCACGACGAAGGTCTCGTAGCCCTCATCGTCCGCAAGCTGCTTGAGCGCGCCGCGCTCCTTGTCCGTGGTCGCAAAGATGCGCTCCTTCGCGCCCTCGCGGCCGTATTTCTTCTCGCAAAGCTCCTTGAAGATACGAAACGCAATGGCCGGTTCGGTCGTCGTACCCGATTTGGAGATAACATTGATGCAGAAGTCCCGGTCTCCGACAATCTTGACCAGATCGTTCAGATAGCTGGAGGAAATATTGTTGCCGGCAAAGTAAACCTCGGGCGTGCCCTCCGGGCGGATCTGATTGTACATCTGACCGTTCACAAATTCGATCGCCGCGCGCGCGCCCAGATACGAGCCGCCGATACCGATCACGATAAGTACGTCCGCCGTTCTGCGGATCTTTTTCGCCGCCTGCTTGATGCGCGCAAATTCCTCCCTGTCGTAATTTTCCGGCAGATCCAGCCAGCCGAGAAAATCATTGCCCGCGCCCTTGCAGCTTTCGAGTGTATCCTGCGCGACCTTTACGAGCGGCTCTGCGTCGTGAATTTCGTCATCCTGCACATACCGCCAGAGGCCGCTCATCTTCAGTTCCATAGACATTCTTGCATTTCCCCTTAATTTAACCTCTCAAACCCGGGTCAAAGCGTCTCTCTCACTGTAACCCTTTACCAATAGTATACCATATTTGAGAAGAAAGGCAAGTGTTTTGTTTATTTTCTACAAAACATTTCAATTTTCACACGGATTTTGCAATATTTTTACCACATCGTTTTTTTCGTAAAAATAAACAAAGACCGCCTTTCATATGAAAAAGCGGTCCTTGATGCGATGATTTGTTGCAAAAACAGGGGGGAAAAATATCCGTTTTTTTCTTAGTAGATCGGGAAACGGGAGCAGATCTCGCATACGTTGCGGCGGATCTCGTCAGCCTTGTTGTCGAAATCGGTCGCTGCCTGCCAGATAAACTCAGCGATATGCAGCATTTCCGGCTTGCCGAAGCCGCGGGTGGTAACGGCCGGGGTGCCGATGCGCTGGCCGGAGGTGACGAACGGGCTTTCCGGATCGTTCGGGATGGCGTTCTTGTTCGCGGTGATGTAGACTTCATCCAGACGGCGCTGCAGCTCCTTGCCGGTAACGCCGGTGCCGCGCAGGTCGATCAGCATGAGGTGGTTGTCCGTGCCGCCGGAAACCAGATTGAAGCCCTGATTCTGGAGGGCTGCCGCCAGTGCCTTTGCGTTGTCAACGACGCGCTGCTGATAAGCCTTGAACTCCGGCTTGAGCGCCTCGCCGAAGCAGACAGCCTTCGCCGCGATAACGTGCTCGAGCGGACCGCCCTGGGTGCCCGGGAAGATCGCCTTGTTGAACTTCTTGGCAAGCTCTTCGTTATTGGTGAGGATAACGCCGCCGCGCGGACCGCGCAGGGTCTTATGGGTGGTGGTGGTCACGACGTCCGCATACGGAACCGGGCTCTGATGCAGACCGGCTGCGACCAGACCTGCGATATGCGCCATATCGACGAACAGGTATGCGCCGACCTCATGTGCGATCTCAGCGAACTTTTCAAAATCAATGGCACGCGGATAAGCGGAAGCGCCGGCGATGATCATCTTCGGCTGCTCCTTCTTCGCCATGTCGCGGACTGCGTCATAGTCGATGTAGCCGTTGTCGTCTACGCCGTAGGAAACAATGTGGTAGAGCAGACCGGACTGGTTGACCGGAGAGCCGTGGGTCAGGTGGCCGCCGTTGTCCAGGCTCATGCCCATAACTGTGTCGCCCGGCTTGCAGAGCGCCTGATAGACCGCCATATTGGCCTGCGCGCCCGAGTGCGGCTGAACGTTTGCGAACTTTGCGCCGAATACCTCGCAGACGCGGCTGATCGCCAGACGCTCCACCTCATCAACGCACTCGCAGCCGCCGTAATAGCGCTTGCCCGGATAGCCCTCTGCGTACTTGTTGGTCAGAACCGAGCCCATCGCCGCCATGACTGCCTCGCTTACGATATTCTCGGATGCGATCAGCTCAATATTGCGCTGCTGGCGCTTATATTCTGTCTCGATCATATTGCCCAGTTCCGGGTCATATGCCTTTACGAACTCCATTGCCTCGCGTACCATGTTTCATCCTCCATTTGCAAGGGAAATATTATTATAACTATTAAACCACAATTTCCTCATTCTTTCCATAGTGAAAGAGATAGTAAATTGCAAGGTTCACAGAAAACTTTCTGTGAATGTTGTTTAATCTGTATATTTTTCACCGCATTTTTCCGAACGACGGACAGATGTCCGCGAGCGGGCAGTCCGTGCAGCGCGGCGCACGGGCTGTGCAGTGCTCCCGGCCGAACAGCACGAGGCGGTGACAGAAGTCGCTCGACTCTGCGGGCGTGACGAGTCCCCGCAGCGCCTTTTCCACCTTGACCGGGTCCTTCTCGTCCCGAACAAAGCCGAGACGGTTGGACAGCCGGATGCAGTGCGTGTCGCACACGATGGCCGGCTTGCCGAAAATATCGCCGAGGATGAGGTTTGCGGTCTTGCGTCCGACGCCCGGCAGCCGCAGCAGCTCCTCCATCGTGTCGGGCACCCTGCCGCCGTACTCCGCGAGCAGCATCACCGCGCAGGCGTGCAGGTCGCGCGCCTTGGTGCGGAACAGGCCGCAGCTGCGGATATCCTCCGCGATCTCCTCCTCGCTCGCCTCCGCGAAGCTCTCGAGCGTCGGAAAATCAGAAAACAGCTTTTCCGTCACGATGTTCACGCGCGCATCCGTACACTGCGCGGAGAGCCGCGTCGCGAACAGCAGCTCGTAGTCGTGCGTATAGTGCAGTGCGCAGACCGCTTCGGGATAGACCTGCTTCAGCCGCTCCGTCACCGCCTGCATGCGTTCCTTCTTTGTCATGGCTCATTCCTCTTTCTAAGACAAAAAACCGAGAAAGCTCCCGGTTTTTGTGCAGTATCAGCCTTCCTCAGTCACTTCGATGTTGCCGATGTTGTCAGCAAGTCTCCTGCCGCGGAAGGCATCCTTATTGTTTTCATAGATCAGACGCAGACCCTCGAGCGTCAGATTCGGATCCACCTCGTCGATCAGCGGACAGTATTCCGCCATCATGCGGCCCATGCCGCCGGTCGCGACAACGCGCGCGCTGCCGCCGAGCTCCTTCTGGATGTCGGTGATGATGCCGGTCAGCGCGCCGACATAGCCGCGCACCGCGCCCGACTGCATCGAGCGGACGGTCGTCTTGCCGATGGCGTGCTCGGGCATCTCAATATCGACGCGCGGCAGCTTGGACGCCTTGAGGAACAGCGCCTCCATCGCGACCTTGAGTCCGGGGAAGATCGCGCCGCCCTGATACGCGCCCTCTGCGTCGATGGCGTCGAACGTGGTCGCCGTGCCGATGTCGACGATGATGAGCGGCCTGCCGTAGCGCTCCATCGCGGAGACCGCATTGATCAGGCGGTCCACGCCGACCTCGCGCGGATTGGCGTAGCAGTTGCGCACGCCGATGTCCACATCGCGGCCCGCGATGAGCGGCTGCACGTGCAGATACTTGCGGATCGCGTTGACGAGCGTGTACATCACGGGCGGAACCACGCTCGCGATGATGACCGCGTCGGTCTGATGACGGTCGAGACCGTGAAAATGGTAATACTGCGCGATCTGCATACCGAGTTCATCCGATGTACGCTCCGCGTTGGTGGAGATGCGGAACGAGCCGCAGAGCTTCTCCTTATCGTAAATGCCGAACACCATGTTGGTGTTGCCTACGTCTATCGCCAAAAGCATTGATCTTTCCCCTTACTTCCTTACAAAACTCTCTTTCCGCAGCAGCGCGCCGTCCTCATCGACCAGCTCGAGCGTGCGGACCATGCCGCCCTCGATGTCGAGCCGCGCATAGCTCGCCGGGCCGCCGCGCGGCAGGCTGATGCTGCCGGGATTGCACACGAAAACGCCCTGTTCTCTCTCGGCCATCATGCGGTGCGTATGACCGAAAAACGCAAACGAGCAGCCCTCTTCCCTCGCCCTTGCGGGCACAAGACCGCTGTGCAGCATGGATACGCGCTCCCGGTGGCCGTGGGTCAGGTACATGCGCACGCCGCCGACCGTCACGACCGCGAACAGCGGAACATCCATATCAAAGTCGTTGTTGCCGCGCACATGATAGATGGTAAGCGCCGGAAAAGCGCGGCGGATGTCATCCGCGTCATCGGTATGATCACCGAGATGGAGCACGGCGTCCGGCTTTTCGCGCTCGATGGCATAAGCCATCGACATGTTATACCCATGCGAGTCTGAAAAAACCAGAACCTTCACGCACTTTCCTTCCTTTCGCTCCGCGGCACATATAGCGTTATTTTACACCGCGAGACGGTCGTTGTAAAGCACAAATCAAAAATTCACAGGAATTTTTGATGAAATCTCCCGCTGTCCGTCCCGGCACGCCCCGCGCCGCAGGGAACTTTTCCGTGCCCTGCGCATACATTATAAGGAGAACCTTTGGAAGGAGCGATCTTCATGTCCGATACGAACGACATTCTGAGAAAACTTGCCGCCCAGGCAGGCGGCGAGGCCGCGCTTTCCGCTCTGGAGCGCGCGCTTTCGAGCGCCGACGGCCGCAGAGCAGTCAGCAGCCTTTCCGCGTCGCACGAGGCGCTGCTGCGCGCCGCCGCCGACCGTGCTGCTTCGGGTGACCTGTCCGCTGCCCGTGCGCTCGCACGCAGCCTCGCCGCCACTCCGGAGGGCGCAAAGCTCGCCGACGCCCTGCGCCGCAGCATGGGAGGGTCGAGCCGTGGATAACGATGCCCTTTCCGGCCTGCTGAACGACCCGGAAGCACTTCAGAATGCGCTCCGGTCGGTCTCCTCGCTGCTCGGCGCATCCGATGCGGGCGGCGCACCGGACGCCGTCTCCCCGGCCGACGACCCGGAAGCACAGCTCCTCCCGGTCATTACCGGCATCATGCAGAGCGGCCGCGCCGCCGTCCGGCCGGAAAAGCGGGCGCTCCTGAGCGCACTGCGGCCGTTCGTCGCGGAGGATGTCGCGTCCCAGTTCGACCGGGCGCTCCGCCTCGCCGGCATGGCGGGCATGGCGCGCGCCGCGCTGGGGCAGCTCGAGCACCGTGCAGAAGGAGGCGAGCATTCTGTATAACCGCTATCTGGCCGAGAGCACGCCGTCCGCCGCACCCGAAACGCCGCCGCTCTCCCCGCTCCTGCCATCGCTGCCGCGCCTTGACCGCGACGCGCTCATCACGCTCGCCGCCGCCTTTTTTCTGCTGACCGACGGCGACCGCGATACAGACTGGGAAAGCGTCATTCTGGCCGGCATTCTGCTGTTTCTCGGGTTTTAGACTGTCGCGAAACTACAGCCGATAAACCGAAAGGGCGAGCTGTGCGCTCACCCTTTCCCGTTTTTATCCCTTATTCAGCTTTTCGGATGCAAGATCCGCCAGCTTTGCGTAATCCGCAAGGCTGAGGCGTTCGCCGCGGATGCGCGCGTCCAGACCTGCCGCCTCGACGAGCGAAACGATCTCCTCCTTGCTCATTGCGCTCGCGAGCACTGGGCCGAGGGCGTTGACGAGCGTCTTGCGGCGCATATTGAACGCAGCGCGGACCAGCGCGAAGAACAGTTTTTCGTCGCGCGTCTCGACCGCAGGCTGCGCGAGCGGCGTGAGCTTCAGCACCGCCGAGTCCACCTTCGGCCTCGGTACAAAGCAGTCCGCCGGTACGTCGAACAGGATCTCCGCCTTCGCGTGGTACTGTACATAGATCGAGAACGCGGAATACGCCGATGTGCCCGGCGCGGCGCAGATGCGCTCCGCGACCTCCTTCTGCACCATGACCGTGATATGCTCGAACGCGCCGCTCTCCATGAGCGCGGTGATCGCCGGGGTCGTGATGTAGTACGGCAGGTTCGCGCAGGCGACCGCCCTGCCCTCACCGAACTTCTCGCGGCACAGCGCGGCAAGATCGAGCGCGAGCACGTCGCCCTGCACGACCTCGAAGTTGTCGAACTCTGCCATGGTCTCCGCAAGGACCGGCAGCAGCGCACGGTCAAGCTCGACCGAAACAACGTGCTCCGCGCGGCGGCACAGCTCTGCCGTCAGGCAGCCCATGCCCGGGCCGACCTCAACAACGTTCCCTGTCTCTCGCGCGCCGCTCATCTCCGCGATGCGCTCGGGAACCGTGATGTCGGTCAGAAAGTTCTGGCCGAGCGACTTGGAAAAGTGGAATCCGTGGCGGCCAAGCACCGCACGGATGGTTTCGATATCACATAAATTCATTGCATTCTCCCATAAAGTATCATTGCAGCATTTTCCCGAAAAAAGCCGGCGGCTTTCTGCCGCCGGCTCATTTTATCTTTATAAGTACAGTCAGCACGTCCGCGTCATACGACTGCGGCGTTCAGACCGGGCTTCATTCCTCGCTCTCGATCAGACCATAGCCGCCTGCGGCGCGCTTGTAGACGACCGCATGGGTGTTGTCGTTCTCCGAGTTGCGGAAGAAGTAGAACTGGTGATCCAGCAGATTCATCTGGAGGATCGCTTCCTCGACGCTCATCGGCTTGACATCAAATCTCTTGCGGCGGACTACGTCGAAATCGTCCTCAGCAAGCGCAGCCTGCTGCTCGGCGATCTTGTCGAACGCACCCTCGCGCAGACGCTTCTCGAGACGGGTCTTGTGCTTGCGGATCTGGCGCTCGATGCTGCTTACCGCACCGTCTACGGACGCGAACATATCGCTCGTCGTCTCCTCGGCGCGAACGACCAGACCGACCTGACGCACCGTAACTTCCACTGTCTGTTTGCCGCGCAGTTCGCTGAAGGTAAGAGTCGTGTCAGAGTCCTGCTGGAAGTAGCGATCCAGCTTCTCTACCTTGCGCAGCGCGTATGCACGCAGATCGTCGTCAATCTTCATTTTTCTCTCGACGATGGTGAACTTCATAACATCATCTCCTAACGGACGTAAACGCCCATGATACTTGCACCTTCCGGGCGGAACCTCCGTCCGAAAGGCGTATGGGTTTTTGCTATCTTCAGTATAGCACAACCTATGCAACTTGTCCAACAGATTTTACAAAGTTCACAGTTTGTTCAGCAAATTTAACTACATCCCTGCCGGGCGTATCAGATCTCGCCCTCTGCGTGGCGCGTCACGTGGCAGGAGATGTTGACGACGCACGGCAGGCCTGCGATGTGCGTGCCGAACGGCTCGATCGCGCAGGAGAGCGCGGTCACGGTGCCGCCGAGGCCCTGGGGACCGACGCCGGAGGCGTTTACCTTGTCGAGGATGCGCTGCTCCATGTCGGCGTACAGCGGATCTGCGTTATGCTCGCCCACGGTGCGCAGCAGCGCTCGCTTGGCGAGATAGGCCGCCTTGTCGCTCGTGCCGCCGAGGCCGACGCCGATCACGATCGGCGGACAGGGGTTGGAGCCTGCGCCGATGCAGGCGTCCGCGATAAAGTCGATGATCTGCTCCTGCGTTGCCGCCGGGGTGAACATCTTCATCTTCGTCATGTTCTCCGAGCCGAAGCCCTTGGGCGCGACCGTGATCTTCACCCTGTCGCCCGGCACCATCGAGGTATACAGGATGCACGGAGTGTTGTCGTTGGTGTTCTCGCGGCGCAGCGGATCGCCGACGACCGACAGGCGCAGATAGCCGTCGATATAGCCGCGGCGCACGCCTTCCGTGACGGCGTCCTCAAACGAGCCGCCGGTCAGATGTACATCCTGTCCGATCTCCGCGAACACGATGGCCATGCCGGTGTCCTGGCAGACCGGAACGTTGTTCTCGCGCGCCAGATCGCAGTTCGCGATCATCTCGCCGAAGATCTCGCGGCCGAGCGGAGACTGCTCGCTCTGCTGACCGTCCACGAAGGCCTGCCGCAGATCGGCCGGCAGATAGTAGTTTGCGTCGATGCACAGCTTGCGCACCAGTGCCGTTACCTCAGAAACGTCGATTGTCCTCATCTTGTCCTCCTGTATTCCGGTGTGCCGTTTACGAAAACAGCCTTCACCTGAGTTGCAATATCGAGCGGATCCCCGCTCCAGAGCACGCAGTCCGCGTCCAGACCGGCGCGCAGGCTGCCGATACGGTCGCTGAGACCGGCGATCTTCGCCGGAACAGCCGTCACCGCACGCAGCGCATCGGTTTTATCCATGCCTGCGCGAACCGCGAGCATAACCGCTACCGGCAGCAGGCGCAGGGGAATTTCCGGATGGTCGACCGTAATGGCGGTCGGGATGCCGGCCTTCGCGAGAATGCCGGGCGCCTCGTCGGTCAGATTTTTGATCTCGGGCTTGGAGCGGTCGGTCATGTACGGGCCGCACACCACGGGGACATTCTCCTCCGCGATGAGGTCCGCGACCAGATGCGCCTCCGTTCCGTGGATGATGACCGGGCGCAGGCCGAACTCCTTCGAGATGCGCAGCGCGGTGAAAATGTCGTCCGCGCGGTGCGCATGAAAATGCGCCTCGATGCTGCCGTTCAGCACCGGGAGCAGCGCCTCCATCTTGCCGTCGTAATCCGGCTCCTCATGGTCGTCGTCTACCTCGGCGCGCGCCTTGCGCGAGAGATATTCGCGGCCCTTGTACAGCTCGTCCCGGATGAGCGCGGCGGTCGCCATGCGCGTGACCGGGGTCTCGTCCTTGTCGTGGTAGACCGACTTCGGATTTTCGCCGAGGGCGAATTTCATCGCGAGCGGCGCCTTGACGATCATGTCGTCGATGCGCCGGCCGGCGGTCTTGATGAGCGCGATCTGGCCGCCGATGGCGTTCGCGCTGCCGGGCGAAACGCCTGCCGCCGTCACACCGGCCTCGAGCGCCTCGCGGAAGGCGTGGTCCATCGGGTTGACCGCGTCGATGGCGCGCATCTGCGGCGTGACGGGGTCGGTATCCTCGTTGCCGTCCGCGCCCTCGAAGCCCAGACCGTCCTCATACAGACCGAGGTGGGAATGGATGTCGATGAGGCCGGGCGTCAGCACGCCTCCCTCGCCGTCGAGCACCTCGCTGCACGCCGGGGGCTCGCCCTCGCCGAGCGCGTCGATTTTTCCGTTTTTCAGCAGAATCCAGCCGAAAAACCGGCTGTTTTCGTCGTCCATTGTCAGAATGGTTACATTTTTGATCAGAATTTCTTTCATGAAAACCTCAGAATCGCTGTTGACAGATATGGTATTATATGGTATATTTATCATGGCAGCAGGGAAAGCTGCCATGCACCGTTCATATCTTTATCCCCACACTTCGGCGCCCCTTTTGGACAAGGGGCGCATTTTTTTGCGCCGGGACGGCTGTGGGTGCTCCGCGTCCGCTCATAAAAACAAAACCGAGGCAGTTCGTCCCCGGTTTTGAACCGGCCGCAAGCCGGTTTTACTGCTTATCTGCGGCGGCGCGAACCGTTCTTGCGGTCGGTCGCGTGACGCACGTCCGCCTGACGGCTTTCGCTGTCCGTCATGAACGCCTTGAGCTTATCCTCAAAGGTCATGGTAGAAGGATCCTTCGGCGCCTGCTGTGCACGGCCGCGCGGCGCGCCCTCGCGGCGCTGCTGGAAACGCGGCTGACGCGGCGCGAAACCGCGGTCCGAACGCTCATGCTGCTGACGCGGCTCCTGCGGCTGCGCCTTCTTGATGGAGAGGTTGATGCGGCCCTGCTGGTCAATGTTGATGATCTTGACCTTGACCTGCTGTCCCTCCTGCAGAAAATCCTTGATGTCGTTGACGAAGCTCGACGCCACCTCAGAGATGTGCACCATGCCCGACTTGTTCTCCGGCAGGGCTACAAATGCACCAAACTTGGTGATGCCGGTTACCTTGCCTTCTACGATCGCTCCCACTGTCAAATCCATATACGCTGTTTTTGCCTCCGTTTATTTTTAAGGGTAGCGCAGCTTTTTCGGCGCTGCCTTCACCTACCTGCTGGACGTGTCCACGAAAACACGCTCGCCCGGTTCCGCATAATTCAGTTTCGTGCGCGCAAGCTCGGAAATATCCTCGTCGGTCAGACCGTTCTGCAGCTGCTCGCGCAGGCTGTCATTGGCTTCCTCATAGGTCTGCACCTGAATGTTGAGGTCATCGAGCTCCTGCCGCTTCGCTTTGATCTGGGCCTTGAGGGTAAAGACCGTGCCAAGCGCATAGACAGCAAGCGCCAGCATGATCACCCGGATCAGAACCAGCCTTCCGTCACGTCTTGCCATTGTCTCACCTCTCCTGCCGCTGAACTGATTTGTTTTTTATTTTATACCTTTTTCGCGAAAAATGGAAGGGGGTTTTGCAAACTTTTTTGCGAATTTCGCGGATTTTTTCAGCGCTCGCCCACTGAAAGCACCACTGAATGCCCCTTCCGGCCCGGTGTGCGGCCGCACGCAGCGCAGCCGCTGCGCCGAGAAAGAGCGGCAGAGCCGCCGCGCTCAGGCAGCCCTGCCACAGCACTCCCCCGGCGCACGCCCCGAGCAGCACGAACAGGCGCCACTGTCCGGCGGCGTTTACGATCGCGAACCGGAACGCGGCCGCGAGCATCAGCACGCAGAACAGCGCGTCGCATGCCGTCTCTCCCGCCCTTCCCGGGCAGAGCACGCGCCGCGCCGCGCGGAACACATCATAGCAGAGCCCTGCCCCCGCGCCGAACAGCACGCACTGCGCCAGCAGGATCAGCTGCTCACGGTTGATATCCGCCGTCATCATGCGCCGAACAGGCGGCGCAGCACACCGCCGCGCGGCGGGACGGAGTCGTCATATTCGAGCAGCGAGATCTCGCCGCGCACGACCGTTTCCCCGGCATCCAGCTGTAATTTTTCCACGTGCAGCCCCTGTCCGCGCACGATCAGCATGCCCTTCCCCGTCTCGAGCAGCACCTGCTCCTCGTCAAAGCTCTGCACATCGCTGACTCCCGTCACGCGCAGCTTTTCGCGTTCCTCCAGCAGAATGCTGTGCATCTGCGCGCCGTCGTTCTCTGCCATCGAACCGACCCCTTTCCGCAAAGCAAAAACTCTCTTTACACAGCAGTTATATGCGTGAAAGAGAGTTTTCAGAACCAGTTTTACAGGATTTCGCGGTACATTCCGGCGGCATCCGCCTTGAGTGCGTGCTCCGCGATCTCGAGCACCTCGACCTTCATCGTGCGCTGACCGAAGGCGATCTCGATGATGTCGCCCGTCTTGACCTGATAGGATGCCTTGGCGGATTTGCCGTTTACCGTGATGCGCGCCGCATCGCAGGCGTCGTTTGCCACCGTGCGCCGCTTGATGAGGCGCGAAACCTTGAGGTATTTGTCCAGTCTCATTTTGCGTTCACCTTGTCCTTGAGTGTGCGGCCTGCCTTAAACACCGGCAGCGTCGCCTGTTCGATCTCGATCATCTCGCCCGTGCGCGGATTGCGTCCGCTGCGCGCCGCGCGCACCTTGGTCTCGAACGAGCCGAAGCCGCTCAGCACGAGCCTGTCGCCCTGCATCATCAGGTCTCCGATCGCCGAGAACGCCGCGTCGATGACCTTTTCCGTGTCCTTTTTGGACATATCGGTCCGCTCTGCCACGAGCGAGACAAATTCATTTTTCTTCATCTTTATCTCCCGGATCTATGTTATTCTCTGTGTTCCTTCTTTTTCGCCTCGTCCCAGAGCGCGTCCATTTCCTCGAGCGTAAGCTCGGAAAGCTGTCTGCCCTGCGCCTGCGCCTGCTGCTCCATGTCCGCAAAGCGGCGCACGAACTTGTTGCAGGTCTTTTCCGCCGCACGCTCGGAATCCACCTTGACAAAGCGCGAGACGTTCGTCACCGCGAAGATGAGGTCGCCGATCTCCTCCTCGACGTCGCCGTCGCCGCCAATCGCCGCGCGGACCTCGGCAAGCTCCTCCTCGACCTTGTCGAGCGCGCCGGAAACATCCGACCAGTCAAAGCCGACCTTCGCGGCCTTTTTCTGGAGCTTCTGCGCACGGATGAGGCTCGGCAGGCTCTTGGATACGCTTTCGAGCGTCGAGGTGTCGGTCTCCTGCTTTTTTTCCTTTCGCTTGAGGTCGTCCCAGTTGGAAAGGATCTCGTCGGTCGAGCCGACCGTCACATCTCCGAAGATATGCGGATGGCGGAAGATCAGCTTTTTGCAGATGCCGTCCGCCACATCATCCATGTCGAACACGCCCTTTTCCTTCTCCATCTGCGCATGGAACACGACCTGAAGCAGCACGTCGCCAAGCTCCTCCTTGAGGTGCTCGGTGTCCTCGTCGTCGATCGCCTCGCAGACCTCATAGGTCTCCTCGATGAAGTTCTGGCGGATGGAATGATGATCCTGCGCCCGATCCCACATGCAGCCGTCCGGCGCGCGCAGGATCTCCATGATGCGCAGCAGGTCGGCTACGCTGTACTTGTCTTTCTGTTCAAAATCAACCATTTTCGTGTTTCCTCACTTCAAATGTAAAATATCTGCAATTTTTGCGCCGTGCGGCAGCAGCAGCACATCCGCCCGCTCGATAGCGCGGAGCGCGAGCAGCAGCACGCCGTAAACGAGCGCCGCCGCCGCGATGATCGCAAGAGTCGCGAGCTTGTCGAGCGCGCTGCCCGGAGCAAGGCCCGCAAGGCGCACGAGCGTCTTTCCGATGACGACCACCGCGCCCATGCCGGCCGTCGCCGCCAGAGGACGCACGAGCGTCCGGCCGACCGGCGGCAGACCGTGCGACAGCCGCGCGATATGGAACAGGTTGAGCAGGGCGATCAGCCAGTAGCACAGCGCCGTGCTGATGGGCGCGCCCGCGATGGAAAAGCGCGGGTCTCCGATCATGAAATAGTCTCCGCACAGCTTGACCGCCGCGCCGAGACACATGGAGACGAGCGGCAGGTCGATACGGCTGTACGCCTGAAGCACCGCATTCGTCACCGCGACGAGCGCGACCGCCGGGACCGCAAAGCCGAGTATGCTCATCAGCTGACCGCCGAGCACCGTGCCCGAGGACAGAAAGATGCGCAGGATCGGGCCGCCGAGCAGGAAAAAGCCCGCCCCGGCCGGGAGCGTCAGCATGAGCGTCATGCGCAGCGTGGTCGAGAGCGTCCGGTTCGCCCCGGTCTCATTGCCCGCCGCGCGGGCGCTCGCGATGGTCGGCAGGACGCTGACCGCGAGCGCGGTGATGAGCGTCTGCGGCAGATTGAAGAAGTTGATGACGCCGGTGTAGATGCCGTAGGTCTGCATCGCCTCGTCCGCCGCCATATGCACCGCCGGGCTTTGCAGTCGGCTCGAAATGAGCGCGACGTCGATCAGGTCGGTAATGCTCATGACCGAGGACGAGATCGTGATCGGGATGGACAGGCTGAGCAGCGTTTTCGCGAGCGTCAGCGTCGGCCGAACAGCCGGGTCGAGCGCGCGCACCCGTGTCTCGCCGCGCGAGAGCGCCGCCTGCACGAGCATGTACGCCGCCGCGACGACCTCTCCGATGGTGACACCGAGCACGGTCAGCGCCGCGACGACCGGATCGTCAAAGCCGCGCCCGACCGCCCAGCAGGCAAGTCCGAGACCGATGAACAGCTTTCCGGCCGCCTCGATGACCTGCGAGACCGCCGTCGGCACCATGTTGGAGCGGCCCTGATAGTAGCCGCGGAACACCGAGAGGATCGCGACCATCAGTACGCTCGGCGCGATCGCCATGACCGCAAGGCGCGAGTCCTCGCTCTTGATCCATGCAGCGAACGTCCCTGCGCCGAAGAACAGCGCCAGCGAGCACAGCGCACCCACCGGCACGAAGATCCCGGCCGCCACGCGCACGATGCGGCGCACCTCGTGCTCCCGTCCCCGTGCGGTCGCCTCCGCCACCATTTTGGACAGCGCCGCCGGCAGACCGACGGTCGAGACCACGAGCATGGCCGTATAGATGCGGTACGCCGCCGAGAACATGCCGAACGCCGGGCTTTTTTCGCCGCCGATCAGATTTTGCAGCGGTATCTGGAAAAAAGCGCCGATGACCTTGACGACGAGACTTGCCGCCATCATGATAAAGGCGCCCTGCAGGAAACTCTGCCCCTTTGATTTTTTATGCAACGATGCACTCCCTTTCAAGCAAAGCAGGCGTGCGGACAGTATTTCATATCCGCACGCCGTTCAGACGATTATAGCTCCGTGCCGCAGCCGGGACAGAAGGAGTCCTCGCGGCTGCAGGTTCTGCCGCAATTCGGGCAGATGCTGACCGAACGCATGGAGGCGAGCTGGTCGCGCAGCTCGGCAAGCTGCTCCTTCTTCGCGTCCACTTCCTCGAGCTTCGCGTCCATGTCCTCGCTCGTCACCTCATCGCCGCGGTGCAGCTCGTAGACCATGCGGCCGATGTCGCGGAACAGCACGTCGCACTCGGTATTGAGATCGAAAATGCGCAGATTGAGGCGCGTCGCCGCCGCCATCTCGCTCGCCTTCTTGCCCGCCGCGTCTGCTGCGCGGCCGACCGAACGGCCCGTCCGGGACGCCGTATCCTTCACTTTATCCAGAAAAGACTGTAACTTCGTGTCCATTCCTGTCACTCCTTCTGACGAGACTTCCGGCAGAGGTCTCCCCTGCCTGTTTCAAGCCGATTATATCCTATCTTCCGAAAAATTGCAATGTTTCCGCCTGTCTTTTTACCCGATAAATTCATGCAGCACACTGTCCTCGGGTATGCGCCCCTGCCATTCGATGGGCGTGATCGTGCCGAGGATATCGTCTATCGGCGCAAGTCCTGCGTGCTCGAGCGCGTCTCTGTGCTCGCGGAGCACGGACGTCAGACGCGGCATCAGGATATTGACCTCATACGGCAAAAAAGTATCGATCGTGAGGTTGGCCTGCCCGCGGTAGGGCGAGATATACAGCCGCTCGCCCCGGCGGACCGAGTTCCACTGCCGCAGCGTCGCCTCGACCGGCGAGGAGCGGAACAGGCTGTCGCGCATCGCGCGGCGCAGAAAGCGCAGCATGTACGGCTCCAGGCGCGGCCCCTTCGGCGGAACGAGCGCACTCGCGACCGAGAGATAGATGCTCGTCGCGCGGTTTGCAAGGTCTCCCATGATGACCGGGTTGAACGAGTGGATGCCCTCGATCATGATGACCTCATCCCGTCCGAGCCTGACCGTGCGGTCATGCGGGATAGAGGTGCGCGTTTCGAAGTCAAAGCGCGGCACCGAGACCTCTTCCCCGGCGACGAGCCGCGCAAGGTCGTCCGACAGCCGTGCAAGATCCATGCACTCCGGACTTTCGAGATCGGGTACCCCGTTCTCGTCATCCATCGGCTGCTCATAGTCGGCCGCCGTGCGGTAATAGTCATCCATCGAGAGCATGTTCGCGTGCACGCCGGCCAGCTCGACGATGCGTGCGATCCGGTCGTTCGTCGTGGTCTTGCCCGAGGACGAAGGGCCGTTGATGAGCACGATCGGACAGTGCTCGCGGTTGCGCACGATCTCGTCCGCCGCCATGTGTATCTGGCGGTGATAGTGCTCCTCGCAGTCGCGGATGAAGCCTGCCGCATCGATTCTGGCGCGGCGGTTGATATATTTGACCGTGTATTCAGACATAACACGCCCTCCTTACACTGAAATCGTTATTTTTTCGGAAACAGCAGCTTTCTCTTGCCGTTTGCGAGCCGGTCGGCTGCGCGGATGTATTCGAGCGGGTACTTTGGGTTGTTCGCGCGCTCGATCCAGCCGGTATCGCGGTCGACGCGCTTGGAAACGCCGCCTGCGCCGAGCGACAGGATGGTCTGCAGCTCCTCCATCATGGTCACATTGTAAAAGCATTCGGTGCCCGGTCTGCACCAGCCGACGTTCTCGTAGCCGCCTGCCATGAATTTCTGGCGGTAGAGATAGTACGGGCCGTAGCCTGCCTGCGGCAGCGCATGATAGGCGTAGTCCAGCATGCGCGAGACCGTTTCGTGCTGTGCGGCGGCCGCCGCCTTGTCGGTGAGGTCCGCGCCGCGCTTGATGGCGAGGGTGTGGACCGTGATATTCTCCGGGGCGAGCCCGATGAGCGTGTCGATGGTATGCGCAAAGGTCTCGGGCGTGTCGCCGGTCAGGCCTGCGATGACGTCCATGTTGATCTCGCGGAAGCCGGCCTGCCGCGCCTCGTCGAAGGCGCGCAGCACATCGGCCGCCGCGTGCTTTCTGCCGATCGCCGCGAGCACGCTGTCCTCCATGGACTGCGGATTGATGCTGACGCGGCCGACGCCGGCGTTTTTCAGCACGCGCAGCTTTTCCGGCGTGATGGTGTCCGGGCGGCCGGCCTCGACCGTATATTCGCGCAGCGCCGACAGGTCGAAGCTGTCCGCGAGCGCAGCGGTCAGCCGTTCGAGCTGCTCCGCAGACAGCGTCGTCGGCGTACCGCCGCCGATGTAGATGCTCTGCACGCGCTTTCCGGCCTGCCGGACGAGCGCAGCCGTCTCGCGTATCTCACCGCACAGTGTTTCGAGATAAGGCTCGATAAGCGCGCCCGACTGCGCGGTCGTCGAGGAAACGAACGAACAGTAGTAGCAGCGCGACGGGCAGAACGGGATGCCGACATAGAGCGAAATATCGTCCGGGCCGATCTCCTTATCCAGCTCCATCGCGGTCGCGGCCGCGCGGATGGTGAGCGCGGTGCGCTCGGGCGAAACATGAAAGCTGCTGCGCAGGATCTCCGCCGCCTCGCCGCGTGTCTTTCCCCGCTCGACCAGACCGCGAGCGAGCTTTGCCGGGCGCACGCCGGTAAGGCTGCCCCAGACCGGCGGCTCCTTAAGAAACGGCACGACCGCGTCATAGATGGACGTCTTGACGGCTGTGCTGACGGCGCGCTTGCGCGAAAGCTCATCCAGACCCTCCGTCAGGACAGGAATGCTCCCTGTATGCGTCTCGCCGCCGATCGTCACGCGGGCGGCCGCGCACAGACAGCCGTCCTGCTCGGTGAGCGCGGATATGCAGATGTCGCCGTCCTGCTCGGTCTCGACGCGCGTCAGCGTCTCGGTCGGCAGCAGGTGCAGCAGCATCTCCTCCGCTGCGTGCTTCATCTCATGTCCTTCCAGTATGTATTTCATCGGCCTCTCGCCTGCAGCATATAGGGATTTGCCACGCGCTCCTCGTCAAGGGTGGAGATCCCCTCGTGACCGGGCAGAACCTTGTAGTCTCCCTCGAGCTCGGAAAGGCGCTTCAGCGAGCGCAGCATGGCGGAAAAGTCGCCGCCCTCGAGATCGCAGCGGCCGCATTCATGACGGAACAGCGTGTCGCCGGTAAACAGGCAGTCGCCGATCTTAATGACCGACGAGCCGGGCGTGTGGCCGGGCGTGCTCATGTAGGTCGCGGTCAGGCCGCCGAAGGTGACGGCCGTGCCCTCCCCGGCCAGGATATCCGGCGTATCCTGCACATAGCTGCGCGCGAGCGAGCGGAACTGCCCCATATTGTCGCGGCTGAGCAGCCAGGTGTCCGCCTCGGGGCAGACGAACTGCGCCCCGGTCGCCTCGAGCACATCGTGCACCGCGAGAATATGGTCAAAGTGCGCGTGCGTCAGCAGAACGTACCTGACCGTGAGCTTTTCCTCCGCGACTGCGTGCAGAATGGACTTCGCGTTGTCGCCCGGGTCGATGACCGCGGCCTCGCGCGTCGCTTCGTCATATACGATATAGCAATTCGTGCCGACAACGCCGACAGTGAGCTGCATTACTTTCATAGTGATGTGTTTCCTTTCTTATCTTCTCATGTCCTTCGTGTCCATCCAGAGCGTGACCGGGCCGTCGTTGAGCAGCTCGACCTTCATGTCCGCGCCGAACTCGCCGGTCTCGACCGGCAGACCGCTCTCGCGGCAGCGTGCGATGAACGCTTCATAGAGCGGAATGGCGGTCTCGGGACGCGCCGCGCCCGTAAAACTCGGGCGGTTGCCCTTGCGGCAGTCGCCGTAAAGCGTGAACTGCGAGACGATGAGCAGTCCGCCGCCCACATCCGCGAGCGAGCGGTTCATCTTGTCGTTCTCGTCCGTGAACACGCGCATCTTGACCGTCTTGTCGGCCAGATAGACCGCGTCGTCCTCGGTGTCGCCATCCGTGATGCCGAGCAGCACCAGAAAGCCCTGCCCGATTTTTCCGTGTACCACGCCGTCGATCGTGACCGAGGCATGGGAAACGCGCTGTACCAACGCTCTCATAAAGTATATTCTCCCGTCCTGTTTTATAATCAGTAAAATACCAAAACGCCACAGCCGCTTCGCCATGACGTTTCAGCATCGTAAAATCAGTTTGTGTCGACCGTTCTCGTCACGTCCACCACGCCCTTGACCGAGCGCAGGCGGCTGATGATGTTGTTGAGCTGGTGCACGCTCGTGACGTCCACCAGAACATTGATCACGCCGTAGCCGCCCTCCAGATCGCGCGCGGACATATCGCGCACGTTGATCTTGCCGGTCGCGAACACGAGCATGGCGTCGCTGAGAACGCCGATGCGGTTGCGCGTGGATATCTGAAGGCCGGTCGAAAAGCGGTTGCGGCTGTCGCTGCCCTCCGCGACGTCCTCATCCCACCAGGCGCGCACCCAGCGGTCCGGGTCCTCCTTCATGTGGACGTTGACGCAGTCGCGGCGATGGATGGACACGCCGTAGCCGCGTGTGACGAAGCCGACGATCTCGTCGCCCGGGATCGGCGTGCAGCAGCGCGCGAACTTGACCAGACAGCTGTCGATGCCCTCGACGACCACGCCATCCGAGGACTTGCCCGAACGCACCGGCTGCTGATCCTGCGGATGGGCCGCCCGTTCCGCCTGCTCGCGCTGACGGCGCAGCTTGCCGACATCGTCCTTGACCTTGTTGAGGATCTTCGTGACCGTGATGCCGCCGTAGCCGATGGCGGCGTACATCTCGTCCAGACTCGAGAACGAGAACTTGTTGAATACGTTGCGGCGGACTTCCTCGTTTTCATAGAAGCCGTTGTACAGCAGGTTTGCGCGCAGCTCGCGGTCGAGCTCCTCTCTGCCGTTGACGATATTCTCCTCGCGGCATTCCTTCTTGAACCACTGCTTGATCTTGTTGCGCGCCTCGGTGGTCTTGACGATCTTCACCCAGTCGCGGCTCGGGCCGTGCGCCTCCTTGGAGGTCAGGATCTCGACAATATCGCCGTTTTTCAGCTGGCTGTCGATCGGCGCGATGCGGCCGTTGACCTTGCAGCCGGTCATGCGGTTGCCGACGGCGGAGTGAATGGCGTAGGCCAGGTCGATCGGCGTCGCGCCGGCCGGCATGTTGACCACGTCGCCCTTCGGGGTGAATACGAATACCTCGTCCGCGAACAGGTCGACCTTGATGTTCTTGATGAAGTCCTCGGCCTCGGTGTCCTGCTGCGCCTCGAGCAGCTGACGGATCCATGCGAACGTCTCCTCGCCCGCCTTCTTATCCAGGCCCTGCTTGTACTTCCAGTGCGCTGCAACGCCATATTCCGCCATCTTGTGCATCTCGGCCGTGCGGATCTGGATCTCGAACGGGATGCCGGCGCGGCCGATGACGGTCGTGTGGAGCGACTGGTAGCCGTTCGGCTTCGGGGTGGAGATATAGTCCTTGAAGCGGCCCGGAATGGGCTTGTAGAGGTCGTGCACATAGCCGAGCACGTTATAGCAGTCCGCCACGGTATCCACGATGACGCGCACCGCGCAGATGTCGTAAATCTCGTTGATGGTCTTGTGCTGTGCGTACATCTTGCGGTAAATGGAGTAGATGTGCTTGACGCGCGCGGAAATGGTGTTGTTGATGTGCGCCTCCCTGAGTTTTTCGGAGATGCGCTGCTGAATGCCCTTGAGGAACTCCTCATGCTGCTCGCTCTGTGCCTTGAGGCCCTCGACGATCTCGTTGTAGCCGATGGGGTCGAGGATTTTGAGCGAAAGATCCTCAAGCTCCCACTTGATGCGGCTCATGCCGAGGCGGTGCGCGATCGGCGCGTAGATCTCCATGGTCTCGAGCGCCTTGTCGCGCTGCTTGCGCTCGGGCAGGAACTGGAATGTACGCGCGTTGTGCAGGCGGTCGGCGAGCTTGATGAGGATGACGCGGATATCCTTCGCCATCGCGAGGAACATCTTGCGCAGATCCTCGAACTGCTCCTGCTCCTTGGAGTAGCGCAGCATGCCCAGGCGCGTAACGCCGTCGACGAGCTCCGCGACCGGCGTGCCGAACTTGTTCTCGATCTCCTTGTAGCCGAATTCGGTGTCCTCGATGCAGTCATGCAGGAGTGCGGCGCAGATGGAATCGGTATCGAGACCCATCTCGACCACGATCTCCGCGACCGCGACCGGATGGATGATATACGGCTCGCCGTTGCGGCGCTTCTGCCCCTCATGGGCGGCGGCGGCGCACTCGTAGGCGGCGCGGATCTTCTTGATATTGGCCTGCGGGTTCTGTTTGCTCACCCGCTCGAGCAGGAATTCCAGTTTGTTTTGCATAGTTTGTTCCCCCATTCGCTCACCCCGCCATGCTTTGCAGTGTCCGCAGCACGACGGAGCCGGAAATATCCGCCTTACCCTCGTAAGGCTTGAGGCAGACGTTTATCATGCCCTCTTTGAAATGGTAGCTGATGAGGCCGGACTCGGAAAAGACGTCGAGCGAGACGAGGAGCTTGCCGATATTGATCTCGCGTCTGCTCTCCCAGGAAACGCGGCGCGAGAGCGCCCCGTCGGGCACGGAGAGCCGTCCGTCCTCCGCGCGGCAGACGATATGCCGCCAGACGGCGACAAGATCCTTGCGCTCGGGGAGCAGCCGCCGCGCCTCGAGCGCGGTCAGCGGACCGTCCTGCATCAGAATGTTGTAAAGATTGAGGATCAGCTGGTCGGCGCGGTGCTCACACTCGCTCAGCTGCACGTCGCAGATGACAAGCTGCACGCTGCGGCGGTTATGGTATTCGTTGATCTCGAGATGGAACGCCGCGTCCACCGTACTGCCCGGGACAAAGCCCAGTCCGCCGGCGCCCGTTCCGAACCAGATGGCGTTAAACCGCGTCCCGTCCTTGGAGAGCGACAGGCGCACATGGCGGTCGCTCGAAAGCGGCGTGATGTCCTCGACGATCAGGTCCTTCATGCAGAACACAGGCTCTGCGTTCTGCATTCCGTACGGCTCGAGCATGGAAAGGCCCTCGATATTCTCGATGGTCAGCCATTCCTTTTCGACCATGCAGTCGATATGCAGCTGCGGAATGAGCTGCTGCCGGGTGACATGGGTCTCGGCATAGGCCTTGAGGCGCGCCTTGAGCGCGTCGATATTGCTCTCGTCGATCGTAAGGCCGGCTGCGAGCGCGTGGCCGCCGTAGCGGTCGAGCAGGTCGGAGCAGCTCGTCAAAGCGTCAAACAGGTTGAAGCTGCCGATCGAGCGGCCCGAGCCCTTGCCGATGCCGTCGCTGTCGATCGAGATGAGCACCACCGGACAGCCGTAGCGGTCGCACAGGCGCGAGCAGACGATGCCGATCACGCCCTGATGCCAGCCCTTTCCGGCGAGCACGATCATCTTGTCCCCGGCCGGATCGTATTCGCCCCGCAGCTGCGTGAGCGCCTGGTTCAGGATCTCGTTCTCCGTCGTCTGCCGCAGCTTGTTCTGCTCACACAGCTCGACGGCGAGCCGGATCGCGCGGTCCATGTCCTGCGTCAGAAACAGCTCGGCGGCGAGGTCCGCCTTGCCCATGCGCCCGGCGGCGTTGATGCGCGGCGCGAGCACGAAGCTGATGGTCGAGGCGGTCAGATGGCGCTCCGCCATGCCGGCCTCCGCGAGCAGGCGCTGCAGGCCGATGTTGCGCGTCTTTTCCATTCTTTGCAGGCCTTCCGCGACAAGAATGCGATTTTCGCCCACGATGGGCATGACGTCCGCGACCGTGCCGAGCGCGACAAGGTCGGCGTAGCGGTCGAGCATCGCGTCCGTGTCGCCGTCGAGCGCGCAGATCAGCTTGAATGCCACACCCACGCCCGCGAGGCTGTCGAACGGGTAGGTGTCCCCGGCCTGCTTGCAGTCGATGACCGCTTCGGCCTCGGGCAGCTCGTCGTGGCACTCGTGATGGTCGGTGATGACGACCTTCATGCCGAGCTCGCGCGCGAGCGCGATCTCCTCGTTTGCGGTGATGCCCGAGTCCACGGTTATCATCAGGCGCGTGCCGCGCCGGTACAGCTCCTCCATCGCCTGCCGCGTCAGACCGTAGCCCTCGCTCAGACGGTTCGGGATATAATATTCACAGGCTGCGCCCGCCTTGCGCAGGTAATCGACCAGCGTGCAGGTGGCGGTGATGCCGTCGACGTCGTAGTCTCCGTAGACCACGATGCGCTCGCCGCGCTCGATCGCGCCGCGAATGACACCGACCGCCCGGTCCATGTCGTGCATGGCGAACGGGTCGTGCAGACCGCTGCGCGCACAGCTGAGAAACGCCCGTGCTGCGGCTGCGTTTTCGATGCCGCGGGCAGAAAGAACCGCCGCCGTGAGCGGCGCACAGTGCATTTCCTGCGCGAGGCGACGCACTCCGCCGGCATCCGGCTCAGCGATCATCCATCGTTTCGCTTTCATAGCTCTCCCTCTTTTGGTTTTTTTATTACAACTATTATACCAAAACGCCGGGATAATCTCAACATTTTTATGCACATAGTCGAAAACGGGTGATTTCTTCCGAAACCACCCGTAATTTTGTACAATTTATTCACTTTTCGCCTGCATTGCGGCTTTTGTTTTCGCGAGAACAGGGCCGAGATAGCGGCCGGTATACGATTTTTCGCACTGTGCGACCTCCTCGGGCGTGCCGCTCGCGACCAGTCTGCCGCCGCCGTCGCCGCCCTCAGGGCCGAGGTCGAGGATATAATCCGCGACCTTGATGACGTCGAGGTTGTGCTCGATGACGACGACCGTGTTCCCCGCGTCCACGAGCTTTTGCAGCACATCCACAAGCCTGTGCACATCCGCGACGTGCAGACCGGTCGTCGGCTCGTCGAGGATATAGATGGTCCTGCCGGTCGAGCGCTTGGAAAGCTCGGTCGCGAGCTTAGCGCGCTGCGCTTCGCCGCCCGAGAGCGTCGTGGAGGACTGACCGAGCTTGACGTAACCGAGGCCGACCTCGCGCATGGTCTCCAGCCGCCGCGCGATCTTGGGCACGTTGGCGAAGAACTCACACGCTTCATCGACCGTCATATCCAGCACTTCATAGATATTTTTGCCCTTGTAGCGCACCTCGAGCGTCTCCTTGTTGTAGCGGCGGCCCTTGCAGACGTCGCAGGGGACGTAGACGTCCGGCAGGAAGTGCATTTCGATCTTGAGCAGGCCGTCTCCCGAGCAGGCCTCGCAGCGGCCGCCCTTGACGTTGAAGGAGAAGCGGCTCGGGCCGTAGCCGCGCGCCTTCGCATCTGCCGTT
>ERZ1673722.896-NODE-896-length-34444-cov-13.095234_pt1 | contig 34444 bp, 33 predicted proteins | sample MGYA00580222_ERZ1673722 | MGnify/ENA primary metagenome ERZ1673722 (study PRJEB41218, sample SAMN15661750) | gut metagenome | host: Homo sapiens | place: Canada: London | collected 2015-08-20/2019-03-30 | study: EMG produced TPA metagenomics assembly of... | reverse complement strand
GTCAACTGAAATTCCTATTTTAGAAAATGTAGAAGATAGAGAATACTATGGCAGAGCGGCAACTGAAATAAAAAATGTCGTAGACGTTAAATACAATGAACAACAGCCACTAATTGCTTTTGTTTATGATAACGACGAAATGAGTGTTCCGGCTTTAGATGATCTTATAAATAGCCAAACAGAGTTTATTTCAAATAACGATTATGTGTATTATGTGGCATTTGAGTTTTGTAAGTAATAGACACATACATACGGAGAAGTAATGACAATAATGGCTCTGCCCAGGGGAATATGGAGCAACGATTATTTTGCGATGGATGAATCAAATAAAAAGCACATAAATATTGGTCACTTGGAGCATTACTCACAATGTTTGGCACTTTTTATACCGGCTACAAAGGAGCAAAATCAAGTCATAAATATTTTGCGGTTAGTTCTTTGATTTGCATGGTTATGGCTATTTATTCAGGACATAAAATGCTTTCTGGGAAAAAGAAAACCAAGAAAGAATTGGCGAATGCAGAAAATAAATAATGAACCAACCTTGTGCCCACTGGGCACGAAGTTGGCACAGTCACTATGGTGTCAGGAGAAATCCTGGCATCTTTTTTATGTATTTTTACACTTAAAAAAATAATTTAAAAAAATTTCTAAAATCATGTCCTATAAGGTGAATGGCCGTCAGTATGATTAATATAATTTCGTGATCCACGGTTAGGCTTTTTGATATTTTTCCTTACAATGTTTGGGAATATGGTATTTCATAAAAGGCATATGTCAAAAATATTATTGACATATGCCTTTTATAGGACTATTATATAAGAAAAGCGAGAAAGGAGCAGTTTATGCCGAGACCAGTAAAATGCAGAAAAGTCTGTCATTTCCCCCAAATTTTAGAATTCCTTCCGGCAGGTGATACGGAGAAAAAAGCACCCATTGTTCTGACAGTAGATGAGTATGAGACAATTCGTCTTTTGGACAAGAATGGTTATAGTCAGGAGCAGTGTGCAATATCTATGCAGATTGCAAGAACAACGGTTCAACGAATTTATGAGATTGCCAGGAAGAAAATAGCAGATGCACTCATTGATGGACATCCGCTTAGAATCGAGGGTGGAGATTTCAGAATTTGTGACGGTCAGAGCAGCAACTGTAGCTTTGGGGGTTGTTACAAACAGGAAATTTACAAAAAATATGCAGCAGAAAAAGGAGAAGGTATCATGAGAATAGCAGTAACATATGAAAATGGACAGATTTTCCAGCACTTTGGACACACAGAGACATTTAAGATTTACGATGTAGAGGAAGGAAAAGTAGTACATTCAGAAGTAGTAGATACGAATGGAAGCGGACATGGCGCATTGGCAGGAGTTCTTAATGCATTGAACGCAGACGTTTTGATCTGTGGCGGAATCGGAGGCGGTGCACAGACAGCGTTAGCGGCGGCCGGTATTAAGCTTTTCGGAGGAGTTTCCGGAGATGCGGATAAAGCAGTAGAAGCTTTTATCAAAGAAACACTTGATTATAATCCGGATGTTAAGTGTTCTCACCATGAGCATAACCACGGGGAAGGACATACATGTGGCGAGCATGGATGTGGAAGCCATAGCTGTCATTAAGAAGAATAGCAAAAAATAATAATACGAAGGATGTGCCAAGGTAATAGAGAAGTTACCGTAGTGCATCCTTTTTGTGTTAGTTTCCGGAAAGATAACTTGTCTTCTGTAATGCGAGGTTTTCTGAATTATAAAAGATATAATTTGGAAGGAAGATTATGATATACTGTAAACAAGATATAGTGCAAAACGTAACAGAAAGGAGTATGCACAGTGTCAGAGAAAAAGAAATTTACAGTATACGTCGGAAGTGTAGCACTATGCGTAGGTGTGGCAGTTCTGCTGCATTATGTGTCATTTACCAATCCTTATCTGCAATCTGTTTGTCATCTTTTAAGGCCTTTTATTTATATAGGACTTTATCTGGTATGGGCGGTTTCTTTTCAAAAAAGGATTATCCAGAAGGAAGCCAGGCGTTGTTTAATAATGATTGCAGCGATGATAGTTTTTTGGATGCTCATTCGTATGTGTAAATTTGAAATACCGTATGAGATGCCGACAGCACTGCGCTACGCCTGGTATCTTTATTATATTCCTATGGTGTTACTGCCTACGGTCAGTCTTTATTTGGCATTTTATATACGGCAGCCGGAGAATTATAAATTACCGGAAAGACGATGTCTGCTGTTTTGTCCGGCATTGTTTCTGATAGGGATTGTATTAACGAATGATCTGCACCAGTTAGTTTTTACTTTCCCGGAGGGGAGACTGGGGGAAGCAGCTTCCTATGAAGTAGGCGTCTATGGATATGGAGCAATGTATTATGCTATAGTCGCCTGGGATCTTGGCTGTCTGCTGGCAGCACTCTTGATTATTCTATTAAGATGCAGAAAAATTAAAAACAGGAAAATGCTTTGGATGCCTTTTGGTGCTTATGGACTGTCGGTTGTCTATGGCATTGCCTATTATCTGAATCTGCCCTTTTGGAAAATATTTTCAAGCGATATGACGGCTGCATTATGCCTTTTGTTTGCTTTGATCATTGAAAGCTGCATCCAGTGCGGATTGATCCCTTCCAATACAGGATACGCACAATTATTTGCAGCATCTACAATTTCAGCACAGATTACAGATCAGAGTGGAAAATACATTTATCAATCGCAGGATTCGGAATATATTGCGCCGGAAATCGTAAGACAGGTAGTTCAAAGCCCGATCATGTTGGAAAATGGGATCAGACTGTCGGGAAAACCAATTTTGGGAGGCTATGTCTTGTGGAAGGAAAACCTGTCGGAATTACAGGAAATCGTAAGAGAGCTTGAAGACAGGAAGGAAGAATTAAAGGATGCGAATCTGATTGAGGAAGAAAATCTGAGAACAAAAAGAGAAGTAGAAAAACTTTCTGTGAAGAATCAGCTTTATGATAAAATACAGAAACAGACGGCAAGGCAGAGTGCACTTTTGACGGAATTCATTGAAGCATATTCTATGGAAGAAGATGAGAACGAAAGGAAAAAAATATTAGGGAAGATAGTTGTGATCGGAGCCTATATAAAAAGGCGTAGTAATCTTATTTTTATTGCGGAGCAGACCGTAAAATTTCCGGTAAGAGAGTTGGAGTTATGTTTTAGGGAAACGATAAAGAATCTGGAATGGAACCATGTTGAGGCAGGTTTTTCCACTGCTTTAGATGAAATACGAAGTGAAGATGCTATGCAGATTTATGATTTTTTTGAAGCAGTCATTGAGGAATCTTTGGAAGATCTGTCGGCATTTACTGTAAATCTGAAACGCAGAGAGGAGCGGATCGTCATGTCTATGAGTGTGGAATGTAAAACAGATCTGCGGGAAATTGCCGGACGATATGGAGCTTATGCGGAGCAGGATTTTGACGGAGCATGGCTGCTTTCTCTGATTCCGGGAGGAGGTGGCGGCAAATGATAAAAACATTTGAAAACTGTTCGCCGGAGTATCAGATCACGATCATTTGCTTTTTTATTTTTTTGACTTTGCTGTATATGATTCTGGTTATTTATGAAGGAACAGGAAAAAGACAAAGAAAGATGTTGCTGCTGGACAGTGCATTGCTTATAGTTATTTTCCTTATAACATCCGGCTTGTGTGCGCGGCAACGGATGTTTAAAATACCATATGTGATTTTAATTGTTATGGGAATTTGTGGTTTTTTATATGTAGGAATGAAGATCTTTGGAATTCATAAGTACCGCAAGAACTGCCTGAGGGAAAATGCAGTTCAGGAGAGTCTGGACAATTTGCCGAGCGGAATTGTTTTTTTTGATGGGAACGGAATGCCTAAACTGATGAATCGGAAAATGTATCAAATTTGTCAGAATCTGGCGGGAAGAGATATACAGAATATTACAGAACTGAAGGAAGCACTGGAACATCCTCTGAAAGAGAATGTATTTTATGATGTTGATCTGAAAGTATACTGCTTTGCGGATGGAAGTGTGTGGAAATTTTCAGAGAAAGAGATTACTACGGCAGCCGGAGATCGATTTTTCCAATTTCTTGCTTCTGAAGTGTCAGAATTATATCGGAACAAAGTGTTGCTGAAGGAAGAAAATCAGAAACTTCAGGAAATGTCTGTGGCTATGAAAGAACTTTCTAAGAATGTAATAACTCTGACCAGAGAAGAAGAAATGTTATCTATGAAAATGAGAGTGCATGATAATCTGGGATATAGTGTCCTGGCGGCACAGCGGATGTTGATGCGGGAATCAGAAGCAGACCGGGATATTTTCCGTTCGCAATGGAAGCAGACATTAGATTTGCTGAATAAAGATAACAAGTCTGTGGAAGGCGAACAACTGCACAGGCAGGTGCAGGAAAGAGCGAAGACTTTGGGTGTGAAAATTATTTATACAGGAGAAAAAGTCTGGGAATCTCATATTTCCAAACTGATGGATACAATACTTTTGGAGGCGCTTTCCAATTGTGTCCGCCATGCCGGGGCAAGCGAACTGTATGTAAAATCCGGCAGTGAGGAACAAGAGTGGATTATAGTAATCACAGATAATGGACAAAAAACGGAGAAGAATGTCAAAGAAGGAGGAGGATTATCCGGTATACGGAAAAGAGTGGAGCAATATGGAGGTACATTGAGAATCTGTGCGGAGTCAAAATTTTCGATAATCGTTAAGATACCAAAGGAGGTGCGGAGATGATACGGGTATTAATCGTGGAAGACCAGCGTATGGCTCGGGAAGATATGGAAAATTATATCCAGTCCAGTGGGAGATATTGTCTGGCGGCTTCTATCACAAACGCAGCTATGGCAGAAACCGTATGCAGGCAGAGCAAATGTGAACTTGTCTTGATGGATGTCTGTACGGAGAATGATGAGAGTGGTCTTGTGGCAGCAGAGAAGATTAAAAGGACCATGCCTCAGATAAAAATAATTATCGTGACTTCTTTAGTAGAGTGCAGTTTTATTGACAGGGCGCGCAAAGCGGGAGTAGAAAGCTTCTGGTATAAAGATGCCGGTAAAGAGGAACTGTTGGAGGTTATGGATCGCACGATGAAAGGGGAGAGCGTGTATCCGGATGCTCCGCCGGTTGTGATGATCGGAACAGCGAAAAGCTGTGATTTTACACCGGGGGAATTAGCAGTTCTGCGATTAGTGGTGGAAGGAGAATCCTATAAAAAAATTGCAGAAAGTTTGTGTATATCACCGGAGACTGTAAAATGGCATATCAAGAATATGCTGCAGAAAACGAATTTTGATTCCAAAACGAAATTGGCGGTAGCTGTTACAAAGAAAAATCTGATTATAAACGGATTTTAAAAACAGCATTTTACTACCCACATGGGGAGTGTTTAAATCGCTGAAAACCGTTATCATATACTGTGTAAAAGTGTCTTAATCCTAAGATCTTATTTTTGTTGAGATGTCAGATGCTTTATAAGATACTGTCTGGAAAGGAGAAAAATAATATGAGATATATTATGAGAAAAATCTGCCTGTTCCCGGTAATGATTGCGGTCATAGTTTTTACAGGGTGTGGGCAGAAGAAAAACGAAGATCCGGTAACCGTTACATTATGGCATGTATATGGCGGACAGACAGAATCGCCATTAAACGATCTGATTGATGAATTTAATGAAACGATTGGAAAAGAGAAAAATATCCGGGTACAGGTTGGCAGTGTTACAAATACGAATACGATACATGAAAATGTGCTGGCATCCGCATTTGGAGATCCGGGGGCTTCCAAACTGCCGGATATGTTTGTTTCCTATCCCAAGACAGTTCTGGCGATGCCGGATGATACGGAGCTTGTAGATTATTATGATTATTTTACAGAAGAAGAACTGAACGAATTTATTCCGGCCTTTTTGGAAGAGGGTGTCATTCATGAAAGACTTTCCATTTTGCCGGTAGCAAAATCAATGGAAGTTATGTTTATCAATAAAACCGCATTTGATCGTTTTGCAAAAGAAACAGGAGCGAAGATAGAAGATTTAAAAACATGGGAAGGACTCTTCGCAATGGCAGAACAATATGCTGCATGGACAGACAACCAGACGCCGGACGTTCCTGGTGATGGAAAGAATTTTTTCGTTCATGATTATCATTTTAACTATTTTCAGGTAGGTGTAGAATCCCTGGGTGAAAATTTCTTTAAAGGAGAAAATCTGGCTTTCGGACCGGAATTTCAAACAGTGTGGGAACCTTATGCAAAAGCGGCACTGTCCGGAGGAGTATGGCTTCGCGGCGGTTATGCGACGGAACCTTTGCGAACGGGAGATTCGATTGTATCGGTGGCTTCGTCAGCCAGCGTGTTGTATTATTCAGACGAAGTTACGTATGCGGATAATACATCGGAAAAAGTAGAGATTGTTTCCATGCCATGTCCCGTATTTGCCAGGGGAGAAACGATGGTCATGCAGCGGGGTGCCGGTATTTGTACGGTAAAATCTACACCGGAAAAAGAAAAAGCCTGTATTACGTTTCTTAAATGGCTGACGGAGGCCCAAAAGAATGTGGAATTTGTGACCAGTCTTGGATATATGCCGGTAAAGCAGGAAGCTTTCGATGTTTACCTTCCGGAGGCGATCGAGAAGTTAAGTGATCCGATGTATGTATCCCTGTATCAGGCTTTTTTAAAGACGCAGGAGAACTATACATTTTATACTGCTCCGAAATTGGATTCCTATCTGGATCTGGAAACAAAGTTTGAAGAACTTATCAGGCAAACCCTGTCAGTAAAGCGGTTGGAGTGGCAGGAACATCCGGAAGATATGGATAAACTTGTTTCAGAGACATTAGAGGATTTCAAAGCAGCATACACACAATAATGTCTGCCGGATCGGCAAAAGAGGTGGCTGACATATGGGAGAAAAGAGAATAAATTTCCGGAAGATTATAAAAGGAATAAAGAGACAAGGCATCCGTATGCAGCAAAGACTGATTGTTTATTGGTGCGTGGTGATTTTAACACTTTTTTTAGCGACAGTTCTGTTACTGAGTATTATTGGAGTTCTTCCGGGAATGGATTTTAAAGTACGGGAAATGTTGTCTGCCCAGCAGAAGAATACGTTGTCAGCGATGACAGAGCAGACCGACATTATGATGGCGAGAAGTATTTCTTTATCGGAAGATATTACAAAAGAATTGAATCAATGCCTGACAGCCAATGGAAAGACATTTTCAGATTTGAATGATAATCCTCAGCTGATCATGGATTTGGAGTCTGCGCTGTATCCCTCCTTGAAATCTGCATTGGATGTGAAGTATTGCAGTGGAGTTTTTGTTGTATTGGATGCAACGGTAAATACGAAGACGGAATATGCAGATACATCACGCATGGGAATTTACCTGCGCCTGTCTGATTTAAAGGCAGTAAATACAAGCAAACAGCACGTAGTTTTTTTCAGGGGAAATGCTGATATTGCAAGAGCAGAGCAGGTACAGCTCCATAACCGTTGGAATTTAGAATTTGATACGTCCGCATTGCCGGGTTATGAACAGATTATGCAGTTTGATGGGAATCGGCTGGTAGAGAGCTGCCTGTGGACAGACCGGCTGGAGCTGAGTGACACATGGGAGGATGTGCAGCTTTTATATGTCCCGGTTTTAGACAGTACCGGAAAAGTACGCGGTTTGTGCGGTATGGAGATGAGTAATCTGTATTTCAGGCTGTCTTATCCTATGGTGGAAGGTTCCTATGGGAATATAGTGACAGTACTGGCTCCTATGGACAAAAAAGGAAACATCTATCTGGATAAGGCGATGTTCGGAGATACAAAAGAAACGTATCTTTCACCATCAGGAACGATGACAGTGAAGAAAGGAAAGTATTATAATACATATTCTACCGCTTTCGGGAATTATATAGGCATGCATGAACTGCTTGAATTGAAGAGCTGTAATGGGATGCCGCTTGCGCTACTGACATTAATATCAGAAGCGAATTATGAAAAATTAACAGCGGACAATCGAAGGGACTGGATCATCGGTACGTTGTTATTCCTGATTTTATTATTGGTTGTTTCTGTCAGTATGTCCCGTCGTTTTGTGAAGCCGATTCTTCGGAGTTTAAAAGCACTGCAGGAGGATACGCTGACAGATGAAAATTTATCAGGAATTTCAGAAGTGGATGCACTGGTTGATTTTATGCAGAAAAAAAGAAATACGGAGAAACTGGAAAATGGAGGCATTCCTCCGAATATAGAAGAAATGCTCAAGGCGTTTGCTTTGCGCGTGGAAACTCTGACTCCGTCAGAGAGGATGGTTCTTCAGTATTATGTTGATGGATATACGATACAGGAGATTGCTTCATTGCTTTATATCAGTATTGGAACAGCTAGAAAGCATAATACAAATATGAATCGAAAACTGGGAATAACTGTCAGAGAGGAATTAATGCTGTATATTGAGTTGTTTCGAAAATGCGATCAGTTAGATAAGCTGACATATAATAGAACTGAGTAAAAGAAAAAGAGTCTGTACAGGCTCTTTTTTAGTTTGACTGACAGATATCGTTTACATTTTTACAAAAAGAAATTACGCATATATAGTAGATGAATAAAAAAGAAACACTATATATAGTATACTAATCGTTCGTATTTTGGGAAATAAGCAAAATATACGAATGGCGACCATAGTATTTGCTTTCCGTATCTGCTACGCTTTCATTACGAAATGGTGGCCGCCCGATAAAAGAAAAAAATAATGGTGATAGAGCAAGGAGGTTAACAAGGAGGTTGAAATGTGGAATATATTACGAAAAAGGATTTAATAGATTGTTCTACACCGGATGAGTTTTGCTTTTCACTATGCTGCATGGAATGTAAAACAGTATGGAAAAGCACACCAATTCGTTTTTCCAAAGCGGGGAAAAAACCGGAAAATGAAAATCGGAAGATTATTTATGATACGCTTTATGACCGGGAAAAGAATTTAGCATTTCAAAAAGCATTGAATCAGGCGAAAGAAATATTTAATATTTGTCCGATATGTAAGCGTCTTGTATGTGACCATTGCTTTTTGATCTGTGATGATCTGGATATGTGTGTGCAATGTGCTGCAAAACTTAATGAAAAAGGTACTGTTGTAGGATAAAAACGAAAAAAGAAAAACGAAAAAGAAAGGAGAACTTTACTATGAAAAAATATGAGATTTTAGGAGGAAATTTACCAGTTGTCGTATGTGAATTAGCAGCAGGAGAATCTATGATCACAGAAAGCGGAAGTATGAGCTGGATGAGCCCGAACATGAAAATGGAGACGGTTTCCGGTGGCGGAATGAAGAAAATGTTCGGCAGAATGATGTCTGGTGATTCTGCGTTTCAAAACAGATATACCGCAGAAGGTACAGACGGAATGATTGCATTTGCATCAAGTTTTCCGGGAGCAATCAAAGCGCTGGAGATTAGCAACGGTCACTCCATGATCGTACAGAAAAGTGCATTCCTTGCTTCAGAAGAAGGCGTGGAACTGTCCATGCATTTCCAGAAAAAATTAGGAAAAGGCATATTTGGCGGAGAAGGTTTCATTATGCAGAGATTGAGCGGAAATGGAACTGCATTTGTAGAAATTGACGGACATGCAGTGGAATATGATCTGAGTGCCGGACAGGAAATATTGATCAGTACCGGGTACTTAGCGGCAATGGAAGAAACCTGTACGATGGATATTGTAACCGTAAAAGGAGTAAAAAATATGCTGATCGGAGGAGAGGGCATTTTTAATACTGTTGTTAAAGGACCGGGAAAGGTGATCTTACAGACAATGCCAATCAGCAAGGTGGCAGAATTGCTGACTCCGTTTTTTGCAGATAAGAAGTAGTTAAAAGGGGAGAGGCTTATGAGAAAAAAGTTGAATTTGTTATTAGGATTAGTGTTTATCATCAGTATGGCAGCACTGACCGGGTGTGGAGGCTCCGGAAAAGCAGGAGAGAAGAATCCATATGAAGGAAAATGGGTAGCGGTCTCCGCTCAAACGATGGGAATATCCGTCAGTGTAGATGAAGCTTTCGGTGGTGATTTTGAATTTGAAGTGAAAAATGGAGGAAAAGTATCCTTTTCAGTCGGAGACACTATCGGAAATGGAAAATGGTCTGTCGAAGATGATCAGTTTACCTTGAGCATCGAAGGAGAAAAAATGGTGGGAACCATCGGAAAAGATATCATTTCTTTTGACGACATGCTGGAGATGGGAGTAAAGGTGATTTTTGCAAAGGATGGAACCGATGCAATGGATCCTTCGCTCTATCTGACAGAGGAGGAAAGTGCAGTCATAGGTAAGTGGGCTTCTGAAAGCGTAGAAGAACTTTTAGGAGACGGACCGCAGACTTCTATGGAAGGCGTAGACAACATCAATGATGCACTGCGTCTTGATTTCAAAAATGACCGTAATGTAACAGTTATTTATAAAGGAGAAGAGATAGGGACATTCCCATGGTCAGTTGCACTGGGGTATTGTGCGATTGAATCAGATAACCCAACTCTCTCAGTGGCGATAAATGACGATGGCACGTTGAAAGTAGATTACAGTAATGACGAAGACTACTACACATTTCATTGTGTGAAAAGTGACGGTGAATAGCTGAAACGGATGTGGAAAGCGTGAAGGGAGGGAAGATACCATGAAAAAGAAATTGTGGTGTGTGCTGTGTATCATGACATGCATGATGATGATAGCGGCATGTGGACAAAAAAAGGCTCCGGAGAAGAAAAAAACAGAGCAGGCAGAAACAAAATTTAAGGACAGGGAAAATCTTAAATTAAATTTATTTACAGTGTATTATCCGAAAGCATGGAACTATGATAAAGAAAATATGAAGAAAGATAAAGACTACGCTCGCGTTAGATTTTTTGATGGAGATACAGTAGATGAATCCGAGAATATCATTTATATAGAAGCAACAAAGGAGGATTCCTATAAATATCGAAAAAGTTTAGTTGACTTCGGCGTGGATTTAGAGACATATGCAAAAGGGAAAATGGACACTGTAACAATAGGAAATGCAGAATATACAGCAATGCCGGAAGGTAATTCCGTAGAGAAAACGTATATGTATCGCCATGAAAAGTCTGGTACATCCTATGATATCAGAGTAAAGGGACAGGAAATAGATGATTCTGACAAAGAACTGCTGGAAGGAATTGTGCTGAAATTAAAGGATGAAGGAAATAAAGACGCACCATGGCCATGGGAGGGAGAGCCTCTTGAACCTGTATTGGCAAAGCAGATGGTAGGTTCTTATACAATCGTTCCGGAATATATTCCGTTTAAAGAAGCACAGGGTGTCATGCAGATCATGGAACATCAGTTTGTAAAACAGGGCAACCAGGTATTCCATTTGCTGGAGAACAAACTGGATACTTATGAATATTCAGAAAGCGGACTCAAATTCGTTTCTTCGATGGAACTAGACGATGATTGTGAATATTTGTCCGGAGACAACAGTGGAATGTTATATCTTTCGCCGGGAATCGGAGATGTAATTGGCGTAAAAGATGGAAAAAAGGCAATGCAGACAACCGTAGATGGATATTTGAATATGCATCCATCCGGAGAATGGGGAATCAGTTTCTGGGTGAACAGTGATACTCAGAAGATTGCAAATCAAGGTGGTAACCTGACGGCTGAGCCGTGGATACTGACCGGATTAAATAATGATGAAGAACGCAAGGGACCATTTTCCATGTTAGATGACGTACAGATTACGAATAGTCATATCATGGTTGCCGGCTCCATGGCTGCAGAAGATGAAGGTACAAAAATTATTGTCTATGATTATGAAGGCAATCAGCTTTTGAAACTAGGCGGAGAAGACATCAGTTCTAAGGACAAGCTCGGTTCCATTACGGGCATGGCAGAAACAGAAAATGGTTTTGTGGCTACAGATGGAAATATGCGTGAAATACAATTTTGGGCAAAAGATGGAACACACATAGGTGCAATTTCTACAGATGACATATTCGGTGTCAGCTATCCATGGCTGGAAGACATGCAGCTTTTAGATGACGGCTCTCTGTTAATTATGCTGACACAGGAACGAGACGACGGATCAGCAAATGAATTAATGTTTTTCAGATTGACAGGTTTTTAATTGAAAAAATAAAAATCGCTTGCCGGCAGAAATTTATCTGCCGGCAAGTAATTTTTTGTCAGAAAAGCCTGTTTTTTTGTTGACTGCATTTTCAGACATATGGGACTTGTGGAGGAATTTGGAAAATTTGCATTTTGCATTTAAAAGATATAAAATGAATGTCTACGGAAAGAAAATAAGCGAATTTATGAAGGAGTTAGCGAATGTCAAAAGACGAATATTTAATTACAGATGCGCCTCTTAAAGCGCTGACTGTTTTTGCAATGCCTATGATTTTAGGCAGCTTTTTTCAACAAGTATATAATATGGCTGATTCTATTATCGTTGGTCAGTTTGTTGGCTCATCTGCACTTGCGGCAGTCGGTGCCTGTGCTGCACTTACGAATGTCTTCATTTGTATAGCATTGGGTGCCGGTGTAGGTGCAGGTGTGCTTGTGAGCCGTTATTTTGGAGCCAGAGATTATAGTAAAATGAAAACAATTGTGTCAACATCATTGATCAGTTTCCTGATTCTAAGCATACTGCTGGGTGTCTTTGGATTTTGTTTTTCCCATTCGATGATGAGTTTATTACAGACACCTGCGGATATACTGGAGGAAGCAGTACTGTATCTCCGTGTTTATTTTGTGGGATTTCCATTTCTGTTTATGTATAACATCCTTTCAACAATGTTCACTTCGATCGGTGAATCAAAGATTCCATTGGGACTTTTGATATTTTCTTCTGTTTTGAACATTTTTATGGATCTCTGGATGGTGGCGGGACTTGGTTTGGGAGTGTTTGGTGCAGCACTTGCAACGCTCATCTCACAGGGGATTTCGGCAGTGTTTTCACTTTTGATCTTCTTTAGCAGGATGCGCCGGTATCAAAGTCATTTTGACTGGTTTGACAGGCATGAATTGTATTCCATGCTGCGGATTGCTGTACCTTCGGTTCTGCAGCAGTCTACAGTGTCAATCGGTATGATGATCGTACAGGCAGTTGTAAATCCATTCGGTACACAGGCACTTGCAGGTTATGCGGCAACGATGAGAGTAGAGAATGTTTTTTCCTTGATATTTGTATCTATCGGAAATGCAGTCTCACCGTATGTTTCCCAGAATCTAGGTGCAAAGAAAATGGATCGTATCAAAAAGGGATATCACGCGGCACTGGTGTTAGATCTGTGTTTTGCAGTTCTTGCTTTTGTAGTCATTGAAACACTGCATACGCAGATTTCTTCGTTATTTCTGGGTAAAGATGGATCCGCCTTGGCATATCAGGTGTCAGGGGATTATATGAGATGGCTCGGTTACTTTTTCATTTTCATGGGTATCAAGATGGCAACCGATGGAGTACTTCGTGGACTTGGAATCATGCGTCCGTTTCTCATCGCCAATATGGTAAACCTTGCGATCCGCCTGGCGGTTGCTTTGATTTTTGCGCCCCGGTTTGGCATTGCATTTGTCTGGCTTGCTGTACCGGCTGGCTGGTTTGCAAATTTTTTGATTTCCTATGTGGCACTTAACGGATGTAAAGTGTTCTCACCATGAGCACAGCCATGAGGAAAGGCATACATGTGGCGAGCATGGATGCGGTATTTAAAATAAGTCAGACAACATACAGAGATAGAAAAATAAGGGCAAAAAATTCGGTTAAAGAATTTTTTGCCCTTATTTCGTCTTGCGGCATATAATTCTAAAGGATATAGAGTAGTAGGTAATTTTATACCCCACCTAATGTTATAAACTATAGCTATAAAAGGGAAAACAGATCATTTATTTTCAAAGAAATGGAGGAACTGGCAATGAAAGGTTTTAACACAGGTGACGGTTATATGGGAATGGTAGATGGTGAATATATCTTATTTGCCAGCGAAGCGGATTATTATGATTATGTGAATGATTAGAGATGTGATTAATGGTGCTTAAAATGTGTAAAGAAAATTCCCATGTGTGCTATACTTTACTCATATCACGAAAAGGGGAATACTTATATGCCAAAAGGAACAAACCAAAAGCTAAAATTATACCGTCTCGCACAGATCATGCTGGAAAATACAGATGACGAACACTATATTACCATGCCGGAAATCATGGAAGAACTGGGAAAATACGAAGTGACCGCAGATCGAAAAACAATCTATGCAGATCTGCGTGATCTGTCTGTACTCGGGATCGAGGTAGAGGGCGAACCCATCGGCAACCGCTATCATTACCGCGTAGTCAACCGCCCATTCGAACTGCCGGAATTAAAGCTTCTGGTAGATTCCATCCAGTCTTCCAAATTCATTACAGAGAAGAAGACCAACACACTGATAAAAAAGCTGGAAAAGCTGGTCAGCAAATACGATGCACAGAGGCTGCAGCGACAGGTGTATGTATCTGGAAGAATTAAGACGATGAATGAAAGCATCTATTATACTGTCGATGCAATCCACAATGCGATTTCTGAAAATAAGAAGATTAAGTTCCAGTATTTCCAGTGGAATGTGAAGAAAGAGATGGAACTGCGTCACGGAGGAGCATGGTATCATATCAGTCCGTGGGGATTGTCCTGGGATGATGAGAATTATTATATGATCGGATATGATGCAGAGGCGCAGCTGATCAAGCATTACCGGGTGGACAAGATGCTGCGTATCCGGATGTCGGATGAATCCCGTGAGGGAAAAGAACACTTCAAGAAGCTGGATATGGCGGATTATGCTAAGAAGAGTTTCGGAATGTTCAGGGGAAAGGAAACGTCTGTAAAGATGCTGGTAAATAACAGCCTTGCGGGCGTGATCATTGACCGGTTCGGGAAAGATGTGATGATGATTCCGGAAGATGAGGATCAGTTCCGGGTGAATGTGGACGTGCATGTGAGCAAACAGTTCCTGGGATGGGTATTCTCGCTGGGGGAAGCAGTTAAGATCATTGGACCGGATGAGGTTGTGGAGCAGATGCGGGGAGAGGCCCGGAGGCTTATGGAGCAGTATGGGGAGTAGGAAATGGATTCTGAATTAGCAAAACAAGAACACGATTGTAAACTTGCGAGAAAAATAAGTTGACAATCAAAGCGAAATACGATAAATTGTTAACCATAAACTGAAAGGAAGGTTAACAATTTAATGAACACAAAAACAAAAAAATTATCCACCGTAAGTATGGTATTATGCGGAATGTTCGCAGCGCTGGTTGCCATAGGAGCATTTATCCAGATCCCGGTTCCATATATGGATTATTTCACACTTCAGTTCTTTTTCGTACTGCTTGCAGGATTGATTCTGGGGGCTGATAAGGGAGCAATATCTGTAGGATGTTATGTATTACTGGGACTTGTCGGAGTACCGATCTTTGCAGCAGGCGGAGGAATCGGATACATATTCCGGCCAAGCTTTGGTTATCTGGTCGGATTCATTGTAAGCGCATATGTAACCGGAAAAGTATGCGAAAAGCTGAAAGCAAGTTACAAGAACTATCTGCTTGCCTGTCTTGCAGGATTTGTTGTGACATATGCAATCGGAATCGTGTATAAATTCATAATCTTAAACTTTTATGCACATACACCGGCAACATTGGGCGTGATCTTTTTGTCTTGCTTCCCATTAGATATGCCTGGAGATTTTGTATTATGTCTGCTGGCAGCCGGTGTGGGACTTAGAATGCGAAAAAGCGGATTTTATCTGAGTTAATAAAAAAAGGGGCATGAGATTATGGCAAAAGGAATATTTGTGACGGGCACAGGCACAGATGTAGGAAAGACGTATGTCACAGCATTAATCGTGAAAAAGCTGGCGGATGCAGGAATCCATGCAGGCTATTATAAGGCTGCATTATCAGGTGCAGAGTCCATAGAAGAAAGTGACGCAGGCTATGTAAAGAAGATTGCCGGTATCACACAGGAAGACAGCAGCTTACTGTCATATCTGTATCAAAATGCTGTGTCTCCGCATCTGGCTGCCAGAATAGAAGGAAATCCGGTTGATCCGGAAACGGTAAAAGCAGATTTTGACAGGGTAAAGAAAGAGTACGATTATGTCACGGTAGAAGGAAGCGGCGGCATTGTATGTCCGATCCGCTGGGAGAAAGAGCATGAGATCCTGCTGGAAGACATTGTGAAAATGCTGCATCTGAATACGCTGGTGATCGCAGATGCTGGACTTGGCACGATCAATGCGGTTGTCCTGACGGTAGAATACATCCGCAATCATGGAATGGATGTAAAAGGAATCATTCTGAATCATTACTCGGGTGGGGCGATGCAGGAAGATAATGAAAAAATGATCGAGAGATTAACGGGTGTCCCGGTGATTGCCAGGGTAAGAGATGGTGACAGGGAGCTTGAGGTTGATCTGGAAGTGTTGAAAAGGGTGTATGATTGATGATGAGAAGAGGGAATTGACTGCGGTTGATTTCCTTTTTTGATGTATGGAAATAAAAAGAGGTGAGAATATTATGCCCCACCACATGGATTATACTATCGTATACAGTCATCGGTGAATCTATGAGTGCAGGCCGCCTGTATGACAAGATTGGTGACACGGCATATGCGAAGGTGGTATTGGTTACACCGGCAGGAACAATCTGCAAGATCTGTAAAAAGAGTCTGAAAAGTGAACAGGAGGAAACAGCCTGGATTATCCTGTGATAGATATGGAAGAAGTCGTAGAAATATGACTTCTTCTTGTGTGTTAATGGTCAGCGAAGTATAATTAATATTAGGAAATTCGAAACCATACAAATATAAATACACCGGAGAAATACCATGTTCAAAATAATTGAAGGAGATTTCAAAAATAATAAATACAGTAATGAAGAATATCTGGATAACTGGCCAATGTTATATATTCTGGAAAATGGAAAGAAAGCCTATATAGGTGAATCCAATCATGTAAAAACCAGAATGACACAGCATGCGACAAATGAAGAAAAGCGAATATTTAATAAGGTCCACTTCATATACTCCAGATTGTTTAATCAATCGGTAACCTTTGATTATGAATCCAAGCTGATTCAGTATATTGTTGCAGACGAATTATTCCAGGTTACGAATAAGAATTCCGGAATAGCAGATAAGCAGTATTATGAGAAAGAAAAATATGATAAAAAATTCGAACTGCTTTGGCGTAAGTTGCAAAAAGAAAAACTGGTCAAACATTCGCTGGAAGAAATTGAAAATTCAGATCTATTCAAATATTCTCCATATAAAGAACTGAACGACAACCAGCGGAAAGCAGTAGAAGATATACTTGCGCAGATTGAGAGTGGAAATGTGAATCGTGTAGTGGTAAATGGAATGCCGGGAAGTGGTAAGACAATTGTGGCGGTATATCTTATGAAATACCTGGCAGATAGCGAAGAATTTGCCGGAAAAAAGATTGGATTCGTTGTGCCGCAGACTTCGCTCAGAAAGACGATGAAGTTCATCTTCCGAAGTATTTATGGATTGACGCCATCACAGGTACTGTCCCCGTCTGATATTACGAAGAAAAAATATGATATCTTACTGGTCGATGAAGCACACAGACTTCATCAATATAAAAATATTTCCTATAGGGGAGCTTTCAAGAAAAGCTGCGAGCGGCTGGGTATGACGACGGATGCAGACGAACTAGACTGGATATTAGAACAATCGAAGTGTGCAGTATTATTCTACGATTACAATCAGGTGGTTGGTCCGTCAGGCATTGATTATGAAAGATTCGAAGAAAAAATGAGAAATCCTTATAAGAAACATACAATATCGTATTTTACTCTTGCAACGCAGATGAGGGTGCAGGGCGGAAATGACTATATTGCATTCATAAAGGATCTATTGGCCGGAGCCGCTGACCGGAAGTATCATTCGAAAAAATATGATTTGAAATTATATTCCGATTTTTCAAAATTTGAGAAAGATATGTATGCCAAAGAGGAAGAAACAGGGCTTTCCCGAATGGTAGCAGGATATGCATGGCCATGGATCAGTAAAAATGACCGGAGCAAAAAGGACATAGAGATACAAGGTGTAAAACGAATGTGGAATCATTGTACAGAAGGATGGGTTCATACAGGAGAAGCAATCGATGAGGTGGGATGTATTCATTCCATTCAAGGTTATGATCTGAACTATGCGTTTGTTATTCTCGGAAATGATATTGGATATGATAAAACAACAGGACAGATCATTATCCGGCCAGAATGTTATTTTGATAAAAATGGTAAAATAACGGCATCATATGAAGAACTGAAAGAATACATCACAAATGTGTATTATGTGCTGATGACCAGAGGAATCAAAGGAACATATTTGTATGTGTGCGATGACGAATTAAGAGAATATTTTGGTAAATATATTGAAGAGGAAAATTAAAATGACAGAAGAAACAATCAAAGAAATACTAAAATTCAGAGATGACAGAGACTGGAAACAATTCCACAATCCGAAAGATCTGGCAATCTCCATTTCGCTGGAGGCAGCAGAGCTACTGGAAGTATTCCAGTGGAGCGGTGCGGATATCTCAAATGAAGGAAAACAGGAAAAGATAAGAGAAGAACTGGCGGATGTTGTGAATTATTGTGTCTTGATGGCAGATGCCTGCGGACTGGATCTGGATGAGATCGTGCGGGAGAAGATCAAGGTGAATGCAAAGAAGTATCCGGTGGAGAAGGCTAAGGGGAAGAGTGCGAAGTATGATAAGCTGTGATTGAGCTAAAGCAACAGCAATGGAGGAAATAATATGCTATTAAGAGAATATTTAGAAGAACATACAAGAGACGAATTATTAAGTTACGCTAAGAGTGGAAAGAACCATTTAAGCGCTTACGTTTCAAAAATATAGAGGAAGAGCATATAATTACTATTCTTTGAAAAAATTTCTTGGTGAGAGTGAGCAAGTGGATTACAGGGAAGCGAACAGAATCTGGATTCTTATAGGACTCCGAAAGAAGCCTAGCTAGTCCAAGAAACGTCCGAACCCTGTTTCATATAATGATACTATAATTAAGATTACTTTTGACTGAAGTAGAAGAAAAAATATTATGATAAATAAAAGGTCTAAAGTACGTTCATAATTTCGGATACAATTGCTTTTGCCAAAAGTGGTGGTACTGCATTTCCTACTTGTGTATATTGTGGGATTTCTGTTCTTCTTAATGCACCGCCAGTGGTACGTTTGCCTAAAAATTCAAACGAATCGTCAAATGATTGACATCTTGCCATTTCTCGCACACTAAACGTTCTGTCTTCCCAAGGACTAATATAATCGTCAGGAATACTTACAATCGTGGCAGCTGGTTGATTAGAATTCCATCTTTGACGGATATTTTTTTTGGTTAGCAAAATATCAACTTGTTCATTTGTAACTTTTGCATGTGAAAATAATTCAATAACTTGCGTTGGTGTCATATTCATTTTGTTACAGCATAACTCAATTAATGCTGGTTTATCGGAAATATCAATTCCTTCAGTAAGTATTCTCTTTTTTAAACTAGTTCCAGTCTCGCCCTGTCGGAAGAGTCCAAATCGCTCTTTTACGACTGGTGTTATATTTGACATTTCCGTACATGATAGCTGGCGAGGTGCAGGTATCGGTTTCCCATTAACGTCAGGGGTCCTACCGTTTTTACTTTCTATCTGATATCTACGTCTTCTGTTATTTACTCTCTTTTTGATATTTGTATCAGAAATTAGATCACCTATTGCGTCTCTTATTGTCAAATGTTCGTTGGTAGATAGAAGAGGGGTGGGATATTTAGGCGCTGTTTCACCGTCTTTGTAACCAATAAATATTGCACGATTTCTTCTTTGTGGAACTCCATAATCCGCGGCATTCAATATTTGGGGATCCAGAGTATGGTATCCAATTTCTTTAAGTTCATTCCTTAATATATCAGGTGTGACGCTTCCGTCCGGATATTTTATACCAGTTATACCAACATAATCGATAAATTGCATATCCATAAATCCTTCTACATTTTCGAGTACGATGTATCGGGGCTGTATCTCGTTGATTACACGAACGTATTCGCCGAAGAGCATATTACGTGGATCGTTTTTGTCGCGTCTGCCAGCTCGAGAAAAACCTTGGCAACTAGGACCGCCGATCATTAAATCTATTGTTTTAGGCAGTTGCCGTTCGCCATTTTTGAACCATTCTAATTGTTTGATTCTGTTCCATATACACTGCCCGGTAAGGTTGCGAATATCTTCTCGCTCAAACCATGTATTATATCCTTGAATTAATCCTAATTGTTTGTGTCTATTTGTGTAAGTTAGTTGAACCATATCACTAATATCAGAACTAAATAAAATTTCAAATCCAGCTTGTATTAATCCTTCAGAACATCCTCCTGCACCACAGAATAAATCAATTGCGTATGCCATAAGAATATCTCCTTGCTAATAGTATTTAGATAATAAAAATTACGATTACAATATTATCATATAGTACAAAAAAAGTCCAGGACTTTTTATACTTTTTACACTTACATTGACATGTCTAAAATTAAGAGAAGTTTGAGATTTTTGGGGGAATTTGTGATATCCTATACATATATAATAAATTGGTTCTGATAAATTATAATTAGTTATTTGAAAAGGAGATATTGGATGTTAGATTAGTAGAGAATATGTTAAAATAAATATTATTAGTTAATTAATTGGTACGATAAAGAAAAAATAGTTGTTTAAGATAAATAAAATAATGGAAATGTGAATACAGATTGAAAAATGGAAGTGAAATAAAAAGTGGATTATGTTGAGAAATTGGAAGATTTATTATCCCAAAAATATACATATCATGAAATAGCAGAAAATCTTTATTTAAATTATTCCTCATTAATAGATACAGATGAAGTGTATAGGATACGAAAAAGATTATCAGAAATATTTGGATGTAATATGAATGATGTTCGATTAATTGGTTCTGCACATACAGGATATACTTTTAAAAATGATAAATTAGAAATTCGAAAAAATCCAAAAGATTACGATTTTGCAATAATTAGTCCGAATGTTTTTGCGGCTTATTTTCATAAAATCAATGTAAATAAAATAGAGACTAGAAATAGAGGGAATTATACAAAATATATACTAGAAGGGAAAATACATCCTTTATATGCAGATCCTAAGTTTTTAAAAGAAATGCAGACATTATATACAATGATTGCGAATGAATTAGATATAAAACGTCATATTACGGTTTGCTTCTATTTATCGGAAAAAGCATTTATTGAAGGATTAGTTAATTATAATCATAAACTTTATTCAATGGTATTAAAAAGAATAAGAGATAGTGCAATAAGGGATTTGCCAGAAATGGTAGTTAAGGATATTCCAAAAATGGAGGGATAGAAATGGAATCAAAAAAAGATGAGAAGGGATTTTCACTTGGGCGATTAGATATTGTGGATTTATATGAGTGGAAAGGGCAAGGCAAACTTGTTTATCAAACATACTTTCAAAGACAATTTGTGTGGAGAGAGAAAGATAAAGTTGATTTGATAGATACTATTATGCAAGGGTTACCGATTCCGGCAATTTTCATTTGTGATGCTGGAACTGATTATACCAGTTTGTCTAAAACATATAATGTACTAGATGGAAGACAGAGATTAGAAAGTATTTTTGAATTTTTGGAAAATAAATTTCAGTATAATGGTAAATTTTTTAAAGATATGGATGAGGAAACCGAAAAAAGTAAGATTTTAAGTTACAATATTACTTTGATTCAAATGTATATAGAACCAACTGATACTGAAAAAATAAAAGAAATATTTAAGCGATTAAATAAAAACTCATATAATCTTAATAGAATAGAAAAGCAATCCACGCAATTAGTTGAGTATGACTATATGATTATAGCTAAAATAGTTGCTGGAATTATTCAGTTTGAAAACATTGAATCATATTTAGATGAAATACATGATTTGTTTGAAGAAGATATAGAAGAGGATATGGAAGAAGGCGAGATTAATAGTTATTCTGAAGAAAACGGAATTTCCATAGATATTAAAGAAATATGTTGTAAAAAAAATATAGCGTATATAACACAAATATTAACAGGAGACTATGTATTTAAACCGTATGATCGTAGAAGACAAATTACGTTACAATATTTTTTGAATATTTTTACATGTGTTTTAACAGGTACGATGATAAATAGAAATGTTAATGAAAAGACGATTAAAGAACTATCAGAATGTTCGAAAGATGAAATTGCAAAGAAATTGATGGTATGTAATGAAGTTTGTGAAAAATTAATTGAATTGTATACTTCTGATATTAATGAATTTTGGAAGAATAAGGCTAGCTTCTTTTCGTTATTTTGTATATTAGCAATGAACACTGATATTATGGAAAAGTATAATGCAGATGATTTGAAAAATAGATTAGAAGATTTCAGAGAATCGGAATCTAAAGAATGGGAGTTGTATTATGAAGCTTCTAATCAGGGAGTGAATGATAAAAAGGTGAGAGAACAAAGAAATCAATTGTTGGAAAACGTATTATTATAATCAATGTAGAAGTAATTCACTTTGTGAAAACTTCAATATATTTACGAAAAAGAGATTAAACGAATTAAAACAATTTAAAAGCGTTTATTCAGAATGAGGAGTACTGGGAGAATTTAGATAATATATTGTAATAGGTTCCTTATGTGTGGGCAATATGAAGATCCATGAATAAGTTGGTGTATGATTGCAGGACTGCTTACATGTCTTAATTTCAAACACATAAGCCATGCGTGTTTTACAACAACCCGTATCACTAATAATGAAAAGATTTTGGTGTTCGGATGTATATTTATAAGAGATTTGTTGAACTTGTATCCGGTAGTGTAGTTGATATCCAAGATGTTTGAGCTTAGTCAATCGAAACAGATATTAGAAATCAGGCGTTTTTAACGATCGTTTATATGATTGTGGAAATCGATGTTTGAGTTTTTCATAGTGGTTACCCCCAGCAAGTGGAAAAGTTTAGGATGAATTTTTGATGATATAATAATTATTATAGTATTGTCTAGATATGTATTATTGAGTGTTTATCAATCAATATTTAGTTATCTCCCAAGCTAAGTGTTTACATTTTAAATAAAAAATTTAATAGTTTTTAATATAAAAAGATAGGTTTGAAAGAACTTATCTTTTTTGTAAAGTAGAATAAAAATCACACATACCTTATTGAAAGTAGAATAAAAATCACAGATACCTTGAAAAAGTAGATGAAAAGTCACTGAATATTAATGATATATGATGTATATATAATTATAGAGGTGACGAGTATGGCATATAAAAATAATATGAGTGATATTGAGGTTGTTGGAAGAAATTTAGAATTTGAAAGATTGCGTTTAAATATGACGATAAAAGAATTTAGTCATCAAATTAGTTATGATAGAGGATCATATTCAAAGTTAGTAAGACAAAAAAATCAGGATTTAGAACTTAAATCGCTTGTAAGAATTGCTCGTAAATTAGATGTTGATTTATCGTTGTTACTTTCTAGAAGCTATATTGATGATTATAAAGAACGAAAGAGAGAAGAAAGTAAATATGTTGAACGAAATTATCTTCTTGTATTAACAAATAATTTAAAACTTAATCTGGAAATTAATGGAATGTGTCAAGATATTGGTACAAATAGAGAAACAGTAAATCGTTTGATAAATTATCATGTGATGAATCCAAGAATTAGTACATTGAGCGCAATTGCATATGATTTAAAGGTATCTTTAGCAAGTCTATTTAGGGAGGGAAAATAGTATGATGTTTATTCCATATAATGATGAACAGGTAAATATTAATATTATCCACGAGGTGCGAAATAGTGACTATGCTTTGTTACGTTTGACTCCTACAATGATTAAAAAAAATAATATAGATGCAAATGGTGTTTTTCGGGAAATGTTGTTGTCTGAAAATATTGTTGATTATGAGAAATTAGAAAATGGAGGAACTAATGGCGTTTCGGTAAATGCATTATTTATTCAAAAAGAAAAAACAACAAATGTGAAATTAAAATTTTATAGAGTATCAAATAGTAGAGGAGATAGAAGATTTTCGCTTCAAACAATTAAAAAGAAAACACTAGATAAAGAAATGAATGTTAATGATCTACTATATTTTTCGACCTATAGAGATGGTAATGATGAATCGAAAGTTTATATTATTAATCTTACGTCAAATATGCCAAGTAAGGATTACCTTATTAATATACTTGGGAGGGATGATATTAGTAAAAAATTTAATGAAATTAGGCCTATTTTAAAGGAGATTATAAAAAGCGGATGGCATAATAACAGTAAGGGCAAGGGAGAAAAAGCACCTAAAGATGTGGGAGATACTTTAGAGGCACTGTTGAAAGTTGATACTAATAATAGAAAAGATGCAGATATTGCAGGATTAATAGAAGTAAAGTCAAAAGGTGCGACTAGAACATTAGATACATTATTTACATTGAGGCCTCAATTTGATGGTACAGAAGTGGCTAAATATGAGAAAAATGATAGAAATAGAGTATCTGCATTTGCAAGACTGTATGGTTATTATTCAGAAAAACATCCAGAATGTAAAAGTTTGTATATTACAATTGGCTCTGAAGCAGCGCCTCAAAACAATCATGGTTTTTATTTAGAAGTAGATGATGATAGGGCTGTTGTGAATATTATGAAAAAAGATGAAGAAGCAGGAAAAGCTAGAATTGCTGCATATTGGACATATAATAGATTGAAGAAGCAATTAGTAGAAAAACATAGATCGACATTATGGGTTTCAGCAGATGAAAGAATGAATGGTGATACTGTTCAATTTAAGTATACAGAGATAGCGTTTTCTAGAGAACCACAATTTGCAACGTTTTTATCTCTTATCAATGCAGGAATAGTAACATATGATTGGAGAGGGTATACGACGGTGGAAGGTGCATATATAGGAAAAAATCATGGAAATGCATGGAGAATCAAACCATTCGCAAGAGCAAGTTTGTTTGGAGACATAAAAAAAATATCCTTATAAAAGGGATAAGAATAGTATCAAATACAATTGAATAATATTATCGGAATAACTTTATGATTCCGATTGCGCTGTCCGGTGACCGCAGTTATAACAAGGACAATATCCGCCGCTATGTCACGGAAGGCGGCAGAGTGATTCCGGGTGCGAGCACGATTCATTTCGATGAGATTTCCAGAAAGCGGATCTTCCAGGCAATTGATAATGCGAACTTCAGTGATATCAAATTAATCCGGGAGAATTATACGAATCTGAAGAATAAGCTGGGCCATATCCCGGCGCTTGCGGATTTCGATAAGTATGGGGAAATGGATGTGCTGCGGATCTTCGACAATAACAGCCTGGGTTCATATTACAAATTCCTTGTGAAATACGAAAAGGAATATACCATTCGATTGTCAGAAGACGAAGAAAAAGCAATTGAATTCATTTCCAAAAAGCTGGCGAGTGGCAAGCGGATTCATGAGCTGGAATTGTTGAAACGTACGTTGCAGTATCGCCATGGAATCATTGAGCGTCTGCGGAAGTATTTATCCAAGAAGTATCATTGTGAGATGGACGAGCATTGCACGGAAAATGTGATTAATATGATGACTAATGAATTTCCGACGAGCGCAGCAAAGAAGACTTACGCATAGTGTGTATTTCTGAAGAAGGAACAGGATGATTATGGCATTTCCGATTCTTATGAGAAAATGTTACAGAATCCGGAATTCTGTGCGATTCTGGAGGAACTGGTGGACTTCGGAATCTCGAGATATAAGGTTAATTACAGTTACCATTATCAGGATACGAATCTGGTATTATATCAGAAATATACATATGAGGATGCCTGCCGTCTGCTGAATTGGGAGAGAAATGAAGTGCCGCTGAACATCGGCGGTTATAAATATGATAAAAAGACTAAGACATTTCCGATATTCATTAACTACGATAAGCAGGACAATATCAGCGATATCACGAAATACGAAGATCATTTCGTATCAGAGAACCGGCTGATCGCGATTTCCAAAAGCGGAAGAAGCATGGACTCAGAAGATGTGCAGAATTTCCTGAACGCAACAGAACGTGGCATAGATGTGCAGCTGTTTGTGAGAAAGAATAAGGATGATAAGATATCCAAGGAATTCTATTATCTGGGGCGTGTGATCGCGACCGGGAATGCGAAGCAGTTTGTGATGCCGAATACGGATAAGACGGCGGTGGAGATCGAATGGGAGCTGGAGACTCCGGTGAGAGAGGATATTTATCAGTATATTGTGAATGAATAGAGATTGTTACAGGAAGATTTTTGACGGGAGATAAATGGTAAGATGAAGACGATAAGAGTTGTGGCAGCAGTTATAAAGGCAGTAAAGGAAGACGGAAGAACGATGATATTCGCAACGCAGCGCGGATACGGCGAGTTCAAAGGCGGATGGGAGTTCCCGGGCGGCAAGATCGAAGCCGGAGAGACGCCGCAGGAAGCGTTGAAGCGTGAGATCATGGAAGAATTGGATACGGAAGTTTCGGTTGGCGAATGGATCGAGACGGTGGAGTATGATTATCCGGGATTTCATCTTTCGATGGATTGCTTCTGGTGTGAGATCGTGAAAGGGGATCTGGTGCTGAAGGAGCATGAGGCTGCCAGGTGGCTGACCAGGGAGGAGCTTACGGATGTGGAGTGGCTGCCGGCGGATGTGGCGGTTGCGGAGAAGATTGAAGAAGAGATGGACTAGAAAATATAGAGAGGAATAAGTGGACATTGAAAATGAAAAAGAACTCAAATTTGAAGTATAAATTTGAGTTCTTTTTTAGTTCATAAGAATAATATTTGAGTTTCTTTCATAAACTTAAATATAGTGCTAGAATCTAAAATATAAATGGAGGAACTAAAATGACAACAGAAGAATTATATGACAAACTAAAATTAATTCAAAAAATGAAATGTAAAACGCAGAATTTGGAATTGAAATCAGCGGAGCAAGGATGTCCGAAACGATTATATGATTCTTTGTCAAGCTTTTCTAATCAGGATGATGGTGGCATTATTATTTTTGGAATTGATGAGAAACAAGATTATAAAGAAGTTGGTGTTTATGATGCTCAGGACGTTCAAAAGAAAATTAACGAGCAATGCTTGCAGATGAATCCGGTTGTACGGCCGCTTATTACAGTTGTGGAGAAGGAAAATAAAAAATTTGTTTCTGCTGAAATTCCCGGAATAGATTTGGCAGACAGACCTTGCTATTATCAAGGACGTGGAAGGTTGAAGGGGTCCTATACCCGTATTGGGGATAGTGATGAACCGATGACAGAATACGAAATATATAGTTATGAAGCATATAGAAGAAAATATCAAGACGATATCCGTGAGGTTCCGAGAGTAACATTAATGTCATTGGCTCAGGAAGAACTGAATCGTTATGTTGAACTGTTAAAGAGAGGAAAACGAAGATTAGCAACACTTGATAATGAAAGTATTTATGAACTTATGAGCATAAAGCGAGGAGAGAAAGTAACGCTTAGTGCGACTTTGCTTTTTAGTCCATATCCACAGGCATATTTTCCACAATTGTGTATTACGGCAATTGTAATTCCTGGGAGAACAATAGGAAGTCTTGGCGACATGGGGGAAAGATTCTCGGATAATCAGAGAATAGAAGGAACAATTCCGGAAATGTTGGATGAGGCATTATTATTTGTGAAACGCAATATGCGGACAAAGACAATTATAAGTCCGACAACCGGACGAAGAACTGACAGAACAGACTATCCAATAACAGCGGTTAGAGAAGCTATTATAAATGCATTAGTACATCGTGATTATAGTATTCATACAGAAGGAATGCCGATTCAACTTATAATGTTTGAAGACAGGATTGAAATACATAATCCAGGTGGATTATATGGAAGAATCACTATTGACCAATTAGGAAAAATTCAACCGGATACAAGAAATCCGGTACTTGCATCGGCACTTGAAACATTGGGAATAATAGAAAACAGGTATTCGGGAATTCCAACAATCCGGATGGAAATGGAGAAATATAACTTAAGACAGCCAGAATTCTTGGATGAAAGAGGAAGTTTTATTGTAAAACTATATAAAGAATCAAAGAATGATTATGAAGATATGTCAAATGATGAAGAAACAAATAATTTAATAGTATTTTGTAAAACACCGCGTACAAGAAAGGAAATTTGTGATTATCTGGGGTTAAATTCTGTTACTTATGCTATACAGACGTATGTAAATCCATTAGTAGAAGCTGGCGTAATTAAGTTGAGTATTCCAGATAAGCCAAAGAGTCCAAAACAGTTATATTATAGCGGAGAAAGAGAAAAATGAGAGAAGACCAATTCCTGCGGCAGCGTCTGCAGAAAGAAATCCCGATTGAGATTTCACCTGTTTTAAGAGATTTAATAACTGTTATATTTTGTTATTAAATTCTCCGCAAACCCTTGAAAATCTTTGTGTGAATCCTCTATTTCGGACAGGAGATAATTTGACAGGAAATTTCAAAGAAGAGTATAATACATATTAAGACATTTTGAATCGGCATGTGTCCGGAAGAAGCTGTCACTGGCAGGTTCTCTGTATTATAAGCAGGTTCGAAATAGACGCTATGGGGGAAAATAATTTGGAAAAAAAACTGACAATAAATGATATAGCCCAGATGTCCGGTGTGGCAAAAAGTACTGTATCAAGATATCTGAACGGGGGAAGCGTCAAAGATGCAACGGCCCAGAAGATAAAAAAAATCATCGAAGAAAATAATTATGAGCCGAATCTGTTTGCAAGGCTGAATGCAAAAGAGAGTCGGATCATAGGACTTACGGTACCTGGATTTAACTCGGTAACAACACCGAGACTTGTAGAAGTAATCGTTGCCTATCTTAAGAAAAATGATTATACACCTCTTATCATGCATACGGAAAATGATATCGAAGAAGAAATACGCTGTATCGAACGGCTGAAGAATATGAATGTAGATGGAATTATGGTTCTTGCGACGGGAAGCACAAAAGAATACGAAGAAGCAGTAAAGAAGTTAAAAATTCCAATCCTGTTTCTTGGACAACGCTTCCCGGGAGAGAATTCTGTCATTAATGATGATTACAATGCAGGATATGCGGTGGGTAATTATATCGGACAACGTAAGTTCAAGGAGATTTATATGCTCTGGGTACCTGAAGATGACCCGGCAGTAGGAGGAGAACGACGCCATGGAGTGATCGATGGACTTATGTCCTGTGAGAAAAAGCCAAAAGAAGTCATAGAGACAACGTTCTTTTATGAAAATGCAATTGAAAATGTACAGAAATTTGTAGATCATATGAAGACACCGGCGGCAGTCGTATGCGCAACAGACCGTATCGCATTTGGCGTGTACAAAGTAATGTCAGAGAAAGGTATACGGATACCGGAAGAAGTATCCGTGGTAGGATTTGGCGATTACGAAGCAGGAGAACTGTTACAGCCGCCACTTACGACGGTAAAATTTGACTGGAAGAACTGGGGGGAGATCAGTGCTGAGTCGATGATCCAGATGATTTTAGGAAAGCCGGTAAGCCCGCTTCAGGTCAACCCGTATGAAATTATAGAAAGAAAAAGTGTAAAAGAGAACTGAGAATCAGGCGGATCTGTCAATTTGACAGACCGGCTTTTGTGCAATATAGACAAATTTAGATATCAATTTTTGGAACCGTTTCCAAAAATGAAATTGCAGTGACGTTTTGTGTTGACATACAAAAGCTGATGTATATAATAAAAACATAGGAACGGAACCGGTTCCAAAACAAAAAAATACAAGGAGAAGAGAAATGGGAAAGAACAATGAGTATCTGGAAATATCAAAACAGATCGTAGCCAATATTGGTGGAATGGATAATATCCAGGGAACAGCACACTGTGCAACCAGACTCAGGATCGTATTGAAAGATAATGATCTTGCAGATATTGAAAAACTGGAAGATATCGACAAAGTAAAAGGTGCGTTCATAGCAGGTAATCAGTTACAGCTGATCCTGGGAGCTGGAACAGTGAATGATGTATATGAGGTATTTGCCGAGTATACGAATACACAGAATATGTCACTGGGAGATCTGAAGGAAGAAAGTGCGAAGAGGCAGAATCCACTTCAGGCAGTGATCAAAGCGTTATCTGATGTATTTATCGGAATCATGCCGGCACTTCTTGCAGCAGCCCTTCTGATGGGAATTACAAGCGTCCTTGGCGGACTTGAAGTAGTAAAGACACATGATACCTTATATGCGATCAACCGGCTGGTAAGTCTTGCGTCTACAGGTATCTTTGCAATCCTTCCAATGGCAGTATGCTATTCAGCCGTAAAAAGATTTGGCGGGAATCCGGTTCTTGGTATGGTAATCGGAGCAATCATGTTAGACAGTTCTCTTGCCAATGCTTACCAGGCTGCACAGGGAACCGTTGATATAGAAGTTATCCGTCTGTTCGGACTGAAGATTGAGATGGTAGGATTCCAGGGAGGAATCATCATCGCGCTTATGATGGGATTTGTAGTTGCAAAACTGGATAAATTCTTCAATAAGGTAATTCCGGATGTAATCAAGCTTCTGGTTGCACCAATGCTGACAGTATTTATCTCTACGGTATTACTTTTTACACTTGTAGGTCCGGCAGGACGAATTCTTTCTAATGGAATCACAGACGGACTGATGTGGAGTACAGAACATCTGGGAGCATTCGGGTATGCGTTATTTGCCGGAGTTCAGCAGATCGTAGTTATCACAGGTCTTCATCACATTATCGGTGCGGTAGAAGCACAGCTTATTGCATCGACAGGAACAAACTTTTTAAATCCACTGATGTCTGTAGCTTTATTTGGACAAAGTGGTGCGGTACTTGGTTATCTTTCCCTGAACTGGAAGAACTTAAAAGCCAGAGAGCTTTGTATTCCAAGTTTCTGCTCGACATTATTTGGTATCAGTGAACCGGCAATCTTCGGAGTAAACTTACGTTACAAGTTTCCACTGATCGGTGGATGTATCGGTGGTGCAGTTGCAGGTGCATATGTATACTATTCAAAGCTTACTGCTCTTGGATTCGGTACAACTGCACTTCCTGGAATGGCAATTGCTAATCCGGCACATCACGGGTACATTAACTACATCATTGCACATGCAATCGCGATTACGATTGGATTTGTATGTACAGTCATCTTTGGAAAAATGTGGTCAGCACCGGATAAGAATAAAAATGACAAAAAGAACGATACAAAAGAAAATGATACAACAAAGGCAGTTATTACAGAAGAGCCTGGTGCAGTCTATGCAGCAGCAGAGGGAACAGTAAAAGATATCGAAGCATCGACAGATCCGACATTTGCAAACAAGGTACTTGGAGACGGTGTCGTTATCTTTCCGGAAGACGGAACCGTTATGGCACCATGTAAGGCAACCGTATCACTCGTATATCCAACCGGACATGCAATCGGACTTACAACTGCAGATGGAGCAGAGATCCTGATTCACTGCGGGGTAGATACCGTCAATATGAACGGTGAAGGATTTGAGACACTTGTAAAAGAAGGACAGGAAGTAACAGCAGAAGAAGCACTTATCAGATTTGACATCGACCTGGTGAAGAAGCATGGATACTCTCCGGAGATTCTTGTTATCTTCACAGAGCTTCCGGAAGGAAAGACCATCAAAACAGAAGAAAAACATATTGCAAAAAATGATAAGATGGCTGAAATCGTGTAAGGATAAGGTGGACAGGAACAGATGAACAAAGAGACATATTTAACAGAATATCCGAAGCATGAAAGTATGAGGGAGAATGTAAAAAAAGATAAAAACAGACTTCACTTTCATATGATGCCGCCGACAGGCTGGATGAATGATCCGAATGGTCTGTGTGAATTTCAGGGTGTGAATCATATTTATTTCCAATATACACCATTTCTTGCCGGATGGGGAACGAAGCTTTGGGGACATTACACAACAAAGGATTGGATTCATTATAAAGAAGAAGAGCCGTTCCTTTATCCGGACGAAGAATGGGACAGAGACGGTGTATATAGCGGATCAGCCTATACCTGTGAAGATGGAATTCACTATTTTTACACAGGAAATGTAAAACTCTGGGATAAAGATTATGATTATATCATGAATGGACGGGAACAGAATACGATTCACGTATTCAGTCCGGATGGAAAGAATATTGCATACAAGAAGCTTGTAATGACCAATGATGATTATCCGGTGAATATGTCCAAGCATGTCAGAGATCCAAAAATCTATAAAAAAGACGGCCGTTATTATATGATCCAGGGAGGCCGTGATGCGGAATCTTATGGCTGTGCACTTTTGTTTTGTTCCGACGATCTGGAACACTGGAAATGGTACGATACAGTGCGGACAGCAAAGCCATTTGGTTATATGTGGGAATGCCCGGATCTGTTCGAGATTGACGGCCAGCAGATTATGACATGCTGTCCACAGGGAGTAGATCAGAAGGGATATGATTACCAGAATGTGTACCAGTGTGGATATTTTCCGGTAGAGTTTGACCTGAAGAACAAATCATACAGCTTTGGAAAATTTCAGGAATTTGACAAAGGATTTGACATCTATGCGACACAGACATTTGCAGATGAAGCGGGTAGAAGAATCCTGATTGGCTGGATGGGGATTCCGGATGCAGATTATGATAATGATGCAACGGTTGCATATGACTGGATCCATGCACTTACCATGCCAAGAGAACTGGAATGGAAAGATGGAAAGATCTTACAGCATCCATTAAAGGAGATGAAAGATCTGCGTAAAAATGCATTTACCTGCGAACTGGAAGCATTTACAAAGTGGGCGCCTGCGGACTGCTGTTTTGAACTGAGACTTGACGTGGAAGAAGCAAAAAATCTGGAGCTTAAGCTTCGTGAAGATGTTACAATAAGCTGGAAGGACGGGCTTTTTACCTTATCGATGGGAGAAAGCGGACGTGGAAGAAAGCAGCGCTTTGCTAAGGTGGAAGAGCTTTCGGATATTACCATCTTTTCGGATACATCAGCCATTGAGATATTCATTAATAACGGGGAAACGGTTCTGACAACAAGAGTATATAGTGAACATCTTGAACAGAAAGTAGAGCTTGTATCCAGAGAGGTAAAGGGAAGCGTTCATGGATATGAACTTGGATCATTCGAGGTTGAATATAAAAAATAGATTCCGGACTGCATAAGATATAACAGGTGAATATACGGAAAAGAAAATAAAAATGTGGACAGGTTCCTGAAAAAAGAGGTGCCAGTCCACATTTTTTATACCATAGTATGCAAGAGATGCTGTCAGTGGCAAGTTTTATGTATTGCCATGCATTTGTAAGAAGTAGCAGGTGGCAAGTTTTTTGTATCTGACTTTGTACTAGCATATTAGCAAAGAGAAAATTGCAAAATGTATAAAACAGAGATATTATTATAAAATAAGAATCTGTTATGGAAGATGTGAAATATCAGATAACAGGATATATGGAGTGAAGGTGGTTATGAAAAGTAAAGACAGTAAGATTTCTAAAATAGTAAGAATGCTGATGATGCTTTTAACAGTGATCCTGATCGCCCTGTTTTTGACGATCATGATTCTGGTCAGTAAGATACAAGGGACGGCGCGAGTGGTGAATTATGCAGGCCTGGTCCGGGGAAAGACCCAGCAGATCATCAAGCTGGAGGATGCAAAAGAACCGCAGGATGAGATGATTGCATCGGTAGCCTCTTTCATGTTTAGATGTACAACAGATGAGAATTTAAAATAATTTATAGAGCATTAGAAGGGAAGAAATCAAAACTGCCAGTAAGGATTCTCAGAAGGTTTAAACAGGAATTATATGATTTTACCGTTACTAATATGCCGACGGCAAGTATGCATGTTGCATCAATTGAAGATGACAGAGTTAAAGACGAAGAACTAGTAATGTCAATGAGTTGGAAATAGTTTTAAAAGAGATATTTGAAAAAGATATATATGTTCTTCAAAATTCAATTCCGGCAGTTAGAACAAATGTGAGAAGGTTGATTTTGATTTATGATTATTTGAAGTGGGGAAAATAAAAGAACTTCTTGACTAAAGCATCTGCTCTGCAGACACCGTACAAGAAGCCCTTTTGTTCTGATTAGTACCTTAGGACTAAAGCATCTAAATATAGACACCGATCCATCAGCACAAGATTTTCTTAATGGGGTCTGACCCCTTCCCAGTGCGATTTGGGAATTAACAGGCCATATCCTTTAGAGGATGGGGTGGATAATGAAGAGCGCAGACAAGAAGTACATGACGTATTGCACAGGAACACCCAGAGCTTGCCCAACGGTTTAAGGAACGCAGACATC
>ERZ1673722.877-NODE-877-length-34980-cov-6.477938_pt1 | contig 34980 bp, 30 predicted proteins | sample MGYA00580222_ERZ1673722 | MGnify/ENA primary metagenome ERZ1673722 (study PRJEB41218, sample SAMN15661750) | gut metagenome | host: Homo sapiens | place: Canada: London | collected 2015-08-20/2019-03-30 | study: EMG produced TPA metagenomics assembly of... | reverse complement strand
GGGGTTAAAAAACAGAAGAATGATAGTGTCAAAAGATTCCTTCGGACACTCCTCCCCTACCGTACCCCACAGCATCACGAGATGTTGCACTAAAATCGAAGCAGGAGCAAAGACAATTCAATAGAAAGACATTAACACTTCTCCCCTGTGTTGCGGAGCAATATAGGGGAGACACCTCAGAAACTGTTGTTTCTGAGGAGAGGGGTTGAATAAAAACGGGAAAAAGGGATTCCGTCTTTATCGGGCATGAAGCCCGATTCATCACTGCACCAACCGAAGCGTATAATTCAATCCACTCTGCGGCTTCTCAAATTTATCGTTCAACAAAGTAAGACTTGTTCCCTCTTTTGACAAAAGAAAATTAAAAACAGTGCCATCGTCGGCAACCAGTTGCCACACCACGGCATCCTTGTCATCGGCCGAACCGCGTTGAGTGAACCGCCTACCGGTATAAGTCACGGTCTCGTCCTTCCCGTTTTCAGCCTCCAAATAAGTCATTGCAAGCACGAATGTCCCGTCCCCGCTATACTCGCGATTACGCACCGTCAGAGTGTAACGTATACCCGGAGTATCGGCTGCCGGCAGTACCCCCTCATAAGTCCGCTCCTGCCAATCGCCCAACGACGAGTCGGCAGCTGCACTATCTTCCCGATATATGACCTCACCCCGCTGTTCGATCGTCCATAAACCATTTATGAAACGCACATTCTTCGTATCGTCGTCCTCCACATTCCAAGCAAAACCGCCCGAAGGCAACGTCCGCCGCTCCAAAATCTCATTCGGTTGCCCGTCGGAGAAAAACAATTCCACTTGGGACGAATCGGGAGAAAAGACGATATAGACCGAACGGTTATCCCCTCGAACCGACTCCGTGCGGATACCCTTCTCGAACACCCGTATACAATCCTGCGACACCTCACTCCACACATATCCGGCAGAGCCTATGCAACCATGCTCGTCTCGGTCGCCACCGAGTAACGCTCTTTGCGGATAAGACACCATTTTCAAAGCCCCCATTCCCTTTTCATACCTTCCCCGGTAAGTAATCTCGGCCGTATCGCCCAGCAGCAATCCGTCGACCCCGCTTCTATCGGTATCGACCGTACTGAACGACAACGTGTCATTGTCGTCGGTAACAATAGTAACCGTATTCATGGTAGCATCACATACAATTCCCCTAGCTTCACCATAATCCGACTTGGACGAACAACCGCACAATAACCCCACGATTGCAAAAGACAATAATAATGTTCTCATATCTTCAAAATTTAATTTTCTTTATTCGATTTCCTACCTCAAAACCCGACAAGGGAAAAATAGAAACAAGACAAAACCGATATTCCTATTCCTCACATCGAGTCATATCCTATATTCGAAAAATCAAATATACACAAATATCTTCCATTCCATACAAACCGGGACATTAAAATCCCCATCTATCCAAAAAGAACAGCTCCCTGCCCGTTTTAGTTTAATAGATGTTCAAGCTCCCACCACCCCAAAAGATATATATTGAAGAGTTAAGATATTCGTTAAAAGTATTTCCCCTCCTCCTCTGCCGTGTCCCGTAACCTTACGGGGTGTTTTGCTATGCAAAATATAGGGAAGGTGGCACGTAGTGACGGAGGGGTTAAGATATTAATTAGGTGATTTCAAGAAGCGATATCGAATACCTTTAATCTTTCTTCCCCGTGTTGCGAAGCAATATAAGAAAACTACCGAAGAAACAAAGGGGAGAGTATATAAAAGAAGAAGCCCCACTAATTATCGACCGATTCATTTTACACCGCCGTAATAAACTTCCGTTCCGTCTGCAAAAAAGCCGTTACAAGTTTTTTGCAACGGCTTTCCAGCGGAGTAAGGGGGATTCTATTTAATGTTTCAATAAAGTTTAATATATTATAAAGTATTTGATTAATAACTATTTATGAATTAGATATAGATTATATAATATTGATAAAGTATATTACATAAAACAGTTTTTAGTACCACTTTCTATAAAAGTGGTACTACATAGATTTTTATTTACTACTTTCAACAAATAAAAAAAAGCATAACACTTTTATGATATAGTGTCACGCTTTTAACATTTTAAATATGCACAATATTTGCACAAGATATTATAAGCCTATTTACTCTTTCTCTTCCAGAGTCACATCAATACCTACAATCTCACAATATTTAAGGAAGTTGTTCAAGTTGACATTCTTTCCACTTTCAATGGCAATGACAGTCCCAAAGTTCATACCCTGTTTCCAGATATTATATTGAGACAAACCTTTTTTTTTGCGAATCTCGCACGCTTTTTTCGATAAATCTTCTATTGTCATAATTGTCATACTCCTATCAATTCCTTCTTTATCGCCTCTAAAAATGCGATAGATGTTAATACCGTATTCCTATAATTGTAATCACTACCGGCCGCAATCGCATTCTTACGACCGTCTAAAATCAGCGTATCAATGAACAACACCATTTGTCGCACCGTAATATTCCCGATGTCTGCCGAGAATGTCGATAGCGATGTATAATACTTCATAGCCTGTTTTAAAAGGCCTCGTATCTTAGTTTTATCAGGATTTTTACCTGTAATACGCTTAATGCTTATCTTTGCGGAAATATTAGATCCTGACAATCCGGGCTCTATGCGGTAATCCTCTCCGACTTCCTCGACAATGCCTTCTATATACTCGACTTTGGCGATAAAGCCATTGTCTATGTCCGAACAGTATATGAAGTCCACTTCTCCGAATTTGTGCGCCCGGTTATGGTCTACAATGAATAGCGGAAATTCCCTTTTCATTCTTCGTCCTCCTCGTTTTCCTCGTCGTCACTGACTTTAATAAGCCGTTCAAGATCTTCGCTTATATACCCTTTATACTCCCTTATGGCTTCCAACTCCGAGTCGCTGAGGTCGTCTATATCCTCTATCTCGATAGTATAATATCTGTCATAATCACCATCGAAGTCTATCTCTCCGGTTCTTCCGTTCTCGTCGTCCTCACTAACGACAGTGCCCACTTCGTCTGCAATATAGGGCTTGCAGAACCTCCCATGCTCGTCCCTGTTTTTCGTGAACAAGCGATCTGACAACATGCTACACACATCTGAGAATGTTTTTTCTCCAACAAATTCAACGTGGCCGGGGTTAAAGAATCTGCCTCCTCGGCAAACATGAAATGATAATACCATTGTTCTTTTTGTTTCCATATATAAGTAATTTTTATTTATAATCATCTAGCCCATACAGGAGTGTAACAATCTTCAAGGTTTATGTTATTCTCGATTGCGGCACAGGCAAGTATCCATGCTTGCTTACTCGACATGTTGGCAATCTTGAAACTCGGATAAGTGCATTTTTCATCAATCGTTTTTGCCACATTGGAGGCAAAAACATTCAGGTTGATTATCTGGGATAAGAACCGATAGAACGGATTGAAGTGCATCTCATACGAATTGTTATTATTCCATCTTTCATAGCTAGCAATCTGTTGAAGTCTGTTGGATAATTCCTGAGCTTCTTTGTATTGTTCTGTACCTTTCTGTAACATGGCTCTATTTTAATTGGTTACTTTTCGTTTTTGATTACACGGTAAAGATACTTCATTTTATTGTATATACAAAATATTATAGTATAAATGTTTTATGATTTATCAATATTTAACAAAACAAATAGTGAGGTAAATTTTCCGCATTATTTTACACGATATAGCCTATTTTCGTATAGTTGTGGAAAATTTTCCGCAAAAATGATTGTCATAGAATTAAACACGAATGCCGGAGCTTCTCACCCCGGCATTTCCACGTTCATCATTTGCATTTCCGAATATTCCTTTGAAATTTATTTTACTTCCTCTACATCGATATATTTTGTCTTGACGTTTTGACTTAATTTTGTAAGACTAACGTATAGTTGCTCAAAGTTACTTGCCGTATTATTTTCCGGGGTTTTAAGTTTTGACATGGTTTCTATAAACCGAGTTACCTTGTCTAGGTCTCTTGTTGTTTCCAATAGTTCTGCCGCCCGATTGAATGCAACAGATAGCAGTGTATCGGCTGTTTTCTCCCTACCGAGCTTATCCTCGCAAAGGTTATCGGTAATAGCTATCTCATAACGTTCTTTTTGCTTTTTCGCCAAATTTTGAATGCGTGTAGGATTACCTTTTTTCCACGTCGAGATGGTCGAAAAAGGAACCCCAAGTAAGGTGCTGATATAGGACGGACGTTCACCGGCTGCAAGAAGGGATAATGCTCTTTGCATGAGTTCCGGGGAATATCGTTGTGTCCGTCTTGGAGTACCTTTTGCTTTTTCGTACATATTCGTAGTTATTTCGTAATTAACAACATTCTAATATACAAAGATTTGACAAAATATCGCATTTTTGCTCTTCGGAATAATTCGTAATCATTCGAATGATTAGGGAGAGAAGGTGTCTCCTCCCCATAATTATACTTATTAAGCTCTCGCCATCATTTGGTTCATCAACGGATTTGTATTGTTATCTATTTGTTGCTGTATTTGCCCTAACTCTTGCTGCTCATTTCCTGCCGGAATCTGCCCGGCTTGTTGTGCCGATTGCATGGCAGCTAATTGTTGCATGGCTTCCTCCTCTTTCTTGTTTATGGATTGAAGCAATCGATCGGAGAATGGGAATGCGCCGTTTTCCAACAACTGTTTTACATCTATGGCTCCGGCCCGGAACAGTTCCAGAAGCAAATCGTTGGTTACTTGACGGAATGAGGGTGTAGACTGGGACTCGGTAATAGTGAGGTCGAAATGTACATTCTTTACTTTGTCGGGGTCGAAGTATTTGGCTTCTTCGCTGTACTCATTGCCGGATATGTTTACATATCTTTTGTCGGAATAGAATTGTTGTATGACTTGCATGAGCTTGGTGTCCCGTTCTTCCCGGAAAGCGGTAAACGATGCCATGAGGTCGACCAGATTGGTCGCAGAATTTTGGGCTTCTTGCGCATATAAAGAGGCTGCCGTATTAGATGACGGGCTTTTCCCTTGCAGTGCGCCGTGCACTCCCGAGATTTCTTGAAGCAGCCGCAATTGGAGATTTAGCATTTCGTATGCTCCCACATTGGTGGCATTGGTGCTTATCTGCTGCGGGAGGGCTCCATTGGGTTTTGGCTTGAACAATATGATACCGTTATATCTTGTCCATTCGTCGGCGATGTCTTCGATGGTCATGCCATCGGGTATTTGGTCTTCGGGGAATAGCAATACTCCTTTCGCACTTGCTCCCATGATAAAATCTACCATCGTTATCAAACGATTGATGTATCTCTGTTGGTCTATGACATCGGAGACGAAACTGTGCACGATTCCTCCGTTGAACGGGTATATGCTGATGGTATAGGGGTGTGACTTGTGCCAATAGGGTGTTTCCATTTCTTGCAGAACGTCTCCATAGGGGGATAGCCAACGGGCATACCAATATCGGTCGATGAAGTTCTCAGTCTCGATGAGCGGTATATCGTCTTGTGGTATCCCTTGCGAAATGCCTTGAAGGATTCGCTCTTGGTTTATCCTTTGAATATTGGGTAATTCTTCATAATCTATTTTATAGTATGTCCCTTCCAGTGTATCGTGGCATTTCACTCTTAGTTTCGATTCTTTCCTCCATACTTCTATGACTCTACATAATCCACTGTCTCGTGGTACAAGGAAAGACAAGGACTCGTCACTGCCGGGCATGAGGTTTTTATAGAAATTGGAGAGCGTGTCTTTCGTCGCTGAAACATATATCTGCCGTAGTTCTTCCGCTCTTTCGACGGAACCATGTGAAAAATTCGCCAAAAGGTCTCCTATGGATATGTCGTGAATTTCTCCGATAATCGAACAATCCCAATAACGGAAATCTTTCATGTTAGTATCGAAGAATATGCGGTTGTCGGGTACGGTCATGACAAAGGCATCTTCTTTGTTCAATGCGGCATTCCACCCATAGTATGATTTATGGGCGACGATTCCTGATATGACGTAGTTCTCGAAGGTGCGCCGGTCGACCTCCCACATTTTATTTAATGAATAGGCATACCGCATGACGATAGTCATCATCTCGCCCAGTTTCTGGTCGTCACGGTCAGAGGCGACACATACAGGCTCGGTTTGATTACTGCCGAACTGTCCCACGACTGTTTTGACGAGCTGACGAATCATATTGTTTTTTAAGGGTACTTTGCCTTGATCCCGGATATATTGTTCCTCACTTACATATTTTCTTTTATCGGAATCATATATGACATCGCCCCATTGATTACCATAGGTATATTTTCTGCAACGCTCCGCATACATTCTGAAATTCGATAATGAACTCCATGCTTGTTGGGCTTCGAATAATACGTCTAAGGCTTTCCCTTCTTTGGCTTTTACCGTATCCGTGATTAGATCGAATTCCCGGACGGTGAGTTGTGATTTTCTGTATAGTTTCATTGCGCTATCTTTAATTCGTTGATTATATCATATAATGTATTGTCTATTGTATTTCGGAGCGAGGCTATCTCGGCACTTGTCCGAATGGCTTCGTCTGCCGGTAAATCACCGGAAACTAGATCATCTTCCCACGTCTCAGCCATTCCTTCTAACTTCATGAGGTTTCTGATATGGACATTAAGTCCATCATACACACTCTTGCTCAATACTTTATCGGAATCTCTCGTGTTCTCGATAAACTCATCAATAAATAACTCCTTTAACAATTCGCTATCGGATCGTTTCGAATCTCTTGCTTTATTTGCAAATTCATACCATTTGCTTCTTAATTTTGATTTGGGGATTCTGTCGTTAGGATCTCCTACCAGCGAACCAACCAAAGGAACCTCGGATATAGAGAAGTCATTGTGATTGCCTTCTAGTTTATCGTAAACAGCCTCTCCCGCCATCACGGATTTGATAATGAATGAACCGGGTCCACCAGTATAACCAAGAACCAACTGTTGGACAACTGCCGGATTGTTGAGTTTCTCTAAAACAGGGATTTGTTCGAGCCAGCCTTTTTCGGCATAGTTCCCACCTGTCATTTCGTTTATCCATTTCGATAAATTGACAAACACGTCCGATGTATTCCCATAGGCTTTCCGCCATTCCGGGACATTCTCATTCCATAGACTTTCCTTGTATAAGGGTGCACCGGTAAACGACTCGTTGAATATCGCATGTTGGGCTGGCTGAGTGAAAGAAAATCCTATATTTGTCCAACTCCCATAAGTAAACGGTACAACGTCTTGACCCAATGCCAAAGCAAAATCGAGAGCCGTTATCGGCTCTGTAATAAGCGGGTGAGCCGGATTATAGAACAAACTGTCGTATATCATAACTCCCCAAGCATGAAACGCCCTGAATATCTGTGGAAGCGGAATGGTAATAAACCCTCCCTTTATCATCTTGGGAAATACGAAGTTATTGTACCTTTTGAATGAGGACAACTGATGGTAACTATCGCCCCAACGGTCATCGTCATCGCTTCCCCAAACAGAGGCTATCCATGCTGTTACAAATCCTACCACCATGGGGAATGTGACCGCTAATCCCAAAGTTTTCCACGGGTGTTTTTTAGCAATCTGCCATTGACGGTCTATCCCTTGCAAAGCGGCATTAAGGAACATGACGCTGTCGAATAGCCATTGTACTCCTTCATGGCTTCCCCGCCGGTTGAAGTTAGTGCTGACATTCTTCGCCCTCGATATGGACTTGTCCATGCTATCGCCCTCTCGAATCGCCATGATAAATTGGTTTAACCGAGTAATATCTTCCGTGATTCTGCCCGTATTCTCAACAAATTTTGCTAAACTTTTCCATAGTTTTTTAGGGATTCCTCCTTGCTTCTTTGAGTCGGTATTCTTATATTTTACGGCATCGCTTATGAATTTCCTGTATTCATCGATATTCTGCTCTCCTATATACCCTGTTTCCCCGCCATTTGCTATAAATAGATAGGCCGAGATATTATAATCTTCCTTTGTCATTTTTTTACCCGATTTCATTCGTATCAGAAAATCGGAAATTTCCTTATCGGTATATGTGCCTATCTTTTCACGTTTTAAAATTACTCTTCTAAGAGCTGCAATGGAATGTAATGTCCTCGAATTGGCACGAGCCGACTCTATTATCCCATGCTCTATGGCTGTATTGGCAGAGGCCGTTCCTAAATCTCTAATGGCGTTGTTGACGAGGACAAACCCCGGGTTCCATGATGTGACAGACCTTGACATGTATCGGTTCAGTCGTGCCATGCCTTCGAAAGAAATTCCATCGATATTGAGTGTGCCGTTTAGTGTGTTGGCTATTATCGGATTGGTAAACTCAATCGACACACGCTCGCCGGAGACATATACATCTACTGAGCTTTCCAATAATTGGGCTCTGGTTTTGTGTATAGGGCTCTTTGCCGGTTTCCTCGCTCTCGATATGCGGGCTAATCCTTTTTCTAATTCCTCTGCGGTTGGTATTTCATCTGTTTCTTCCCATATTGGATTCATCTCCCTGTCAAGAATAAGATTCCCGTTTTCATCGACTTTGGCTCTTTCATACTTTTGACGTATCGAATATACCCCTTTCACGGGAATAATTTCTTCGATTTTCTTGTTTTCTCTCGGTTTCTTGAATAATTTCTCTGTATGCCCGTCTTTATACTTGACCCAATAATAGTCACAAAAATGATTCTTCACGATCCCCCTGCTCAACAATTCAAGTAACTTCCTTTTCATGATGTTTTTCCCGGAGCGGTCTATCTCTGTGGCTGCTATATTAAATATATAGGCAATAGGGTTATCGGCCATACTGGTACGCCCTTCCGCTTTTTTTGCGGCCACTGAGCGGGACGACGGGCGAACATTTGAGTTATATGCCTCGTCCATGGTTTCTCCCTCAAATCCTCTTAGCGGGACATAGAACTTGTCTCTGGATTTATATTCATCGGCGGATTCTTTGGACAACAAGCCGGAATGGACTGATATATCAAGAATCCTATGTGTGGCATTGTTTATCTTTTGCCATAGATCTAATGTTTTCTTATTCCCCATGACACTTTCGATATAGTCCACAAAATCCTGCGGGGCATTATATTTTCCGGCATATACCTCCTTGAAGTGCTCGTAATAGCCTGAATAGTCTTGTGTTGAAAGATAGGCTATATAATTTTCTCGGGAATTTGGTTCCATGTTTTTACCCTCGTTCTCTTTGTCCCATCGTTCAAGGGCTTCACGTCGCATTCTCGCATTCCGTTCAATACCGCTTTTTATACGGATATAATCCAATAGCATTTCTTCCCCAATTCCATCTGTATTGGCTGCTTGTGAATAAGATTCTAGCAGAGGTATGTAGTAATTCCTTTTGTACTCTTCCAGCCTCGATGCCGACACTGCTTCCATTTGCCCAGTATAATCCCATGCGTCTTCTCGATTGTTTATAGATATTCCTGTCTTTTTCTCGATAAGATTTTGAAATGCCTTTAATGGTTGGTACTCGTCGACCCAAACCCGTCTTGCTCCTCCCCATTTTATTTTGCGGTCTAATATTCCAGTTATATCGGAAAGGATAGAATTGTTTGCCTTTGCATTGGATATATCATCGGAGATTATATCGTTATTGTTGAATATATATATCAAGCAATCTTCCGCTGATTGGTAATCGGGGAAGCTGGCTATGTCGCCCGATATTTTTGCTCCGTATGGTATTTCTGCCAATTTTCTTATTCTATCGGCTTGCTCAGCCGGGAATGCGGATAAATCGACGATGCCGTTCCCGTCCATAGATATTTTGATATAGCTCGAAACATCGGGTGCTTCCCTACGGAAGCGGGTATTCATCGTCCCGTCGGAATTTTCCCCGGTAAGTTTGGGATTCTCAAAGTTTTCTACTATATTTGTGGCAGATAAAAGCTCTGAATTATCTTGTGCCCCCGCAATTGGAGCGGGAATGCGTAGATAGTTGAGAGCTTTTTCTCTATCTACATATAGTAGATTCCCGCTATTTATCCATCTTATAATGCTATCATCTTTCTTCCCATAAACCGATGTTACAATATTGAAATCCACATCTACTCCTTTCCCAACTCCTATACTTACTAATACATTTTTCCCATTTAGCGGCATTTCTGTAAGAATAGCAAAAGAGTTTGGTTGAGAACCGGAAAATACCATAATTGGGGTATCCATAAATTGTGGTAAGTCTTTCACTTCATTGACATCAAATCCATGTTTTTTCGCTTTTGCTATTAATTTATTTCCATAAAGCTTCAATTCTTTATCCGGTATGCCTACACTTGATAAAATTTCATTGGGACGACCAAGATATAATATTTTACTCTGTGCATTTTCCTCTGTCAATTCGGCGAGTTCCTCGTTAAACCGTTGGTTCACTTCTTCCATGCCCTCGGCTGTACGGTAGCGTATATCGGCACTAGTCCCTGTATTTAATTTCGCTTTTACCCAGAAATTGTATTGTTCCCGAATATTGTCTATTTCCTGTTGAGCTTCGGTGATTTTGGCTCCTTCGGATACATATTCTTCTGACAGGAATATACCGGAATCTGTCAAACGCCTAGACCATTCATCGACATATTCTTGAACAATTTGCCGCTTGCCTTCTTTTTTATTTATACCGGAAAGGGGTATGAAATGGGAGGACATGAGCTTATTGGACAGCATTCCATAATCTATCGGGAAAGGTGGTACTATCCGTATCGAGCCGGTGGCTCCGTTGTACCAATATCCTCCACCGACGGCTTTTATCAGCTTGGGGCTTTCCTGTACAAAATCACGGAAGATGGTCTTATATTGTTCTAAAACATATTTGTTTTGTTTTAATTTAGAATCACGAGACTTTGATTCTTGTTTATAAACGTTTTCATTTACACGATACTTATAGTATTCGGCTATTTGGGTATCGAGAGTGCCGGCCATTTCTGTACCTATATAACGGCTTAACTCCTCTATTAGTTGTGGAGAGGCGACATCGGGGAAAGGATCGGTCTTTGCTCCGTCTATAAGACGGGAAACCTCTTTTTTCACTTCACTCGATGAATATTCCTTCATGCCTTTGATTAGGTCGATTATCTCTTTGGATCGATCGCCGCTCAAACTTATATCTATTTCTACTTCCATGTCTCCACCGGGGAAGAAGGTGATTTCTTTTCCGTTTCCGATGGTATCCATATTGTCGGAAGCCTCCATTCGTGGAGTGTGGTTGGCGAACCGTACTTTGAGCGTGTCGCCTCCTATGTTCAATTCGAGGTATCGGCTTCCTGTTTTTGCCGTATGTGTGGTATAGTCTTTCTCATCGAAATTTTCACGAAGATATTTATCGACCGCTTTATATACCGTGGTGTGGTTTGTGCGGACAGTCTCGATTTTAGAGCCGTATCGGGGATTGACAACGATGGTACGGAATCTGATAGAATCAAGATTCAATTTTTTATTGAGCGCATCGATTTCAACATCTGTAACAGCTCCTTCTTCACGTTGTTGAATCTCACGACCCGATTCACTTACTATTTCATCTACCTCTGATGGCGTAAGCAATCGTTTTACACGAATTGAACCTGTAATAATCCACGGGTCGGTTTCTGGATTTGGATTTGTTCGATACTTATAGCTTCCGTTAGTAGGCAAATAAGGAAGTCCTGCAAGTGAGTGTTGATAATTTCCATTGGCATTTAGCCCATAATTGTAGGCTTCTTGTTGATAGTCTACATCTTTTGCATATTCTACTTCTGCCCACACAAAATTAGCAGGGAATAATTCTTTTTCTCCTGTTGTCGGATTTTTCCGATTAAACTGTATGGCGTATGGTATTTCTCCTAAATGCCAACCGGGACGGTAAGCCAGTTTTCCGCTACCACCTTGCGTACCCTTTCCGCCTGCTTTCACTTGGTTACGTCCGGTCTTGCTCTGACTTACAATTGGTGCAGCATCTGCGTCAAGCCACACACCGACAGGGGTATCTTCTCCATTAGGATTGGCGACCATAGGTGGATAGAGTTTCCCATTTTTTAGCACAAAGACCTTGTAACCTATGCCTGTATTCTTGGGTGGTTCCTCCTCTCGGATTCTGAACCGTATGTCGTCGTTCTCGGTGGAGAATGTCCCGGTGTTGTCATATGCATCTTTCAGCTGATTCGGATTAAAGCATGCGATGTAATCCACTCCCTCGTCCGTACCGGTCAATCCATCATAGCCTAATTTTTTTATCTCGGCTACAAATTGTGGTGTTTCCGTTACCAGCCAGCTGTTCTCGCTATTTAAGATTTCTTTCGCCGTTTCTACCGAGACCGTATCTCCTTGTCCTCCATAGAAACTTAGTGTTGGTATTTCATCTCCCAATGACGATAGAACAATATCTGCGTCACGCTGTGGAACAAACGGTTTTTTTACATCGACAAATAAATCATAAACGTAACCCTCCTCTGTCCACTGTTCCGTGCCGTCCATGTCGTCCGGGATAGACATAGCTCGTTTTTCTGCGATACTCCGTGCTTTTTCGGGATCGACACTTGTAAATATCATTCCGCTATATTCTCCGCCTCTGAAAGCATAAAACGGTGCTTCTTGGCTTATATATGTTATACCGTCTTTCTGCCACCCTCTATTGGGGGTAATTTGGTCCCTACGAAGCGGCGTGCCATGAAAAACTATCTTCGGCTCTCCGTTCTCGTCGACAACTTTCGAGGCTGTTTTCAGGCTATCCTCCCAATCGCCGAACCAGTCCTTGAATGACCGGGTGCGCACTTGCGCCCATTGCTTGGGCGTGAGGTTGGTATCGGCTCCGTTCGGGGCTTTCATGTAAGTGCCGTTTTCCCGGGCTCTTTCGATGATGTCTTGCTCCTCGGAGGTGTATGCTTCACCCATACGGAAGCGGGTTGAATTATCTGAAAAAGCATGTTGCAAAAAAATTTGGTCTTTTCGTTCCACATCTTCCGTTTCAGAAGCAAGTAGGTTCCTGCGTTGTTCTTCCGTCATAGGGATTCGCTTTTCAACATTCCTAGCCTCTACCTCCCCCGCATTTTTCATATATAAATTTATATAGTCTCTCTCTCGCAGATCTGAATAAAGGAAACTATCACCTCTTGCAAATGCAGCTTCATATGCAGCTTGTAACTCACCAGATGTATGTTCAACAGCAAGAGTTTCTATCGGTCCATACCAATCATACATTATATTTTCTCCTACCTTATTACCCATTGCAGCACGAACAGCCCATCTCATATATTTATATTTACCTCGCTTAATATATTTCTCCGCCTTCTTTCGGATAGCGAGTGCTTCATCAAGCGTATTAATATCTGATATATTTATATCCTTTTGCCTATCTGCATATCTTTCTAATATGCTATCTGGATTATCACCCGATTCAAATCCTTCAATATCCTGTATAACATGTTGCAGTTCATGTGCAACAACTCTATCTAAATTAAGAATATCAATATAATCTTGATTGATTTCTATTGTCTTTAATTCAGGAATAGTTCTAGCTCCACCATATTCTCCTTCAAAATCGGTAGAATATAGTTTGTATTCTCCAATCTCAGGATAAGAATGAATAAGTGTATCATAGGACTCCTTTGTAAGTATATCTTGAAAACGGATTTCATGGTTCGGAATATAAAATAGGCTCTTCGCATTATCCTTTACTTTCGCATCTGATGTTTCATATCGCCATTTACCATCTGCACCTCTTTCCCAACCAGTAGCGAATTTAATCGTTCTTGCACCCTTACCGCTTTCCTCCATTTCTCTTGCTACATAAAGGTTATCCATTCGAATAGTAGCTTCTTCTGCCCTGTCAAGATTTATTGCTCCTTGTTCTCCAATAAAACGGAAGCGAGTACTTCCTATGTTTTCCTTTATACGGGTGTCTGCGGCTGATTTACGGATAATATCGGTCATGGAGTCCTTGTCGGTGATACGGGTCTTTGATTTCCACAACATGTAAGCGATGTCGGAGTCGGTGAGGCTAAGATCGATGCCTATCTTGCGGAAGGCTTCCTTGATGAACCGTTTTATCTTGCTCCACAGCGAGGGGTTGGTGATTCCTTCCTCGGCAAAATGTGCCAGATACTCATCTGCGGCAGCTCTCTTGCCGGAGAAATCGTTGGCCGTATATTGCTCCTTTTCCTCATTTGTGAGCGAATCGTATGACTTATCATCGAGATAGGCGGCGAATGTGGCTCTTTCCTTATCGGTCATGGAATCCCATACTTGGTCGCACAGCTTGTCGAAGTTTTCACGACCGAGCATGGAGGGCAGTCCATAGTGGGCTACGGCCTCATGCAACAGCGTGCGTTGTGCGTTACGAATAGAACCGTGGTTGGGAGCAACGATAACGATTTCTCCTGTGGTTTGGTCGTACCAGCCTTGACTCTTCAATTTCCTCGTGTAATTTTTCTCGGAAGAAGATATTTGAGAGACATCTCCCACAATCCGCACCGGGATATTGAGTTTCCCGGCTTCCCGCTCGATATATTCCTGTATCTCTTGCCTTCTCTCTTGTAGCGTTTTTTGCGTGGATAAGCGGGGTTTTTCTTGCCCGGTTGAAGCATTGGGGTTATCTTTAATATCCGAAACGGGAGTCTCACTGTTGGTAGGTGAAGATGAAATACCACTACTCTCATTTTCGGAAAGCGGAGAGCCGGTAGAATCGGTATTGTCCGGTTGCTTAGGTTCGGTCTTGCCGACCGTTTCTTTATCGGATTGTCCCTCTTGCTTAAACTCGGCATCAACGACATATATATTACCTGAATTACTTTTGAGCACATTTCGAGGGCGGAGGTCTGATATGATAATTTCTCCATTGGAATATTGTGCCTCACCGGTTTGATGGAATCCGAGGGACTTCATATAGGTATCTATCTCCTCGGGGGTGGCATTCGTAGATTCATGCACATAGGCCTGCCGGAATATAGGATAAACGCTGCGCCCGTCGAATCCGGTGAATCCGACAAATTCGTATCTTGAACTCGGGAATATTTGGTTGTGAAGTTTTATGCGGTCGAACAGGGGAAGAATCCCTTTGCTGTTCATGAGGTTATTTACCTTATATACATAACCGTCCGATGTATTCAGATAAACATCATTTTCATTACCGCTTGGCATAGGATTCCATGAAAATGTCTCTTCCATTGGAATCCAAATACCGTTTTCTTTGGCGTATTCCTCAGCCGCTCTGGCTTCTATTTCTTGTTGTTCTGCTCGGGATAGAGTTCTGCCAGCCGCTTGTGCATCTCTTGCTGCCTCTTCAATTCTGTCTTGTAGTCTAAGGGCTGTCTCTTCCATTCTTCTATCTCTTTGAGCTTCCGTTCCTCGCTCTCTTTGTGGAATTGATTGAAGTATTTCATCTTGGCTGTCGATTTGTTTTTCCTCTTGCGAAGATAATGAATTTTCTTTATTCGAATTACTTTCTCTTTCATTTATTTGAGTTTGTCCGGATTGGGTTTCTCCTAATTCATCGCGTCGAAATGCAATGTCGTTTCTTGAAGCCAAATCATCGGGCAAAGGCTCTTTATCTTTAAGATATTGTTGGTATATACCCAAACGTTCATTCAAAGATTTGAGTTGTTTTTCCTTGTTTACTCTCTTTACAGGAGAAATTTCTCTCTCTATCTCTTTTTCAAGACGGGCTATTTCGGATTGTGTATTCTTTGTCCCGGCCTTCGCCACTTCTATCATGGCTTTTACTCCTGCGATTTCTTCTCCATATTCGAACTGCTCTCGCAAAGGCATTTTCTTTTCGTCGACCTCTCCGTTGGACTTGCGATATTTTGCCCAGCGGTCTGTTTCTTCTTTCCCTTCTACATTCTGCTGTATTTCCCGGAGTTTATCTTCCACTCTTTGTGAGACCTCTTGTCGCATAGCTTCTTCCTCTCTGGTAAGTTGTTCTCCATTGGCTATCTTATTTGCTATGCGTAATACTGTACTATCTTCTACTGTGCCATCTTCCACAAACCGGGTATATTCAGAAGTATCGGTAATCTCTGATTGCGGAGCTGTTTGCTGCTCCGGGTTTAACACCTCTGGCTGCTCCACCTCCCCTATATTCCCTTGCGGGGACACAGGGGAGGAGGGAGTGCGCTGCTCTGCGGTATTGCCAGTCTGTTCCTGTGGCTTGTATTTTCCTATTATATTCTCGGGCGAGACATATTTGGTGTACGGATAATTTAACTCTTCGTCCCGTACTTGGACACTAATTTCTCCTTCGGGCGATATTTCGATGACCCTGCCTTGCTTTTGCTTTCCGGTCTCCTCGTCAAGATATGTTATATAGTCCCACAAACGGATTTCATCGCCGCCAGTGGTTTGTTTTTTTTCTTTTCCCTTTACATGGGTAATTTGCTCGGGCTTGATAGGAAGAGGTCGTGGTACACCATCTACTACATCTTCCACATCTACTCCCGAATCATCGATACCGATGATTTTCAATGTTCTCTCCACACCGGGGTTATCCGGGTCGGAATAATCTTTGAAGGTTACTACATCTCCTATCTCTAATTCGGACTTACGGTATAAAGGTTGTTTCTCAACCCCTTCGTCACGGGGTGACAACTCCCCTATCTCGCCACCGCTCATAGTGGAGGAGGGTGTTCGGCTTTGTTCATCGTATTCTACTTCATCAGCTTCGTTCTCTATCTGGCTTGCCATATTTGTTTTTGTGATGTCCTCGGCCATTGCACGTGCTTGTCCTACGGCATCTTCTGTCGACATAATGGATACGCTTCTTATGTCTTTGGGCGATACCATAATGGGAGTATTACCTATTCCTACCGGAACGGCTATAAGCGATCCGGATTGCGTGGCAGTGGTGTATTCTCCGGCTGCGTTGGGTTCCAGTGATATGTTTCCTACCGTAAGTATGGCTTCACGACCGTCTAATAAGGTTACGGTTACTTTTCCTCCCATCTCTTTATTGATGAGTCTCATTTCTGCCTCGGCAGCTTTGTCCCCGGCTTCTTCGGCATCGGATTCGATCTTGCCGAGTATAAATTCATATCCGGTGCGTGCCAGCACGAACCTGCGCAGCTCGTTCGCATCCTCTTGGCTCAGCCCATAGGTATTTTGCATCGATTCCACGAAATCTTCCCGGCGGTCCAGCGGCACATTGTCGAGTCGTTTGATAACGTCCTCGGACGAAAGTCCCTCGCCGAAGTTCTTGCTGTCGTAGCTTCGCTTCGCCTTGCGGTAGTCGTGGTAATTGACGGCCATATTCGCGGCGGCAGCCGCTTGGAATCCAAGCGACATGATACCGACAGCCATTACCGTTTGGAATTGCTGTTCCGGGTCTTTGATGTCCTCCCATTTGACGTCGCCTATCATAGAGGCGTTGAGCACCATGTTCAGCTCCTCCTCGGCGACCTCGGGGAGAAAGCCGTTGAAGCCGGTGATTCTCCCGGCTTTTCTTGCGAATTCTATCGACTTCCCCACCAATGGCTTGGTGAGCAGCTCTCGCCCTCCTTTGAACCGAGAGAGCAGTCGGCCGAAGCCAAGCCCCATATATTTACCGGCAAATTCCGTCCCATACTCCAAACCACTCGACCCAACACCTTTAAGAAATGCGAGGCCGAGGCTTTCCCGGTCTTCTACTCCATGATGGGTATAGATTGTTTTTAACTCTCCGCTCGGGTCATTGATTGAACCTAACCGTATATCGTGATCGCCTACCATACGACTCATAACGTCCTCGGCCGTTCGACCTGCGCCCGATGTAAGTGCCATTACCGTACCTCCCACAAGGCCGTCCACGGCGGCATTGCCTATCTTGCCTGCGGCGTTCATGGCTACCCGTCCGGCTGCATTTTTACCTGCATTGGCAGCTATGCGAGATACCGCTTTGGAGGCCGACTTACCGATTATTTTCTTAACTGCTGTTTTCGCAGCCGCTTTGGTCGCAGCAGATGCGGCGGCTCCTACACCGCCCGTCAAAGCGAATTCAACCAAATATGGCAGGGATTCCATGGTTCCTCGCCCGATATTTTGCCACGTGTCGAGTCGTAGGCTGCCTTGTATCTGGTCTAACAGGGAGAAAGCTGCCATAAGTTGCTGTTCTTCTTTGGTAAGTTTTTCGAAGCCTTCACCCTTGTCGCCTATTTTATTGGCGATGGAGAGTACCCGTCCCATGTCGATTGCGTCGGTGGCTCCGAGGGTCAAAATACCGGAGTCAAATGAACGGGCAAACGCATCGGCAAAATTGGCGAGTCCATTACCGTCCTTGCGCTTGTACATCTCTATGACATCACGAGCCTCGGATATGTATTTGCGTGTAAGATTCTGAACTGACCTCTTTTGGGACAGCTCCCCCATTTCTTTGGGAACATACCCTTCTCTTTCTAAATCTTCTATGGTATCTTCCGTGATATTTTTGTACCCTTTATAATTTTTAAATATATCTCCCTCGTTTTCAATTTGTTCAGCTTCATTCCTCCATTCAGAATTTTCGTTAATATCTTCTTCTATTTTATTCAACATGTTCTCAAACTGAAAAACTACGTCTTTATCCAAACGTGTTCGAGCGTCGGCAAAACGGTCTTCAAGGGGTTTGTCGAATTGAGATTTATAGGCATCGGAAACAGGGGTACGTGTGGAGGTTAACCCCTCCGACTTCGCCACCTCCCCTATCTCGCTATCTCTCGCAGAGGAGGAGGGTGATTGGCTTATCCAATTTTTATCGATTATTCCATCTGCTATTTGCTCGGCGGAAGTAGCGGCCTGTCGTACTTTTTGGAACAAGGGCGTATTTCCCGCCCCGTATTTTCCATGACCCAAAGATTCTTCGTAATCGGCCATGCTGTTTTCCAATTCATCTTCGGATACAATTATATTTGGTGGATTTTGATTGGAGCCGGAGGGATCAGGAGATTCCTTTTTTGTTTCTTCCGTCACATACGACCATTTTTCATATCGCTGTTGGAACTTATTCCGCTTTGATAAAGGAATTGCATACTTTTTACCCTCACCATCGTACATTTCTACTTTTGACTCAGGATAGCGTCTCTCAAAATCTTGTATTTTATCATCAGGAATATTGTACCTATTCCCGTTTGCTCTGTATATTGGCATAATATTCTGTTAATCAATTATATTTTGCGAAAAGTCATCATCTTGTGCATTGAGCTGCTCTATACCTTCTATATATAATCCTATATTTTCTGCGGCTTCCAAAACTTTTTGTTCAATCTGTGGATATTTCCTCATAAGAGAACCTATTTCTTGAATCGCAGTTTTCGCACTATTCGGATTGTTCCTTAACATATCGTCAATTCTTAATAGCTGTTCCGTAACCGTAGTACTCAAAGTCCTCCCATATTCATTTTTCATCGTCATTTTCTCTTCACCTAATCCTGCGTCAATAACAGCTTGTCTAGCTGCTTGAAAAAGACTTCCGGCAGAAAACGGCAATTCACTCTCGGATATTTTAATTCGTTTTCCTCCGGATAAAGGAATATCAGAACCTTTCTTATATGGATCACTGCCTTTATTTTTCATAGATGCTACACCGTATTTCGTGTTTCTATCAAATTCAGCTAGCCATTTTTTTAGTTCTCGGTCTAAGCGGTCTTTATTATCTTTGTACTCGACTTCTATTTGTTTTATAGCCGCATCGAACGCCATTTGTTCTTGTTTATCCTGTATTTGATTCCGTCTATTCCAAATAGCCATTTGGGTTTCATATTCCCTTTGTGCTTCTGCGGCTTGTGCGGCATCACGGCCGGCCTTGTCTTGGAAGGCGGCTTTTAACAGGCCTTGATCGTACAACATCTGCATTTGGTCTCTGCGGTCGAGCAGATTTTGGAGGAAGGCGTTGTTGACGGCCGTGGCCGGTTTTCGGGCGGCGGCATTCCCACCTGCGGCGACTCCTATTATCTCGGCTAACGTAGCCCCCACATCGCCGAGTACGGCTAATTTCCTTCGATTTTCCACGATTCGGGGGTCGATTTCTTCGGGACGTTTGAGTATGCGGTTATAAATAGAGACAAAAGATTCGCCGGCTTCTGCGGCTTCTCTCATCTGGGCTGCCTGTTCCGGGGTAACATAGAACACCGGTTTCTCGGAAGTGCCATCGGCACTTACACCGTACCCGGTAGTAGCGTCTATATAGGGAACGGGGTTTTTAGAACGGCTGGCGGCTACCGTATTTTCCCAGGATTGTTGCAGATTTTTACCGTCTACCAACGGTGTACCGTCTGTTCTCTTTCCACCGGAGGCGGTATTTTGCCAATCGGAATTTATAATTTTACTAACAGGAGAAACGACGGGTGGAGCAGGTTGTGTCAGATCAATCTTCTCTTCTGGCGTTTTTTCCTTCCATCTGTTTAATAAATCGTCTAATATTGCCATATCTTATCCATTAAATAGCGGGAGTGGTTGCATTTCCCGTTTTCTTATAATAGGGTGTAGTAAACAACGACCCGAGAAGATTTCCCGAATTGGAGGCTATTTGAGTCCAATTGGCTGCGTTTTGGGCATATTGTCCGGCTTTCTGCCCCAAGAGGTAGTTTTTCTGATTCAAATAGTTTGTCTTTGCGTTGTCTTTGATTTGTTGTCCCATAGCGGCGATATTGCCGACGGTATCGGAAAGCGCACGGGCATTTACTTTTTTTACGGCGGCCTCAGCTTCGGGTGTGGCTCCCGTTACTACCGCCGAATTTCGTTGTGCACGAACGGCATCGGATAAATTTTTGCGGTATGTGCTCAATAGATTCTGTACGTCGGAGCGGTTCAAGATGTCTTGATAATAATCTTTCTTGAACATGTTTTCGTTTTCTTGTAATTGCTTGTCCAACTGTTTTCGTGCTTTCCTGTTTGCGGAAGCGGAGCCCAATCCTCCTGCGAGTATCCCGCCGAGAGACCCGATGAGTCCTAATATTGTAAGAGGTTTCATAGAACTTTATTTTTTTATTGCAAAAATCGCTTTTCTCTGAAATCAAGGGCATACGTCTTTGCCATTTGTTTGGATATAACACTTAAAACGAGGCCTCCGAAATGGGCTTTTTGTGACGTATAACTGCTTTATTTACAACCTTTGGAGGGTCTATACTACCCGAGATGTATAGTCCTATCGCCCGGGACATAAGCAAGTCGTCATGTTTCCCTTCTATCGCACCATAAGCTCCATTTTTCTTTTTTTCATAAGTATCATGCTCATCAAGAACTTCTTCTTCCCGCTCGATATAGCCATTATCACGGATTATTTGTATCTGATTATTGATAACCATCGATTTGGTGGTTCTGTTGGTATGAAATCCCCAACGGGCAGGTGCTCCTTCTTTAATCTGCGAAGGAGGAGATTGCCGGGCATACAGGTTTTCATAGGAGGCTGCGACAAGGTCAAGAATATATTCTGCGTCTCCTTGGTCGGAAGCCTCCGTTTCTAATGTATTGCTTTCAAAAACCAGTAAGGCGGTATTATACCACAAGGCTATCTGGGTAGCCTTCCACGCCAATATATCGTGATCGATATGTCCTCTCCAAGAAGCGACAATCTCGGGTTTTCCTCCATACATAGTCCAATAGCGGTCTATCACACTTATCACAGACCAGTCGGCAGAATGGGATCGTCCTCCAATATCTACGGAAACAATATAACGATTGGATATATCGAGCTCGGTATCGGGTTTTTCCCATACTTTAAGCAAGCCGGTTGTATCTTCTTTGAAAGATAGTTCTCTTAATGAATCTTTCCCGGTTATAGAATGTGTATCGGACTGTAATTCACCCCGCCAACAAGGAGGCTTCGTATTTTCTCTCATACGGTGGATAGCATAACGATCGAAAACTCGCTCTCCTGTGTTTGCAAATGCTTCTACATCGTTGGAAGGGAATTCGCTCATCATGTGTTGAGCATCTTGAAATGTTTTTCTTTTGTTTCTATACCATTCTATGGCTTCAAGAGTGGCTCCACTTTCCCACAAATACCATTCGTAATCGGTAAAAGAGGATATAAGCCGCTTGTAATCGTCGACAGGTGTCTGATACATTTCTATATCATACCAAGGAATAAATATAGGGGTCTTATCCGACTCTCCTTTTTTTGCATTCTCATATTCGGTATGAAAATAATCCCCAACTCCTTGTGCCGTAGATTCCATGACAATGACGGAATAAGGAACTAGGGGTATAGATGAGCTAATGGAAGCTATCAAATCTCCTGTTCGTTTTTCTTTGGTATCGGGATACAAAGCAACCTCGGAGAAATGAACCATAGCTATATCTGCTCCTCGAACAGAATCGGGTTTTTCTGCCGAACCTATCGTTACACGGGCATTTACTTGTTGGATATAAGATATATTCTGAGTTCTAGCAAACGGTCTCAATTTAAGCGGACTATTCAATATCCAAGAAGGATAATTGTCGAGCAGTTTGCTATACATTGCTCGAATATTGGAAGATGAGTCTTTTACATGCGCTGCTATGACGCTATTCCACTGATGTTTGTGTACAAGCTGAATCCACGCCATATAGATTTGTGTGAGCGTTGAACCTCCCCATTGTCGGGCTTTGAGTAGAATCACCCGGATTGGTTTCCCCTCACGACGTTGCTGTTCGAATAGTTTAAGAAGTTTTCTTTGCGGTCTGTTCAAAAGAAAGGGTATATCGACCGATGTTATCTTATCTTTTATCTTAACTGTGGCTATCGCCCAAAACTCAAAATCGTATTTAATCCGCAGCAAAAAAAATTGACGGTCTATTTCTCGAATAAGCTGGGGTGTGGCTTGTTGATGAAGCCCGTTTTCAAGAAGATTTTTATAGGATTTTTCTTGGGAAAGTATCTGTACCCAGCCATTTTCCTCGTACATATCGGCGGGTATATGTAGAGTCCCGAACTCTTCGATTTTTATTTCTTTTCGGGGTATTACATCTGACCCCTCTCCCGTTACCGGATCATACGGTTCCGTAAAAGACATTCTCCTTTTTTTGTTCTCTGCTATTATTTCAGAGTAATTCATTCGATGCCTCCTTCCTTTTTTGATTGAAAAAAGCATCTTTTCTTCTCATGGCTATGATATGCCTCGCCGTACGAACAGAAATATAAAATTGTGGAGCCGGAGAACGAATCGCCCTTCTAACTGCTTCTGAAAACGATATGCGATTATCACTGGCTTGAATTTCACAGGCTTTTTTGTATAGGTCGATGTACATCTTTTGCTTTATGGGACAAGATGTTATTCGTTTTCCTTTTTTTATGTTCAGAAGATTGGTTATGGCTTTTTCATTACCGATATAAAACCGCTTGGAAGGGGATTGAATCGCCGCTTGATAAATGTAATCACACATTATTCCACCACACAAATTGAGGGTGTAGTAGAACGTGTCACAGAACTCTCGGTCTCTGTTTTCTTGATAATCTAATGTAGGCATACGCAATTTGATTTGCGTATGTTGGGTATCGGTTTGATGCAAATATAAGCTAAAAAATCGATTTTGCAATGACGTACTGCCCTAAAAATCGCACTGACCGATTTTGCAATGACGTACCGTCCTAAAACTATGAAAATGAGATTTTTGTGTTGAGTTTTTTTTTTGAACCCATCACAAAAAATCGTATGGAAAAAGATAAAGAAGAAATTACAGCACAAGTTGAAACTCCATCTGAAACAGTAGATGAGACCGTAAAAGCCGAATCTCCTAAAAGCGGCCGATCGGTATGGGTAGAACGACTACGTACGACTTACCCAGATAAAGATGTAGACTATGAAAATGACGATGATGCTTTCTACTCGGGATTAGAGGATTTTTATAATACCCGAGAGGATAGAATCAGAAAACTTGACGAGGGTAATAAATCTCTCACAGAAGCATTGGCTCGTGAACCGGAAGCGGGATTATTTCTAAGTGAATTAATTGCAGGAAGCGAAGTTTTACCAGCTCTCGCAAAAAGTTACGGAGATATTCTCGGTGCTGTCTCGGGTGACGAAGAATCCATGAAAAAATTTAATGAAGGACTTTCGGCTCGCCGGGATTCTGAGAAATCATTTAACGAAATCAGAGCAAAACAAGAGGAAAACGCTGCCCGTAATGCAGAGACCATCGGCTCGTTTTTCGAAGAAAAATCGGCCGACGACGCAGAACGGACGGCCTTCGAGGATTTTGTATCGTCTCTGGCCGACAGCATTTTCACATTCAATTTCGACCGCCCTACCCTCGATGCGCTTTGGAGAGCTTACAAACATGACGAAGATGTGACCGAAGCGGCCACCGTGGCGGAAGTAAAGGGGAGAAATGCCAATATCGAACTCCAAAAAAGGAGCGTAAAAAACGACGGGACACCCAATCTGAACAGGGAATCGGCGGATAGGATAACAGTGAACGGAACTGTGCCGAGAAGTAAACGAAGGGGAATTTTTGAAAGAGGAGAGATTGTTTAACAAAATAGGTAAAAAAGATGAAAATTTTAGGTAAAGAAGTGAATTGGAAATATATCGCCGTCGCCGGCGGTATGGTGTTGTTGTTTTTATTGTTGTGCGCCTTCGGGTTGTTCTCGCCGGGCGAAACGGTCGTCGGACTGGCGGCGACGGTTCCTCTGGCAGGGGGCGGCGTGAATGTTACGGACGAGCCGGTATCGGCAGACTTGACCAAAGAGGTGTCTCCGGATTTGTTGAAAGCGCATATAGACAAGGAGGTTTGCCGAATTATGCCTTCGTCTACACCGGTAGACACGGTGAGCCGTAGCGGTCGGGTGATTTCGGTAGGGTCCCGTGAATATGAGTTTTATTCGTTGGACACCAAACCGGCTTTGACTACCTTGAAAACGAAATACACGGAGACATCGTCGGCCGGCGCGAAACTGGACACGGCGAACAACGATTATTTCGAAGTTTCGGACACGATAAAGGTTATCGGTGTAAAAGGTTATGACGAGGCTGGATCCGCTGAAAAAGACGAGTTGATTCTCTATGTCATGAGTAAAGATGCCGACGGTAAACTGAATGTTTTGGCGGTGAACGGTAAAAAGAGCGGTAGCACGCCGGGTATAGTACCTACCATCGAAGCTGGAACGGAACTTCTTCGCATGGGACGAGCCGGAGCAGAGAAAGACGCACAAACGGCACAATTCGAGACTTTGCCGACCAAAGAAGAGAATTATGCCCAAAAGTTCTGTACACAAGTTGAAGTTACCGATGTATATCAAGAATGGACGGAAAAAGAGGTCGATTTCACGTTCTCGGACATGGAACGCGATGCCATTTGGGAAATGAAGCGGGGCATGGAGATGAATTTCCTGTTCGGCAAAAAAAACAAATTGCGTGATACGGTCAAGAAAGAAGACGTGTGGTTTACCGAGGGTATCTGGTGGCAGGCCGGTAAGGACTGGACGTATGATGCATCGGCAGGCATTACGGCAAAGGATTTGATAGCTCTCTGTAAAACAGCTTTAACGGGAAATGCAAGCAGTAAGAAAAAACTGGTTTTCGCCGGAAGTGATTTTATCGAACAAGTGACGAACCTCGATATACAGAAAGTGATGCAGGGGGATCAATACAAAGCCGAGCTAGGGCTTACGTTCGATTCCATTCACTCGAAATTCGGGGACTTGTATGTGGTCTATACAGAAGCATTCGATCTTGCAGGTATGAGCAAATGTGCCCTTGTTGTGGACGATAACTATTTGACTAAATTTGAATTCAAGTCGTTGTCGAAAGAACGCAGGGATTTCAAAACTGCGGGTATACGTGAGACGGAAGGAGAATTTATCCAAGAAATTTCGGGCATTGTATTGAAGAACCCGGGTGCTCACGTTCGTATCACTCCGAAAGCTGAATAAAAAACAAACAGGGGAGTATCTTTCATCGATACTCCCCATAAATCATAGAAGTTATGTTGAAAGTATATAAAACCCAGACTTACCTAAGCATGCCGATAACCGTGAAGGGTAAATCGGTACGCATTGAGTTCAGAGGGAATAAATTCACAGGCGGATTTTTCTCGACCAAAGACAAAAATGTACAGAAAGCGATAGAGTCTTCTAAGGAGTTCAACGACATTATATTTTTAGATGCTGTCGAGGAAGAACCTGTAAAAGAAAAGGAAGACAGAAGGGTAAAAATAGAGTCTGTAAAATCGTTTCAAGAAGCTGTTGAATATCTGAAAGGTGAAGGAATTATCGCTAAAACGCCGGAAGAAATCAACTCGGCAGCCGAAGAATTGAACATTTCATTCCCTAATCTAAAATAACCTCATGCAAATATCCCGATTATCTTATCTGGTTAAGGTAGTTATCGACGAGGTCTCTCCATCGGGCGTCGGAATTTCATACAACGACATACCCATAGATGACCGGGTAAACAATCTTGCGGAAGATTGCGCAAAAGAAACTTTACTGGCTTCTCCACTGAGATATTTGCCTCACGAAGATATACCGGGAGATATAGAAATATATGGAGACGGAAGTGGATATGTGCCGCTCCCCTCCAATTTCCTACGTCTCTTTTCTTTTCAAATGGAACTTTGGAAACGTAGGGTAAACGATAGCATAACGGAGGATAGTGAAAGTTATCTGTTACAAAAGAACCCTGTTACACGAGGGGGCACAAATTTCCCCGTATGTGCGGTGGTTAACAACGAAAAAGGACTCATTTTGGAATGGTATTCTGTTCCTTCTTATGTAAGAACTCCTAAATGCACGGAAAAAAGATACGTTCCCATACCTACGATAGAGGACTCTGAAATAAATATTCCACAAGGGCTGGAAATGCTCATGGTATATATTACTGCCAAAAAAGTATTGATGAGTTTACAACAGTATGATATGGCAAAAGCTATCGAAGAATTGATATTAACGGAAATGAAACAACTATCTGTATAAATCGATATGTGTAGGATATTCAAATGCAACCGAGCCGGTAAATATATCGGTTTTTATAACAGACTGGAAGATGCCATGCGGGATAACCCGGTGGCGCAAAGAGACTGTTTTTTCACTAACGGGGAAACATTGAGCGTCTGGATGTTCGACGGGAGCCGTTGGATAGATACAAATAGGGCTGTCGGAGCCGTGAACATGGTCGACAACCCGGAAACATTTGTTCCTGATGTTCTAGCGGGTGAAAGCAAGACTTATTTCTATCTCGCTCCACAAGCAGGAGAATATACCTTCACAAATTTCGGAGGGATTTCCGTATTGGTAGAAAAACCCAGTCTCATATCTCTGAATTGGAATGGAAGCGAATGGGGAGATACGATCTGTGAGTTTCCTGTTCATGGAGGGGAATTATTACCGGAAGTCGAATTAAGATTCGTGAGTTTGCCCGGCGAAGATCCAAGCGAGGTATACGGCAGTCGTGAATCTAATACTATAAAAGATTGCTATGTGGAGTTCCGAATATCGCAAGGCTGGGATTTTATCAATCGAGAGAAAGAAAATATTTATTTGTGCCTGAACCGATGGAAGAGTAAAAGTGTGGCAATGAAAAATACCAGCCACAGAAGATGGGTGACGGTTTACGATAACATAAAATCAGAATTTGATGATTTGTCTCATTGTTATCCTAATAAAGGAGAATCTTTGAACGGTAATTACACATACGGAATTAAAGGGATCCCTTTTTGGACACAATCCAGAATAAAACCGGTCGCACTTTCTGATTTAATCGTAGGAGAATATCATGGAGAATGGATTGGGATACCTTTCTCGATGGAAAGCATTATGCGCAGATTTATATACATGCGTAATCAAAAAAGTGAACATGATTGGGAGGTCGTACCTCCTCAAAAATTTTTCGATTCGAGCGGGACGAGTGCTGAAATGGTTTGTTCAGGCGGAAAGATGAAGATGTCACATGATGAAGGACATGCTAATTTTGTCAGTCTTACTTTGGGATTGTGTTTAGCTATAAAAGACTTATCGGTGACTAATTATGAAAAATGGATAAAAAGCTGTATGACGGCCTTCTGCGGAAGAATGGGTTATACTCAAAAACTGGGATTGTTCTATAATGCTACTTTATATGGGAAAAACAGGTTTGTCAAATAACGTGGGGAGGGCATTTTATTTTTTTCTGCTCCGGCAGGAAGAATAAAGGAGTTTCTGCTCCGGCAGGAATTACCGTTTAATGCCTTCCCTTTTTATATACATAAATTATGGAAAATATCAAACTACCCTTAGATTCAAATCTAAACCCGATCGGGGTTTTGCAGCCCGGTGGGAACATTACGTTAGATGAAAGTGGAAACTTCGAAATTACGGAGTCGGGGATATACCGGATATTTACCGAGTCCGGCACTAATGGTATTGCCGAACTCGAATTTGATATGAACGGAACTATATCTAATGTATATAGTACAGTTGGGACAATAGAATGTTTTTATATCTCGAAAGGTACAATTTTTTATCCTGTATCTGGTTCCTTTCGTGTTACTAAAATGATTTAGCCATGAGCTTAGGAAGATTGGGATTGATACAAGCCGGGCAACCATCGAAGCAGTGCCCTACGCTGGCAGAGATGACGGCTGACGCCACGGCCACGGCTGCCGATATCGTCGAGGGAAAGACGGCGTATGCACGAGGCGAGAAGTTGACAGGCACACTCGTACCGGTCTCCAAAATCGACGTGGCGGCGGAAGGGATTAAATTCTCTTTTTCTACGTTCGAGGAAGTACCGGAGATATTCGACTTTTCGAATGTGACGGATTTGTCATACATTTTTGACACCTGCAAATCTCTAATTTCTTTACCTTCAAACTTAAATTGGGGGAAAATGACTGACGTTGTAGCGGCATTTCGTGGCACAAAAAGTCTAAATTATGAAGTAAATATAGAGCCGTTAGATGTGCCGTCATTAGAAGGAATTTTTCAGAGAAGTAATATAAGTAAGATCTTAAATTTATCCGTTCAAAGTGCATATACCGCATTTAACGCCTTTGAAAGTTCAAAACTAACGGAAATAGGCAATATCGATTTACCGGATACCGTCACCGCAACATACGCTTTTTCAAATATTCCTATCGTTCATTTCCCGAAGATAAATATTCCGAAAATTGCTAATTGTAGCTTTATATTCTATAATAACCAATCCATGCAATCTCTTGAATACTGGGATTTTTCGAACGTAAGAGAAGCAACAAACATGTTCAAGGGCTGCTCGGCTTTGTCGTCGATCGGCGATGTGATCTTCTTACATACCGCTCTATCGCTGGCAGATTCCCCGAATATCGATGAAGCAACTTTAAAACTGTTAGGAGAATTTGCCCATGCTGCCGGAGAAAGCGGTGTAGCCCCTTTAAAAACTTTGGGACTACCGGCCGCTGCGTTGACGTTCAACACGGCTGTGCAAACCTTATTAGAATCGGAAGGTATCATAGCGAAACTGACGGAGGAGAATTGGACGGTTAATTTCGCCGATTCAATGTAAGGGAGAAAAGAACACAATCGAACAAAACCACATAAAAAAACAAATACCCATGAATATAGAAGAAAAAAATTATCAAAAGATTACTCCTGCAACGGAAGGTAATTACCTGACTACCTATCAAGAAGGCGATGATATAAAGACTTACGAAGGAGTCAAGGCGATGTACACGCCGGCCGACTTCGACGCTTCAACCGTGCGGGAGATTACCCCGGAAGAACATCTAAGCTATCATGCAGCCAAAGAACAGGCTTTGCAAGAGGAAATGGGATAAAAACAGAAACATTGATATGGTAGGAATAAATGAGGCTACGGAGGTAGCCAGAGGGATAAGCGAACAGGGGTTCTTGGTGATGACCGCAGCATTCTTCTTGGTGTTGTCGGCCATGATGATGGTGGCCTGCTTCAAGTGGTTCAAGTCGATTATCACCAAGAGCATGGAGGACTACGGCGAGTCCTTGAAAGAGCTTATTGAAAAGACGAACGACCAGAATACCATGTTGTCCGACATATCGGAGGGGTTGAGGCCGGAAACGCAGCTTCGGATAAAGAACATATCGAACGTGTATTTCGATTTGGCCGTCGAAAGGGTTTGCAGAATCATCAAGAAGGTCAGGGACGAGAATCATATCGCCGACAAGGAGAAAACCTACGGTAAGATACATACTTTGCTCACTAACCAGTTCGAGGACAGGAACAGCCGTTTCGATTACTTTACCTATCGGGGCAAGCGTCTTTCATGTTATACCAATCCCGAATGGATAGACTGGGTGTCAGAGGTAGTGGTCAGCGAGGTGTACTCGGACAATGTGAACAACGGGCGGGCATATACGAATGTCGTTTCTGTCTATGACCGTATCAAGATGGATTTTTATCACCGATTAAATAACGAATAATATGAAGAAACTATTGGAAAGAATCAAAGGGTTGTTATTGTCTGTTCCCCACGACAAGCTGCTGCATTTTATCGCAGGAGGTGTCATCGCCTCTTTCTTCGCCATCGTGATAGGTGCGACGGCGGAATATTGTGTGCTGTTCTCTGCCATAGCGGGCTGTATCAAGGAGGCTGTCGACGAGTGGAGGAAGCCGGGGGCTTGGTCGTATGCCGACTTGCTGGCGACGATACTGGGCGGGCTGGTGATTCAAATCGAGGTTTGGATTGCCTGACGAAAAAAAATGAATTTTTATAACCCGGCGACGGGAAAGCGTTCTTTGACTTCTTGGAATCACCGTTTTAATGTTAAATATACAGTAAAAATTGAATCGTTTTTGCTTCTAAATAATCTTTGTTGTATATTTGTGCTACAAATTTTATTCGGATTATTTGATTTTAATTTCAGATTATCCCCAATTATGCCAAATCTTAAAGCAAAATCTGAGGAGAACATTCATGCCGCAAATTTGTTAATAGATAAAAGCTTATTTATGGCTTCTGTACATTGTTCTTATTATGCCGCATTCCAAATGTCAAAACATATCTTGGCGAACTGCTGTGGAATTGGATATAAAGAACAGGATGCATATTCGACAGGACAAGGTTCTCATCAATATGTAAATCATATGGTTAGAAAAAACCTTAACAAATTAAGTACGAAGTATTCTGATAATTACAATACAAATTATAATAAACTTAGAATGCTTCGTAAAAAGGCTGATTATACGACCATTCAGATTAAAAAGAAAGATGCTGAAAATGCACGAAATATGGCAAAGTGTATTATAGATTTACTGACAACTAAATATAATGTGATATTATGAATGCAATAAATTTTATTATTTCTAGATTGGAATTAATTTCTGCAAAGATTCCGGGAATAGGGATTAAGTATGCATTTGACAAAATCACAAATTTCCACATTGTAGAAGTTATACCAGAAAGTATAAGAAGAGGCAATGAAGAGTACATGGAAATGGAATATAATTTGTGTAATGAATTTTATGAAAAATTTCCAGAAGAGGATTTATTAATTTCAGAACCTGATGAAATTAATAATATGAATGAGGTATACTTTGAATATGCTTATTCACAACTTCAAGACAAATGTAACTCTTCTAATGAATATTACTCTGTAAAATTTAAAAATACTCAGCCGAATTATGATATAAATATGATGTCTACTTTGGCTTTTTCAAATAGGGCTGTAATAAACTACTCCCGTTTGTTTGTGGGATTTAGTCCTAAAAATATAAAATCTAAGGAGAAACAATCTCCTATTGATGTTCTATATAATAATGCAGCGTAACTGTTATGGAAGAAAAGAAAGCACAATTCAGGTTGGTAGATTTTAAGGTCGAACATTCCCATTTTGATATTGACAAAGATAATATCAAAGAAGAAGAAACCAATTTTTCCATTAACATTGGAAGACAATATGGTATCAACGAAGAAGAACTTTTATTTCGACTTGGTCTTATAGTGCAGTTAAAAGATGATAATAATGCTGTTAATATATCGGTTGAAATTGCAGGTTTCTTTGAATTTGATTCTGATTTGGACGATCAAGCGAAGAACAATTTCTTTATGATAAACGCACCTGCGATTCTCTTCCCTCATGTCAGGGCTTATATTTCAGCATTGACAGCTTTGTCGGGATTTAAACCGATTATTTTGCCGACAATAAATTTTTCGGCTCATAAAAATAAAGACGATTAAAGATTGTATTTCAATTTGCTTCAAGCGGTGATTCTAAAAAAGTCACCGCTTTTTTTGTCACCAAAAATGAAGAATGGATATGAAATACTTCACGATGAAAGAACTCGCAAAGAGCTCGACGGCCGAAAAACTGGGTATAGACAATACCCCTACTCCCGAAGCGTCGGCCCAGTTGTCGAACCTTGTCACCCATGTTTTAGACCCTTTGCGGGAGATGTACGGAAAGCCGATAACCGTCAATTCGGGCTATCGTTGTCCCAAACTCAATGCCGCCGTGGGTGGTGCGAAAAACAGCCAGCACATGAGGGGCGAGGCGGCGGATATAACGGCAGGGAGCAAGACGGAGAACAAGAAGCTGTTCGAGCTTATCCGGGATAACCTGCCCTTCGACCAACTTTTGAACGAGAGCGATTACAGTTGGGTGCACGTGTCTTATGTGTCGTCTTCGAAGAACAGGAAACAAATACTAAGCTTATGAGACATATCGTATTCCTATCGTTGTTCTTGGTTGGCTTGGCTGCAACGAGTTGTAGCAAACACGTGTATGTTCCGGTGGAGACGACAAAGAGCGACACGGTGTATATGAACCGGGTACAGCTCGATTCCATATACATGCGGGACAGTGTTTTCATCGAGAAATCGGGAGACACGATTCGGGAGTTCCAATACAAGTACATATACAGGTTCAAGGACAGAATCGATACGCTGTATATATCCAAGACGGACAGCATACAAGTACCCTACCCCGTCGAGGTAGTAAAGTACAAGACTCCTCAGTGGTGCTGGTGGGCTCTCGGTGGCATTGTCTTGCTGATTGTCCCTTACATCGTGAAATGGATAACAAAATTGAAAGGACTGGGTTTCTTGATATAATTTGATTTACGACTCCTTCGAGGCTTCGGAGTATAAAGAGGAAAGCCTCAATCTCTTGCTGCTCTTCCAAAACTAACAAGAGACAACATCACGGGGAATGTTACGAGGCTTTCACAGCCTTTAAACAGGAACGTGATGTTTTTTATTGTGTCAACGATTTATAATTTAACAAATATTTAAAAAGGCAAGAGATATGAAAACCAATGAAATCTTTGAACACGTCTTGCAAATCGTTTGCGAGGAATGTGAACTGTGTTACGGCGAATTGATTAACGGGGCGAACAAAAACGCGGTCGACGCACGGTGTCTGCTTATCTGTGCGTTGGTATCGCTGGGCTTCTCCGAGGAGAACACCGCCGCTTATCTTTCCATGACGAGGCAGGGAGTGAACAAATTGAAAAACAGCCTGAAACAGCGGTGTTCGGGAAGTTTTATTCTGACAACGACAAATCAACGGGTCAGCAACAGGATAGCCACCGAAATCCGAGGATAGCAACGGCAATAGCCATACGTTTGTATGCGGCCGATATTGGCCGTAACCATCAATTATATCTATATGGAAAGAACGTATGTTTTCAATCAAGAGCCCAATGGTGGCGGAAGCAAGTTCGACATCATGGCTTTATTGCCCAACCTGATGGGCGGTAAAGGGGTCGATCCCGGACTCTTGGCCCTTCTCAATCAGGGAAGGAACAATCAGGACGCTTGGGGCGGAGGCATGTGGTGGATTTGGATTATCCTGCTGTGGTTCTGCTGGGGCGGTAACGGATTCGGAGGTTTTGGCAACCGTGGCGGGCTTCCTGCCGAATTGAACGGAGATGTCGGACGTGAATACCTGATGTCGGCCATTCAAGGCAACGGTAATGCCATCAGCCAACTCGCCTCGTCCTTGAACTGCTCTACCCAACAGTTACAATCCGCCTTGTGCAACATTCAGGGCTTGATTCAGGGTGTCGGCAACCAAGTGGGCATGTCCGCACAACAGATCATCAACAGCATTCAATCGGGTAATTGTACGCTGGCTACCCAAATCGCAGATTGCTGCTGCAAGACGCAAAACGCAATCGAGAGACAGGGATATGAAACCCGTATCGCAACCTCGGAACAAACCCACTCCCTCGTGGACAGCGGCAATGAGAACACTCGTGCCATTTTGGCGAAGCTGGATTCTATCCAAACTCAGGCTTTACAGGACAAGATCACCGCTTTGACGGCAGAGAAGGCTACTTTGGCGGCTGAAATCTCCCAACGGAACCAGAATGCGACCATTCTCAACGCCGTAGGGCAACAGATCGCTCCCCTCGCTGCCGGTTTGCAGGCTCTCCAAAGCGATGTGGACGGCATCAAATGTAAATTACCCAATACCGTTCCCGTGGTATATCCCAACATTCAGGCTGTAAACACGGACTTGTACCGGGCTGCCGCTTATGGTGCTTATGCGGGCGATGTCGCATACGGGCGCAGCGGTTACGGTTGTGGCTGCAACAGTTATTGGGGTTAATCCGGTAAAGAAGGAAGGAGGTATATATGTGGCCTAACTTTTTTACAGGGTTTCCCTTTCCGTTCCCGACGCTGGGCAGGGTGAATTTGAACACGCTGCCTACGGTAGCGGTGACGGTCGGCACGGAGAACGTGACTTTGGAACTTCCCGACCATGCGTTCCGTAACAGGGACTATGTGGGAGGATTCTATATCAATCTCCGTCAGGCGATACCCGCCGGAACGACCGCAACGCTTCCCATTCTCATCGGGACGAACGGGGACACGAGACCTCTGCTGGCTTACAACAACGAGCCGGTGACGGTCGGGAATATCGCCGGTACGGGGATCTATGAAATCCATTACAACAAGTACACCAACGAAGTGTTCCTTGTCAACGGTGGGTACAGGCCTACTACGGCGACGGCGGCGGCCAACGTCGCTGCCAAAAGCAAATAATTAACACGGGGCTGCCTTTTACCGGGCAGTCCCATTAAATCAAAAAACTATGTTTCAGAATCTTCGAGCAAACAACCAGTTATTTATCCTTCATAAGGACGAAAATCCCTTAGTGGATATAGGCTCCGTCGTCAGCGTTTCGGCTGCGAAGCCCAAGTACCCCATGCCGACACC